>OLFT01001308.1_pt1 | contig 26636 bp, 27 predicted proteins | sample 1604921 | NCBI WGS metagenome assembly OLFT01 (sample SAMEA3888897, study PRJEB22519) | human gut metagenome | biome: human gut; feature: human-associated habitat; material: faeces | place: Denmark | collected 2013 | reverse complement strand
TCCAGAAGTAACTTCACGTCTCACTCAAGAAGAAATCGACGAAATCTTCAACCCAACTTACTACACCAAACGGGTGGATGAAATCTTCGAACGCATCGGTTTGGGTGACTAATCGCAACGAAAAAGGGAATTTGAAAAATAGACGAAAAGAAGCAGAGGAATCTGCTTCTTTTTTAAACTTTTTATAGCTAAACTATCACTAATTATATATATTTTTAAAGAGGTCTTTAGAAATCGCTTTCAACATGCTATACTGGATCTATAAAAAAGACCGAGATGTCTCAGTCTTTTTGGTTCTTAGTGATCGCGGTCACAGGAGATGAACTTGATCTTGTAGTAGTCACCGCGTTTATAGGTTTCCGTGTATTCAAGGATTTGGCCAGTCGCTTCTAGCTTGGTCGTCTTCACTTGTTTGACCGTTGGGAAATTTTCGTCGATCTTTAATACTTTGGCAACCTTGCTTGGTGTAGGAAAGACGATTTCGTTGACTTCTTCGAAGTGCTCATCATTCATATGAATGTGATAGTCTTCTTTGAAGCGATCATAGATAGAGCTGTAGTATTCCAAATTTGGATAGTTTGGATTGATGTATTGTTCAGGAATATAGGTTTGGTGGAAGATATAGGTATCATCCCCTGTCTGGCGAGTCCGTTCGATCTTATAGTAGAATTGCGTTGGATTGAGGCCTAGTTTGTCTAGGATGCTTAAGGTATTTCCACGTTTAATAGAGAGAACTTTGACTTTGGCCTTTTGGATTGGGAAGGTCTCAACATCTGAAAATTCAACCAGTTTGTGTTTTCGAGCACGAGAAACAAAGGTTCCTTTTCCTTGCTGACGGACAATGTAGCCATCAGCAGCGAGGTCGTTCAAAGCACGGACAACGGTGATAGAGCTGACATCATAAATTTTAATGAGTTCAGCTTCAGTATAAAATTTATCTCCATTTTCAAATTTTCCGGAGATAATTTGCTGCTTCAATTCATCTTTGATGTGTTGGTACTTTGGAATTGCCATAGTGCTACCTCTCTTTAGATTTCTCTTATTTAACCCTATTTTAACATATTTTTTATAAAAGTGTTGACATTTTTTAAATAATTTATTATATTAATAAATGAAAAGGGTTACATATAAGAAAGGGGGGCGTTTATGGGAGTTTTTGAGATTCGCGATGCTTTCTATTTAAAAGGTCAACCCTTCAAGATTTTGTCCGGAGCGATCCATTATTTCCGAATTGACCCAGCAGACTGGTATCATTCCTTGTATAATCTAAAGGCTTTGGGTTTTAACACGGTTGAAACCTATGTCCCTTGGAATGCGCATGAACCCCGCAAAGGGCAGTTTGACTTTAGTGGTCGATTGGATCTAGAGCGTTTCATTCAAACAGCCCAATCCCTTGGACTTTACATGATTGTAAGGCCGTCGCCCTTTATCTGTGCAGAGTGGGAATTTGGTGGATTACCAGCCTGGCTCTTAGAAGAAGACCTGCGAATCCGCTCATCAGACCCAGCCTTTATCGAAGCAGTGGATCGTTATTATGATCGCTTGCTTGGCTTGTTGACACCCTACCAAGTGGATCAGGGTGGTCCAATCCTCATGATGCAGGTGGAAAATGAGTACGGCTCTTATGGAGAGGATAAGGATTATCTTCGTGCCATTCGGGATTTGATGAAGGAAAAAGGCGTGACCTGTCCTCTCTTTACATCAGATGGACCATGGCGAGCAACGCTAAGAACAGGAACCTTGATCGAAGAAGACCTCTTTGTGACGGGAAACTTCGGTTCCAAAGCAGCCTATAACTTCGGTCAGATGAAAGAATTCTTTGACGAATACGGCAAGAAATGGCCCTTGATGTGTATGGAATTCTGGGATGGCTGGTTTACCCGCTGGAAGGAACCCGTGATTCAAAGGGACCCAGAGGAGTTGGCAGAAGCTGTCCATGAGGTCTTGGAGCTTGGTTCCATCAACCTCTATATGTTTCATGGCGGAACCAATTTCGGCTTCATGAATGGTTGCTCAGCTCGGGGAACGCTCGACTTGCCACAGGTGACGTCCTATGACTATGGGGCTTTGCTCAATGAGCAGGGAAATCCGACGGAGAAGTATTATGCTATTCAAAAAATGATGGCGACCTATTATCCGGAATACCCACAGCAGGAACCGCTCATCAAAGAGTGTTTGCCAGAACAAACCTTGCAACTGGCAGCCAAGACTAGTCTTTTTGGAAATCTGGACAATCTGGCTCAGGTTGAGACCAGCCTTTATCCTGAAAAGATGGAAGAGTTGGGGCAAACCACAGGTTATCTCCTATATGAGACAGACCTTGAGTTGGATGCGGAAGAAGAAAGACTGCGCATCATTGATGGTCGGGATCGGGTACAGATTTACCTGGATGATCAACATGTAGCAACGCAATACCAAACAGAGATCGGTGAAGATCTTTTTATCAAAGGAAAAAAGAAAGCGGTTACGAATTTAAAAATCTTGCTTGAGAATATGGGACGTGTCAACTACGGGCACAAGCTCTTAGCTGATAGCCAGCACAAGGGCATTCGCACAGGTGTCTGTGTAGATTTGCACTTCCATCTTCATTGGAAGCAGTACCCACTGGATTTACAAGATCTCAGTCAGCTCGATTTTTCAAAGGAATGGCAGGCAGGTGCTCCAGCATTTTACCGATATGATTTTCAGCTGGACCACACCCTTGATACTTATCTGGATATGACAGGATTTGGGAAAGGGGTCGTCTTTGTCAATGGCCATAACCTTGGCCGCTTCTGGGAGGTCGGACCGACCACTTCACTTTACGTGCCTCATGGTTTTCTCAAAGAAGGAGCCAATAGCCTGATCGTCTTTGAGACAGAAGGGCGTTACCAAGAGACACTTCAACTTGTTCAACAACCTACATTCAAAGAAGTAAAGGGGGAAAACTTATGACTATTGTAGGATGCCGTATCGATGGACGTTTGATCCACGGGCAGGTAGCCAATCTTTGGACTACCAAACTAAATGTTTCACGTATCATGGTGATCGATGATGAAGTCGCTCAAAATGATATCGAAAAAAGTGGCTTGAAACTAGCGACACCACCTGGTGTTAAGCTCAGTATCTTGCCAGTCGCAAAGGCTGCGGAAAATATCTTGGCTGGAAAATATGATAGCCAACGACTTTTTATCGTAGCTCGCAAACCTGATCGTTTCCTTCGTTTGATCGAAGCAGGTGTTCAGCTTGAAACGCTGAATGTCGGCAATATGTCTCAATCTGATGAGACACGTGCGATTACCCGCTCGATCAATGTGGTGGACGCGGACGTGGAAGATTTCAACAAGATCCACGAAAAAGGTGTGAAGATTACGTCTCAGATGGTGCCAAACGACACTGCAGAAGACTTTATGAAGTTATTAAAGTAAAAGAAAATTTTTAGGAGGAAATTGTCATGATACAATGGTGGCAAATTTTACTACTTACTTTGTACTCAGCTTATCAAATCTGTGATGAGTTGACGATTGTTTCATCAGCAGGATCACCAGTCTTTGCTGGTTTCATTACAGGACTTGTCATGGGAGATTTAAAGACAGGTCTATTTATCGGAGCTTCTCTTCAATTGACAGTGCTCGGTGTTGGTACTTTCGGTGGTGCTTCTCGTATTGACGCCACTTCTGGTGCCGTTCTTGCGACTGCCTTCTCAGTAGCAAAAGGGATTGATCCAGAGATTGCTATTGCTACAATCGCTGTGCCAGTAGCAACTTTGTTGACCTACTTTGATATTCTTGGTCGTATGACTACAACTTACTTCGCTCACCGTGTAGATGCTGCAATCGAACGTTACGACTATAAAGGAATTGAACGCAACTACCTTCTTGGTGCTGTTCCTTGGGCTCTTTCTCGTGCCCTTCCAGTCTTCTTCGCTCTTGCCTTTGGTGGTACTTTCGTAGAAACTGTTGTTACAGGTCTTGCTAATGTACAATGGTTGGCAAACGGTCTGAAACTCGCAGGTCAAATGCTTCCAGGTCTTGGATTTGCGATCTTGCTTCGTTACCTTCCTGTTCGTCGTAACCTTCACTACTTAGCACTTGGCTTTGGCTTAACAGCAATGTTGACAGTGCTTTATAGCAATGTTCAAAGCCTTGGTGCTGCAGTGTCTAGCATTGTTGGTTCTGATGTGTTCGCTAAACTTCCAAAAGAACAAGCTATTACTTTTGTTAACAACTTCAAGAGTGTATCTATGATTGGTATTGCCATTATCGGTATCTTCCTTGCAGTGCAACACTTCAAAAACAGCCAACGTACAGTTGTAGCTGCTCCAGCAAGCAATGTAGAAAGCGGGGAAATTGAAGATGACGAATTCTAATTACAAACTAACAAAAGAAGATTTTAAACAAATTAACAAACGTAGCCTCTTCACCTTCCAATTGGGTTGGAACTACGAACGGATGCAGGCTTCTGGTTACCTTTACATGCTTCTTCCACAATTGCGGAAAATGTATGGAGACGGCACACCTGAATTGAAAGAAATGATGAAATTGCATACGCAATTCTTCAATACTTCACCATTCTTCCACACCATTATCACTGGTTTTGACCTTGCTTTGGAAGAAAAAGATGGTGTCAAATCAAAAGATGCGGTGAACGGGATCAAGACAGGTCTCATGGGACCATTCGCTCCTCTTGGGGACTCAATCTTTGGATCATTGGTACCAGCTATTATGGGTTCAATCGCAGCAACTTTGGCTATTGCAGGAAACCCAGCCGGTATCTTCTTGTGGATCGCTGTGGCAGTTGCTTATGACATTTTCCGTTGGAAACAGTTGGAATTTGCCTATAAAGAAGGGGTTAACCTCATCAACAATATGCAAAGTACCTTGACAGCTTTGATCGACGCAGCTGCCGTTCTGGGTATCTTCATGGTTGGTGCCTTGATTGCCAGCATGATTGGTGTTGAAGTTTCTTGGACTCCACACATTGGGGACAAAGCGATTGAAATTCAAGATATGCTCAACCTTATCTTCCCACGTTTGGTACCAGCTATCATCACAGGTGTAATCTACTGGTTGCTTGGACGTAAGGGTATGAACTCTACAAAAGCTATCTTGCTCATCATCCTTGCAGCAATCGCATTCTCAGCATTTGGCCACTTCTTCTTTGGAATGGCATAATGGAGTAAGGTATGGCAAAAGAGTTAGTATTGGTCAGCCATGGTCGCTTTTGTGAAGAGCTCAAAGCGAGCACAGAGATGATTATGGGACCACAAGAATCCATCCATACGGTTGCACTCTTACCAGAAGAAGGACCAGAAGACTTTACTGCTAAATTCGAAGCAACAGTCCAAGGTCTAGAAGACTATATTGTATTTGCCGATCTCTTGGGAGGAACTCCTTGCAACACCGTGAGCCGCTTGATCCTTGAAGGACGTGCGATTGACTTATACGCAGGGATGAATCTTCCGATGGTTATCGAATTCATCAATAGTAGCCTGACTGGTAATGAAGGGGACTACCCTGAACGTGCAAAAGAAAGTATTGTCAAGGTCAATGACCTCTTGTCAAACCTTGATGATGATGAAGATGAGTAGGTTGGTATGGGAGTCTGGGAGCATCATCTCAGGCTCCTTTCCCATTTATCAACGTTAGATTGTAGAAAGGAACAACAGGTTCTATGTTAGACTATACAAAAGAAGACTTGCAGGAGCTAGGAGCAGAGATCACAACACGTGAGATTTACCAACAACCAAGTGTTTGGAAAGAAACGGCTCGCTTGTACCAAGAAAGAAAAGCGGAAATAAAAACTTTCTTAGAAAAAATTGGGCAAGAGCATGACTATATCAAGGTCATCTTGACAGGGGCAGGAACCTCAGCCTATGTGGGGGATACCTTGGTTCCTTACTTGCAGGAAGTGCACGATGAACGCCACTGGAATTTTCAATCCATTGCGACGACGGATATCGTAGCTCATCCTCAAACCTATTTGAAAAAAGAGGTTCCGACGGTTTTAGTATCCTTTGCCCGGAGTGGCAATTCGCCAGAAAGTGTTGCAACTGTGCAGTTGGCCCAAGATCTGGTTGATGAACTCTATCAGATCACTATTACCTGTGCCGAAGAAGGAAAACTGGCCCAGCAAGCCCACGGGGATGAGCGCAATCTATTGCTTCTCCAACCTAAAGAAACCAATGATGCCGGCTTTGCGATGACCTCTAGCTTTACCTCTATGCTTTTGACAGCTCTCTTGGTCTTTGATCCAAGTGAGGAAGAGATCAAGGAAAAACGAGTAGAAGAACTGATTCATCTGTCGGAGCAAATCTTGGAGAAGGATCGTGAGGTCAAAGAAGTGGTCGATCTAGACTTTGAGCGCGTGATCTATCTGGGGGCAGGACCTTTCTTTGGTCTAGCTCATGAAGCCCAGCTCAAGATTTTGGAATTAACAGCAGGCAAAATCGCAACCATGTATGAGAGTCCTGTCGGTTTCCGTCATGGTCCAAAATCCCTCATCAATGACCAGACTCTCGTCTTGGTCTTTGGATCCATTGATCCTTATACCCGTCAGTATGATCTGGACTTGGTTCGCGAAGTTGCAGGGGATCAGATTGCCCGTCAGATCGTCCTCTTGACGGATCAAGCTGCAGGGATCGAGCATGTACGAGAAGTGTTAGTAGAAGCTTCTGCAGCCTCACTAGATATCTACCGTGCCTTCCCTTACATTATCTATGGTCAATTGATTTCTCTCTTGACTTCGCTCAAGGTGCAAAATCGCCCAGATACGCCTTCACCGACTGGTACCGTCAATCGGGTTGTTCAAGGGGTGATCATTCATCCATTTCATAAAGAATAGCCACTAATTTTCTATAAAAAGTGGAGTGTTTCTTCTTGTGAAACTGATACAATGGAGAAAAATAGTGAGAGGAGAAGGTTTGTGAAACAGTATCAAGAAAGCGTGTTTGGGGAATGGCAGAATCAAGAGGTTCGGGCTTATCGCCTCGAAAATGACAAGGGCTACCAATTATCTGTCATGACCTATGGGGCGACAATTTTAGAATATGTGACGCCTGATAAAGAAGACCAGTTTACGAATATTATTCTAGGCTTTGATCGCTTCGAGGACTATGTGGGCAATAGCCCTAAATATGGGGCTAGTATTGGCCCGGTAGCAGGCCGGATTGCAGGAGCTAGCTTTGAACTCAATGGTCAAACCTATCACTTGGAAGCCAATAACGGTGCCAACTGCAACCACAGTGGACCGACGGGTTGGGACAGTGCCTTGTTTAGCGTGGAGTCGGTAACGGATCAGGAAATTACTCTGTACACAGAACGTGCAGATGGTACCGGCGGTTTCCCTGGAAATCTCAAGATCTGGGTAACCTATGGTTTGACGGAAGATGGTGAACTCGAGATTGCTTATCGGGTAGAAACGGATCAAGATACCTTGGTCAACCCGACCAACCACAGCTATTTCAACCTATCTGGGAACTTCACCCAGCCGATCAATGACCATGTCTTTCAGATCAACCATCAAGGGCTTTACCCTATCCATCCAGACGGTGTTCCTCTTCAGACCGTGGATAGAGAAAGTCCGGTTGTCCAGCATCTCTACCAAGCTATGCTCTTGGAGGATCTTTTTAAGGACTCTGATCCGCAAATCCGTCTGGTAGAAGGATTAGACCATCCATTTGCTCTTCCAGAAGGGCATGAAAATGCCGGCTTTCTTTACCATCAGCCATCTGGACGTTTTTTGACCTTCAGGTCAGAAGCCCCAGCCTTGGTGGTATATTCAGCCAATTTCGTAGACGAAACTGTTCATCTGCAAGGCCAACCAATGGTTCAGCACAATGGCCTGGCCCTCGAATTTCAAACAGTGCCAGATGCCATTCATAGTGACCAAGCTGAAAAGGTTATCTTGAGAGCAGGGCAAGTCTTTACTAGCAAGACCAGCTACCATGCCATCGCTAAGAAATAATGAGAAAAGGGGGGCTCCAAACAAGGATGTAAAATTCTTGCTCAAGGCCCCCTCTTTTTTAGAAAATATTTTTTAAAACTAACTATAAGGAAACTTTAAGCTTCCCGTCGTATACTAATACCATCATCAAAGACCTCCTAACTTTGAATGATAAAACTCCTAAAACTTTTTCATAATAATCTCCCTATAAGAGCTACCAAAACCGGTGGCTTTTTTTCTACGGGAGTGAGATAGAACAATTTTTTAAAATTGCTTCGCTTCCTTATTTTTTGGCTTAGGTTGAAAAGGTTCCCCAAACCTTTTCAATTGTCTCACCCCCGCACAGTTGATTAGGTATTCTTTGGAGCTATAAGAGCGAACAAAGATACCAATCAACCACTGCGTTATGTATTTATTACTAAACTTAATTCATTGGACCAAACCTGACAAGGGAAGTATATAAGCTTAGGTACGTTCCTTATTACCTTTACGAGTATCAGCGAGTTTGGGTACGTTCCTTCCTAACCGAACCAAACCAAGGGTACTGAAGTATTTTAATAGAGTGGAGGTTCTGAAATTAATTTTTTTGTCATTTTTTTATACATGTGAAGGCTCCTTTCTATTCTGTTACTTTCTTGAATGTCATTTTCATTGTTGTTAAAACGCCACGCTCATTATTCCCTCTAGCACTGATTACGAGGGTGTCCCCATCCAATTCATATTGATAAGTGATTGGACGATTTGGTTGCATGGTCAGTCCTAAAGAAAATGTCATAAGAAGAATTGGTGTTTCTTTAAAATTAATCGTTTTGTTACTTGTATCGACAGTCCCATCAGGAAGAGAGAAATCAAATTGGTTTGTTTCTTTGTCCATCTTGATTTGAGCCACTTTAAAAATTGGAATTGCTTTTTCATAGTCCTCGTATAAAACAGTTTTGAATTCTGATTTATCTGGGAAAGAATTTTTATAAGTATGTTCATACAGATTTTCGAAATAACGTGTGAAATTATAGCTATATTTTCTGAAATAACGAGTTGTGGTTTCTAGTCCTCTAAATCATCAATCGCATAAGCGTACTTTATTGGGTCGGAACCTCTTAGGACAAATGATTTTCTTAAAGTAGTCTTCACATCGGTCATTTCCCAAGTACCATCAAGCGTAATAGATTTTTCAGCAGTTGTTTCTTGTGAAGTCGTTGAGTTGTTTGTCGTTGAAGTAGAGCATCCTGCAAATAGGAGAGCACATAAGATCGTCAACGTACCCAGCCAATATTTTTTAGTCCAGTATTTCATAAAAGGACCTCCTAAAAGTTAATCGTTTTATGCTTATATCATATCTCTTTGTGATAAAAAACGCAAATTGCTTTTCGTAATACTATAAAGTGAAAATAGGACAACAAAAAAAGAATGTAGTAAAACTACATTCCTTTTTGTTTATCAGAGTTGTCTGGGTAAGTGGCCCTAGCGAATAGATTATTCCGCTACTTTTTTGAAACGCATCGTGAAGTAGCCAACAATCTTTTCTTCACCACTAAGTGTTTTAGGCTGTTCAAGAGTCAGTGTTAAAATTCCATCTTCAATGGAATATTTATAGCTTACTGGTTTTATGAATTTCTCATTGGAAAATGTTACTAAATCAATGAACATTGGCGCGTTCTTGAATTCAAACGTACCCGTGCTCTCGTTAATTGTAATTTCTTTTAAAGTTTGATGGATTTCATACTTTTCATCGTTGAATTCAAAGCTGAGGGGGCCTTTCATATTGTTATAAAGTTCTAGTTGCTTTTTCAAATCTTCATACTGATTTTTAATATATTGTTCTTTGGTCCCTTCGACACTCGCTAACTTTTGGGCTTTTCCGTAATCATAGAAGTTGCCGACAGCCACTTTAGTCGTAGCCGTTAGTTCGTATACAGCAGAATCTCCTGTAATCGTCAGTGTCGGTGTCACGTCCTTGAAGGCATCAGAATAAATGAGTCGGCGTGGAATTTCTTCTGAATCTAAGAAATCTTTATAACCTAAGCCGCGTTCGAGACTACTTCTGAAGTCGATTTGTTCCCATTTTCCTTCCAGTGGATTGGAAGGAGCAGTTGTTGTAGTAGTTGTTGTAGCGGTTTGGTTTCCGCAGCCGGCAAGCATTAAAAGAGAGCAGCCAGCAATGAATAATGGTTTTAAGTATTGTTTAAACATGGTCGCGTCTCCTTTCTATTTCTTTTCTGCACTTGGTACGCGTTTGAAAGTCAGTTCAAAATGAACAGGAAGATTATCCTTCGTCTTCATATCAGCGTAGATAATCAAGAAGCCATCTTTTACTTCATAATTGTATGTTACTGGATCGAATCTATGATCTTTACCCGCTGTCGTTAGAGGGAAGGAGTCAAGAATCATGAGCCCTTCGTCAAATTTGACAGTCTTCGCTTTTTCATCAATAGTTCCTGTAGCCTCGTAGCTATAAGTTCCAGTCGATGTATCCATTGATGCTTTATATTTCTTGAAGTTTTGCACGAACTCTGGTTGTCCGTTAATATAACGGTTAACAAATTCATCTTCTGTCATTTTTTTCTTATCCTTTGAAATCTCGTAGAATGCTTTTGCGAACTTCTTCGAGTCAAATTGATAGCTTAGCTTTGCGCTTGTGCCATCAACGGATAATTTCATCTTGAAGTCTTTAAAGGCTTCAATGAATTTCGCATAAGTATAACTTTTCATTCCTTTCGGGAAAAAGGCTTTTTGCAATGAATCGAGCTCGTATACGGATTCCCATTCACCAGCAATGGTTTCTACTTTTGGGGCTTCTGTTTGAGCGGCACTTTGAGAGTTGCTTTGTTTTTGAGAACAAGAAGCCAGTACGAAGACTGAGAATAGAGCAACGAATGCTAAAAATAATTTTTTATAATGTTTAAGCATCATCAGACCTCCTTGAAATAGATTGTTGTATTACGATTATATTATACGTGTAACATTATTATTTTGCAAGGGTTTTCAAGTGAATCATAATTTTGCTCTGTCATTTCACTGATTATTCAAAATGAGATGAGCAAAAATCTTCAGTGCAGATGGAGCAATACTTGAGATTCTTAAGAAGAATTGTGTGAGATAAGGTTCCTTAAGTCTATTAAAATACGAAGAACCTTTGGGTAATGGGAATGATACCTGAAGTATTTTAACAGAGCGTAAGCTCTTTATTTTTTTGCACAAAAAAAGCCCCTTGAGAAATTCTCAAGGAGCAGTGGAATGACTACTTGCTCGTTGCATCAGACATTTTTTTGAATTTTGCTGAAATAATCGTATTTAGATTATTATGTCCATCGCGTTGTTCAATCGTCAACGTTAAAATATCTCCATCAATAGAGTATTTATACGTAGTTTCTTTAGCGACAGGTCCAATGGACATGGTTGCAAGTTGCACAATGTTGATAGCTTCTGGGAAGATAATCGTTTGGTTTGCTGTATCTAATTTACCGTTCTTCAAAACAGAATGAATTTTAGCATTACCTCTATCAAATTCATAAGTTGTATTGGGCAAGTCCTTAGCGCCATCCTGTAGATTGACTGATAATTTAATAAATTGATTTTTAATATATTCGTCTTTCGTTTGAGTCACTTTAGATGCATCTTTTTGTTTTAAGTAATCGTAGAACCTTCCAAAACCATCTGCTAGAGATACAGTATAGTCGAATTCAACAGATGTATCTGTAATGTTCAACGTTGGTTTTAAATCTTTCCATGCCTCAGGATAGATCAGCTTGATAGCCGAATCATCATTGTCAAAATCTTTAAAGGCTAAGCTACGTTCAAGAGCTGGTCGGAAGTCGATGGCTTGCCATTTTCCTTCAATTGGAACGGGGTCTTTTTGAGTAGTGCTTCCTTTACGTTTGAAGTGTAGTTCATAGTGAACTGGAAGATTATTTTTCTTCGCTTTTCCGTCAATCGTGACATAAAGCATGTCGTCTTTTAATTTGTAGTGATATGTGTTTGGCGAAACGCGATTTTCACCGAATGAGAAGAAGAATGAGTTTGCTACGGAAAGTCCTTCATCAAAGGTCATTGTTTTGGCACCTTGATCAATAGAACCCGTTGCTTCGTAGCTAAACACGCCAGTATCTTTATTCATGCTGACTTTGTATTTCTTAAAGTCGCCTGCAAATCCTTCATGAGAGTCATACATGATTTTTTTGAATTCTTCTTCAGTCTTGCCTCTAGCTTCTGTTGTGACAGTGGAGAAAGCTTTAATAAAGTTATCAATGTTATAGTCGTATTTAATGGTTGCCGTGTTGTTTTCAATCTTCATGTCCATTTTGAAGTCTTTAACAGATTCAAGCAAGTGTGCAAAGTGGATTCCATGGAGGGTATAGGCTCCGATGGACTCCGTTAAAGCATCGAGAGTATCGACTAATTCCCATTCGCCATCAATCGTTTCGACTTTTGGTGTTTCTGTTTTAGCGGCATTTTTAGAGCCGCTTTGTTCTTGAGAACAAGAAGCTAGTGCGAAAACTGAGAGCAGAGCAACGAATGATAAAAATAATTTTTTATAACGTCTAATCATCGCTAGACCTCCTTAAAATAGATGATTGTATTACGCTTATATTATACGTTCAACACAATTGTTTTGCAAGGGCTTTCAAACGAATCACAATTTTGTTTTGTAACTTGACCAATTATTCAACATAAGAAACGGGAAAATTGTATGTAGCAGAGTCCCCAATAGATGAGATTCTCAAGGCTTCCTAAATTATTTTTTTGCACAGAAAAAAGCCCCTTGAGAAAATCTCAAGGGGCAGTGAGCTATTTAATTAGTTTTAGGATCTGAAACTTTCTTGAATTTCATTGGATAAACAAGATGAGCACCAGTTTCATCGTACGTTTTCTCAGCATACATTGTAAGGATATCACCATTCAATTCGTAGTGATAAGTAATTGGTACGTCTGTAGAATTTATATAAAGTGGTAGAACTCCAAAGATGTTTGGAACTTCAGGGAATACGATCGTTTTTGCATTCTCGTTTAAAACCCCATCATTTAACGTTGCAGTTAACACTTTTGTATTGTTATCAAACGTTCCAGTTTGATGTTTAAAACTTCCAAATTTCTTTTCTCTTACGCCTAGAAGGATGGCAGTAGCTTCTTCTTTTGTAGGATATTCATCTTTATTCTGTTCAGCATAAAAATCAATATACTTATTCATATCAGCGCTATAAGAATAAGTTACATCTGTTCCTGTAATTTTTAGAGTCGGAACGATATCTTGGAAGGCTTCAGTAACCTTTAATCGACTATTAGCATCATCATAATAAATTAAGAAAGTACGTTCCACTGTATCTCTAAAATCTACAGCTTTCCAGTCTCCTTCGAGTGAGACTGGGGTAGGTGCTACTGTGGTAGTTTCTGCAACTGTTGTAGTCTCAGCGGTTGTTTGTTGTTTCTGTTGCTGTTGTTTCTGTTGCCCACATCCTGATACAAATAGAAGAGCAAGAAGGGAAAACATCCATAGGGAACTTTTTTTCATATTGTTCATGATTGATCACTCCTTCTAATGATTGTCTTCTACGTAATTGAAACGAAGACGTATTACTCTAAAATGACTTTGTTCATCTTTACCTTCAGCATAAAGTGTTAGTTGGTTACCTTCAACGGTGTAAGTATAAGTAATTGGTACAAGTGAATTATACGTGGTTCCCATAACAATTCTACTTAAAAATGTAGGTGTTTCAGGGAACGTAATAGTATGTTTCTGTGTATCGATTTCTCCAGTTAGAGAGTAATCATAGGCATCATTAGGTTCGTCAAGAGTAATCTTTGTATGTTTCAAATTTGGAATATAATTCTTAAATTCAGCAGTTTTATTTTTTAAATACGATTCATAATTCGCTTTGTTCTCTCCTGTTGCAAATGCTTGATCCTCATACAGTTTTCTGTAATCAAAATGGTACTTCAATTCAACGGTTTTATCTTTAATGGTCATCGTCATCTTAACCTTATCGAAGTCATCAAGCATTAGTACAGCGGCAAGTTTTTTGATATTAGAAGCTAGGAATACTTTTTGAATGGTCATTTGTTGGTCAGTCCATTTCCAAGTTCCTTGTTGATCCTTTGTAAGATCTTGTGGTGCTTTGATTGTTTGAGGAGATTTATCTGTTTGAGAAGACTTATTTGTTTTAGAAGACTGCGATGGAGAAGACTGACATCCTGCAATAAGGAGCACTGCAAAGAATGCCAAGAAACCGAAAAGGATCTTCTTTGTTTTAGTAAACATAAATTTACCTCCTAAACGTTGTTGCTTTAATTTTATCATTAAAGGAAATAATTATAAAGTGAAATGGTGAGCGATAGAAGAAGAAGGGACTGTATAATAAAAAGAAAGGTTGGCGATGAGGGCAACCATTCAACTTATTCTAACGAACGCTAGTGAGAACCAGGATCTTTAAAAAACACATTCTATTTGTGGTACCGAAGGCATCATTTTTTGCTATAATAGACTGTATGAGTAGAATTTTAGACAATGAAATCATGGGCGATGAAGAGGCCGTTGAACGGACGTTGCGCCCGCAATATTTACATGAATATATCGGTCAAGATAAGGTCAAGGACCAGCTGAAAATCTTTATTGAGGCGGCTAAGCTTCGGGATGAGGCGCTGGATCATGTCCTTCTTTTTGGCCCTCCGGGGCTTGGGAAAACCACCATGGCCTTTGTCATCGCTAATGAACTGGGCGTCAATCTCAAGCAGACTTCTGGTCCTGTCATTGAAAAGGCCGGTGACTTGGTAGCTATCCTCAATGATCTAGAACCGGGGGATGTCCTCTTTATCGATGAGATCCACCGTCTTCCTATGTCAGTCGAAGAAGTGCTTTACAGCGCCATGGAAGATTTTTACATCGACATTATGATTGGCGCTGGGGAGAGCAGCCGGAGTGTCCATCTGGACCTTCCTCCTTTCACTTTGATTGGGGCGACAACGCGAGCTGGTATGCTGTCCAATCCCTTGCGTGCTCGCTTTGGAATTACGGGGCACATGGAATACTATGAGCAAGATGATTTGACAGAGATTGTCGAGCGGACCGCCGAAATCTTTGAGATGGAAATTACCCACGAAGCTGCCGAAGAGCTTTCTCTTCGTAGTCGTGGGACCCCTCGGATTGCTAACCGGTTGCTCAAACGGGTGCGCGATTTTGCCCAGATTATGGGCGACGGCTTGATTGACGATACCATTACCGACAAGGCTCTCTCTATGCTAGATGTGGACCATGAAGGACTGGACTATGTCGATCAAAAGATCCTGCGTACCATGATTGAAATGTACGGCGGTGGCCCGGTCGGGCTTGGGACTCTATCGGTCAATATTGCTGAAGAGCGAGAGACTGTTGAGGACATGTATGAGCCTTACTTGATTCAAAAAGGCTTTATCATGCGGACCCGAACAGGGCGCGTGGCGACCCGCAAGGCCTATGAACACCTGGGATATCCCTACAATGGAGACTAAAAGAAGATGCTGACGGAAGAAGTGATAGTAGAACAGATCCAAGCGGATCCGGAGATGATGACTGTCTTGGCCATTATTCGAGATCTCGACTTGGCAGATGCCTGGTTAGCAGCGGGCGCGGTGCGAAATTTCATCTGGAACCAGCTTTCTGGCAGACCAGGGTTTGATGCGACGACCGATATGGATCTGGTCTTTTATGACCCTACGATCAGCTATGAGGAGACTTTCCAGATCGAGCAAGAATTAAAGAAGACCTATCCTCAGTACGCTTGGGAAGTCAAAAATCAAGTCTATATGCACCAGCATAGTCCGGGGACGGCTCCTTATCGCAGTGCTTGTGACGCGGTTTCTAAATACCCCGAGCAGTGTACGGCTCTTGCGGTTCGCTTAAGGAAAGAGGATCAGCTAGAGCTCTTTCTCCCTTATGGGACAAAGGATATCGAAGACTTCATTGTTCAGCCAACTCCGCATTTTTTAGCCAGTCCAGAGCGTTTAGCGGTTTATACAGAGCGGATGAAAAAGAAAAATTGGCAGAGTAAATGGCCTCTATTAGAGGTTCGTTTTCCAAAATAGAGAAACAGATCAGATTTGAAAAAGGAATCTGATTTTTCTTTAAAATGATGGAGCCACTTTGTCATCTTTCTGTCACATTTTTGTTATAATAGTAATAGTATGCTGGTTTTCCATAGTGAAAAGCCAAGAGCTCAGCTAGGTTGGGCAGTCCGAACAAGGAGTTAGATGGAATCATGAAAAAAATCGTCTTTGTCTGCTTAGGAAATATTTGTCGGAGCCCCATGGCGGAGTTTGTCATGAAGGACTTGACGGATCAGTATGAGATTGAAAGTCGGGCCACCTCTAGCTGGGAACATGGCAATCCTATCCATCGGGGAACCCAGAAAATCTTTCAACAATACCAGGTCCCGTATGATCCAGCCAAGACTTCTTTACAGATCAAGGAAGAGGATTTTTACAACTTTGATTGGATCCTGGGGATGGACGAAAACAATGTAGCAGATCTAAAGCAAATGGCTCCTGCAGGGACAGAGCACAAGATTCATCTTTTTGCTGCTGAAAGTGTGCCAGATCCGTGGTATACCGGTGATTTTGAAGAGACCTATTCCAGAGTCCTGAGTGGCTGTAAGGCTTGGTTAGATCAGTTAGCAACTTCTTAAGAGTTTGATATGTGAGAGAATACAGAATATGAAAGAATTTTATGAGACTTATAAGGTCTATCTGACACGAAAAAATTTAGAAATAGCAGCATTAGTCGTGATTATTCTATCTGCTTTGCTGGTTTTCCTTTCAGCCATTCCAGGTCAGGGCGTCTTGACCTTGGATAAGGGGGCGATCCGTTACGACGGAAGTTTGGTCCGTGGCAAGATGAATGGCAAGGGAACCGTCACCTTTAAAAATGGGGATACCTATACAGGTAACCTCGTCAACGGCTCTTTTAGCGGCTATGGTAAGTTTAAGTCCAAGGATGGTTGGACCTATGAAGGGCAGTTTGTTAACGGCCAGCCGGAGGGCAAAGGCACCTTAACCACAGAAGCCAACGTCGTATACAAAGGAACATTCAAGCAGGGGATTTATCAAAATGCGCATTAAATGGTTTTCACTAGTCCGTGTTACAGGACTCTTATTGGTATTGCTTTACCATTTCTTCCAAAAAGCCTTTCCTGGAGGCTTTATTGGGGTAGATATTTTCTTCACCTTCTCAGGATTTTTGATTACAGCGCTCTTGATCGATGAATTTGCGCGCAAGCAAGGAATCGACTACCTGGCATTCTTGAAACGGCGCTTTTACCGGATCGTACCACCCCTTGTCTTTATGGTATTGGTCGTGATGCCCTTTACCTTTATGGTCCAACGTGACTATGTGGCTAGTATTGGTACTCAGATTGCGGCAGTCTTTGGGTTTGTGACCAATTTCTTTGAGATGGCAACGGGTGGTAGTTACGAAAGCAACTTCATTCCGCATCTCTTCCTTCATACCTGGAGTTTGGCTCTGGAAGTGCATTACTATGTGCTCTGGGCACTTTTGGCATGGTTCTTGGCTAAGCGGGCTAAGACGGTTGGAAAGTACCGAGGCATGCTCTTCCTGGCATCCAGTGGGCTCTTTCTCTTCACCTTCTTGTCCATGTTCATCCGCGCCTTTCTGACAGCCAATTTCTCTACTATCTATTTTTCTAGCTTCACTCACATCTTCCCTTTCTTTGCGGGATCATGCCTAGCAACGGTGACAGGGATTGCCAATGTCAGCCCGAACTTTACAAAGCTGGTGCAGTCTTGGAGCATGAAAAAGACCTTATCGGTCTTGGGTGGAAGCTTTGCCTTCTTGTTTGTGCTCAGTCTTTTCTTGCCATTTGATAGCTTGTGGACCTATCTGTTTGGCTTTTTAGCAGCGACAATCGCAGCTTGTGCCATGATTCTGTCGGCCCGCATTCTCCATGAAAAGACGCCAGATAAAAAAGAACCAGCCATTCTCAATTTCTTGGCAGATACTAGTTATGGTGTCTATCTTTTCCACTGGCCTTTCTTTATCATCTTCTCTCAACATTTGGGAAATATGATGGCAGCCCTTGTGACGACGATCGTTTCCTTGATTCTAACGGCTCTGTCCTTCTATATTTTGGAGCCAACCATTGCAGGTAAGGAACCTCGGGTCTTTGGTATGAAGATGGATCTCAGTTTTTTGACCAAGCCGATCTTTTACCTCATGATTCCATTAGCTCTCTTGATGATCGGGATCTCTGCCTTTGCACCAACCGTCGGAGCTTTTGATGAGAGTTTGGTGGTGAGTGGGCTCAATCAAGCAGACAGCAAAATGCAGGTCACACGGACGCAGGTGGACAATGAGACTGCAACAGACTATAACGTTTCAAATGGTGTGACCATGATCGGTGATTCGGTTAACTTGCGAGCGCAGGACTACCTGACTAAAGCCATCCCGGGCATCCAGATCGATGCAGTGGTGAGTCGTCAGTTGGAAAATGGAATGAAGGTCTTTGAAACCGATATCTCCAATAAAGTTCTCCTAAAAAATGTGGTCATTGCCCTAGGAACCAATACTGTAAGCAACTACAAAGAGTTGCTGGATCAGTATGTTGAGAAACTTCCAAAAGGTCGTCGCTTGATCCTTGTGACACCATATGATGGTCGCTATGCCAACGATCAGTCCAGTGAATCGGTTCAAACGCGTCTTTATGAGTTGGAACTGGCTAAGAAATACGACTTTATCACCATTGCGGACTGGTACCAAGTAGCAATTGAAAATCCAAACATTTGGGTGGGAACAGACTCTGTTCACTTCAATATGGAAACCAATGGTGGGGAACTCTATGCTCAAACAGTCAAAGAAGCCCTTGATAAGGCCGAAAAAGGTCCGGTCAAGAAGTAACACTGCTTCTCTGAAACTGAAACAAAACAAATCCTAACAAAATAAAACAAAAAGCAACTTTATACTTGTGAAAAGTTGCTTTTTTTAGTAAGATTAAGAAAACGCTTACAAAAACCAATTGAAAATATCACTTTGTGAAGAAAAATTATTTTTGATATTTTTTTCACAAACCGGCAGCTAGATCCTACTGGCTAAGAGATTCTTGATAAAACATTCACAAACTTTTAAAAAATCTTTGTGAATGTTGCTTGAAAGTGTTTACAAAAAGCTCAAAATAGAGTACAATTATATTGTGAAAAAATTAACAAATCGAAATTTCTTACACTATTCTTGAAAGTTTCTGAAAACAGGAAAAAGTTCCGGAAAAGGATAAGGGTTTCAAACATTGGAGGAAAGCATCAAATGGCTGATAAAAAAACTCTCTCACCTGAAGAAAAGAAACTCGCTGCTGAAAAACACGTAGACGAGTTGGTGCAAAAAGCGCTGGTGGCGCTTGAAGAAATGCGCAAATTGAACCAGGAGCAAGTGGACTACATTGTAGCGAAAGCATCTGTAGCTGCTCTTGATGCACACGGTGAGCTCGCTCTTCATGCCTATGAAGAAACTGGTCGTGGGGTCTTTGAAGACAAAGCAACCAAGAACTTGTTCGCTTGTGAACACGTTGTGAACAACATGCGTCACACCAAGACAGTTGGTGTCATTTCAGAAGATGACGTCACTGGTTTAACGCTGATTGCAGAGCCAGTCGGAGTTGTCTGCGGGATCACTCCTACAACCAACCCTACTTCAACAGCAATCTTTAAAGCGTTGATTTCCTTGAAGACACGGAACCCTATCGTCTTTGCCTTCCACCCATCTGCTCAAGAATCATCTGCTCATGCGGCACGAATCGTACGCGATGCAGCAATTGCAGCTGGAGCACCTGAGAACTGTGTGCAATGGATTACCCAACCTTCTATGGAAGCAACTAGTGCCCTGATGAACCATGAAGGGGTTGCGACCATCCTTGCGACCGGTGGTAACGCCATGGTAAAAGCTGCTTATTCTTGTGGAAAACCAGCTCTTGGGGTAGGTGCCGGAAACGTTCCTGCTTACGTTGAAAAATCAGCCAATATCCGCCAAGCAGCACACGATATCGTCATGTCTAAATCATTTGACAACGGTATGGTCTGTGCGTCTGAACAAGCGGTCATCATCGATAAAGAAATCTACGATGAGTTTGTTGAAGAATTCAAATCTTACCACACTTACTTTGTCAACAAAAAAGAAAAAGCCCTTCTTGAAGAGTTCTGCTTCGGCGTAAAAGCCAACAGCAAGAACTGTGCAGGTGCGAAATTGAATGCGGACATCGTTGGGAAACCAGCAGCATGGATCGCTGAACAAGCTGGCTTCTCTGTACCAGAAGGAACCAATATCCTTGCGGCAGAATGTAAAGAAGTTGGCGAAAAAGAGCCATTGACTCGTGAAAAATTGTCACCAGTCATCGCTGTTTTGAAATCTGAAAGCCGTGAAGACGGAATTAACAAAGCTCGCCAAATGGTTGAATTCAACGGTCTTGGTCACTCAGCAGCCATCCATACTGCTGATGAAGAATTGACCAAAGAATTTGGTAAAGCAGTTAAAGCTATTCGTGTGATCTGCAACTCTCCTTCGACTTTCGGTGGTATCGGGGATGTTTACAATGCCTTCTTGCCATCATTAACACTTGGATGTGGTTCTTACGGACGCAACTCTGTTGGGGACAACGTTAGTGCCATCAACCTCTTGAATATCAAAAAAGTCGGACGCCGGAGAAATAACATGCAATGGATGAAACTTCCTTCAAAAACATACTTTGAACGTGATTCAATTGAATACCTACAAAAATGTCGTGACGTTGAACGTGTCATGATCGTTACAGACCACGCTATGGTAGAGCTTGGTTTCCTTGATCGTATCATCGAACAGCTTGACCTTCGTCGCAACAAGGTGGTTTACCAAATCTTTGCAGACGTAGAACCAGATCCAGATATCACAACTGTTGAACGTGGTACAGAGATCATGCGTGCCTTCAAACCAGATACGATCATTGCTCTCGGTGGTGGATCACCAATGGATGCGGCCAAAGTTATGTGGCTCTTCTACGAACAACCAGAAGTGGACTTCCGTGACTTGGTTCAAAAATTCATGGATATCCGTAAACGTGCCTTCAAGTTCCCATTGCTTGGTAAGAAGACTAAATTTATTGCGATCCCAACAACATCTGGTACAGGATCTGAAGTAACTCCATTTGCCGTTATCTCTGATAAAGCAAACAACCGTAAATACCCAATCGCAGACTACTCATTGACTCCAACAGTTGCCATCGTAGACCCTGCCTTGGTATTGACAGTTCCAGGATCTGTTGCAGCAGACACTGGTATGGACGTCTTGACGCACGCGACAGAAGCTTACGTATCACAAATGGCTAGCGACTTCACAGATGGTCTTGCTCTTCAAGCTATTAAACTTGTCTTTGAAAACTTGGAAAGCTCAGTCAAGAATGCGGACTTCCATTCACGCGAAAAGATGCACAATGCGTCAACCATCGCAGGTATGGCCTTCGCCAATGCCTTCCTCGGTATTTCTCACTCAATGGCCCACAAGATCGGTGCGCAATTCCACACCATCCACGGACGGACCAATGCCATCTTGCTTCCATACGTTATCCGCTACAACGGTACACGCCCAGCTAAGACAGCTACATGGCCTAAGTACAACTACTACCGTGCAGATGAAAAATACCAAGATATCGCTCGTATGCTAGGACTTCCATGCTCTACTCCAGAAGAAGCCGTTGAAGCTTACGCAAAAGCTGTATACGAACTCGGTGAACGCTGTGGTATCGAAATGAACTTCAAAGCACAAGGCATCGATGAAAAAGAATGGAAGAAACATTCTCGTGAATTGGCCTTCCTTGCTTACGAAGATCAATGTTCACCAGCCAACCCACGTCTTCCAATGGTAGACCATATGCAAGAAATCATCGAAGATGCTTACTATGGTTACAAGGAACGTCCAGGACGTCGTAAATAAGACGCCAAGGAACAACTGATGTTTATCAGCTATCCCTCACTCGTAAGAGTGGGGGATTTTTGCTATTTGGGTCTAAAACTCGTTTTTTCATAAAAAATTAGACTTTTTTTCAGAAATTGTGTTATTTTTATAGCATTCCGAGCTATTTTATGTTACCCTATAGTGTGTGAATCTGCCTGTAGCTGAAGGGTTATGATCCCTTTTCAGTTATAGGAAACGAAAAAACAAATCCAGGAAAGGAGGCCATCTCAAATGGAGTTAGAAGGTGACGTGCAAGGAAGACAAGATCAGGCACAGAAAATTATTGAAATGCCCCAACGAGATCGGGAAACTTTCACTTCAGAAAATCAGCCATCATCTGCTTCGGTGGTCTCCATGTATGGGCAGGAAAAGCCAAGCATTTCTAGCCTCCATCAGCAACTAGCGAGCGCGTCTGGGACCCAGACCATTCAATTGCGGGAGGAATTGGTGTTGGCAGTAGCGCAGAATGCTTCAGCGCAAGCAACTGCCTTTGAGGCAGAAGTCAAGGATAAGCTGGAAGAGGCCAAGGAGACGGTTTCTCATAAGGTCGCTGAGGTGTCACAAATGGCCCACAGCATGGCCCAATTTTTAACAGACGCAGAAGTGGAGCAACTATTAGGAGAGTTCTCCATGGATGCTTGTTGGGACCAAGCGGTAGAGGCGGAGAACCTCGCCCAAGCAAAGGCCTATTCCACTCGCTTGTCAGATTTGGCAGGTCAGCTGGAGGCTGCATCAGCTCAATTGGTGGACTTGGACAAGGGACAAGCGACGGCCTTTGATTTTTCATAAGTAGGAGAAAAAGATGTTAGAGATCCTGGGAGAGGACAGAGAACGAATTGAGGAGCTCCATCGAGAGATTAAAAAGGAGCAAGAGCGGATTGCGATCAGAAGTTTGATTGCAACGCAGAAAGCCTTGATGATGTTGGAAGGGATGAGTTTGCAGGTAACCTTGGGCGGTCAATCCGAAAAGATGCGCTCTTTTGCTACAACGATCCTCGTTAGTGATTTGAAAGATGGATTTACAGGAGGAGCAGCGGACGCGGTAGAAACAGCACTGAAAGCAGTGAAGAAGCCGATTTTATTGAGTCCGATTAAAGGAGGTATGTGATGTACCATTCAGGAAATAGTGAATTAGAACAACTAGAAGATCGACATTACCGCTTCAATCAAAAGCTCAGTGAGTTGGAGTGGGATTATGCGGATATGCGTATGGATGTCCGCCAACATACAGAAAATTTAGTGGACTGGCTAAGTGCCCTGCATTTTCAAGCCCCAAGTGCGGAGGCTCAAAGTGGCTTAGAGCGTTTATTTGCCTTGCAAGAAGAGTTTGAGGCAGAGCTCAAGCGCTATGAAGAGCGTTTAGAAGAAGAGCGTGAGCGCGAGCAGCAAGAGTACTACAAGCAGCGTCAACAATTAGAACAAGGTGATTGAAACATTCCTCTGGTAGAGATAAGAGGAATGTTTTTGTTTGCCCAAAAAACTTTTAAAAATGTGCTCATAAATTCTTGCAAGCGCTTACTTAGCATGTTATAATATTCACAAAGAAACGAAAATAAAATGGTTTTATCAAACCAACAAAAAAGGAGTCGCTTATGAAAGCTGCAACTTATGTATCTGCAGGCAATCTGCAACTGCTGGATCAACCAAAACCAGTGATCAAAAATCCAACGGATGCCATTGTGCGTGTCTTGAAGACAACCATCTGTGGGACAGACCTTCACATCCTAGGAGGAGATGTGCCAGCTTGTAAAGAAGGCACGATTTTAGGCCACGAAGGAATCGGGATCGTCGAAGAAGTCGGCGATGCAGTGAATAACTTCAAGGTAGGCGACAAGGTCATCATCTCTTGTGTCACAGCTTGTAATACCTGCTACTACTGTAAACGTAGTTTGCCTTCTCACTGTGAAGATGGTGGTTGGATTTTGGGTCACTTGATCAACGGAACCCAAGCAGAGTATGTCCACATTCCACATGCGGATGGTAGTCTTTATCATGCGCCTGAAACTGTGGATGACGAAGCCTTGGTCATGCTCTCAGATATTCTCCCAACCTCTTATGAAATCGGGGTCCTCCCATCTCATGTAAAACCTGGGGACAATGTCTGTATCGTTGGAGCTGGTCCGATCGGTCTTGCAGCTCTCTTGACTGTGCAGTTCTTCTCACCAGCTACGATTATCATGGTGGACTTGTCTGAATCTCGTCTTGAAGCGGCTAAGAAATTTGGAGCAACTCACACCATCTGCTCCAGCGATATCGCTGAAATCAAGGCCTTTATCAATGAAGTGACCGAAGGTCGTGGTGTCGATATCTCCATGGAATGTGTGGGCTATCCTGCTACCTTTGATGTCTGCCAAAACGTCATCTCTGTCGGTGGACACATCGCTAATGTCGGTGTCCACGGAAAACCGGTTAGCTTCAATTTGGATGATTTGTGGATCAAGAACATTACCCTCAACACCGGTCTTGTCAATGCCAATACTACTGAAATGTTACTCAATGTCTTGAAATCAGGCAAGATCGATGCGACTAAGCTCATCACCCACCACTTCAAACTCTCAGAAGTTGAAAAAGCCTATGATGTCTTTAAACATGCGGGTGAAAACCATGCTCTCAAGGTGATTATCGAAAATGATATCAGTGAATGAAGTGGCAACTAATATTTGTTCATAGTTTTTTTAGACGAGGCTGGGACAAAAGTCCTAGCCTCTCAATTATTTTTGGATTGTCGAGCAAGACGCAGTGGTTGAGTGGGCTCTACTACGCTGATTTCATCAGCTTTTACAGCCCTACTCAACTGTGCGGAGGTGGGACGACGAAATCGAATTCTAACGAATTACCGATTTCTGTCCCACTCTCTATTTTCAACCCCAAATAGCCCATGATTCCTTGCAAAATAAATTTGTTGTCTTATAATAGAAGTACAGAAAACGATTACATAAAGAGAAAGGTGTGATCTTATGAAACGGTTTTGTTATCATCGTGAATTCTGGATGGACTTCCATTTCTGGATCTTGGTCTTGCTTTTAGTGGCTGTAGCTTTGACGATGCGGGCTCCGCTTTCGGTAGTTAGCCTGGCTTATCTTGCTTTTGTTGGGATTTTGATCCTTCTTCAGGTCTTTCAACCGTCTGTATCGACACGGCAGTATCCAGAAGGTAGCTACCATTTCAATTGGACCTTTTATCGCGATACCCGACTGTATATCAATCTCTTTTTACTAGCAGGTCTCTTGGCAGGCCCAATGGCTTCATCGGATATGGTCTATTGGATCTTGCTTGGAGCCGTCGTTGGCTCTATTGGCTTTGTATTTGTCGTAAAGGAAAAAGCGACCCAAAAGATGGCCTAAGGAATCACCATGTCCTAGATCTCTGAAACTAGTTTCAGAGATCTTTTTATTTTGCCCTAAAATGTGAAACTATAATCCAATTGCACGATTAATATTGTAAGCGCTTTAAAAATAGATTATAATCAATTTACAAGTACTCGAGTTGCCTTATTATCAAAGGAGTAGGAGTTATGTCAAAGATTACAAAAGATGAACTGATTGAACAAATCAAAGACGGCATCATTGTTTCTTGTCAAGCTCTCCCTCATGAACCGCTCTATACAGAAGCAGGAGGAGTCATTCCTCTCTTAGTAAAAGCGGCTGAGCAGGGTGGAGCTGTCGGAATCCGAGCCAATAGTGTCCGGGATATCAAGGAAATCAAGGAAGTGACCAAGTTACCGATCATTGGGATTATCAAACGTGATTACCCACCTGAAGAACCCTTTATCACGGCGACTATGAAAGAAGTCGATGAGCTGGCAGCTTTGGATATCGCAGTCATTGCGCTTGATTGTACCAAACGGCCGCGTCATGATGGCCTTTCGATTAGTGACTTTATCCATCAAGTCAAAGAGAAATATCCTGACCAACTCTTGATGGCTGATATCTCTACTCTGGAAGAAGGATTGACAGCTGTCGAAGCGGGAGTGGACTTTGTCGGAACGACCCTTTCGGGCTATACGGACTACAGTCCAAAGGTTGATGGTCCAGATTTTGAACTGATTCATCGTCTCTGCCAAGCAGGAGTAGATGTCATCGCAGAAGGCAAGATCCACTATCCGGATCAAGCCAAGAAAATCCATGATCTCGGGGTTCGCGGCATCGTTGTAGGTGGTGCCATTACTCGACCAAAAGAGATTACAGAGCGCTTCGTCGCAGCCTTAAAATGAGTAAACAAAACAGTAGATTGAAGGAGGAGGAGACCGAATAGAGAGTAGTCGAATCTGAAACATGAACAAGAATAGGCGTCCTCATTGAGGATAACCCCCTGTAAGAGTAATCTTACCGTAAATTGTGAGGAGAAATCACATGAAAATGAAAAAAGTATTGTGCTCGTTGGTAGCTGGTGCAGCTCTTCTAGCACTCGCAGCTTGTGGCTCTAGCGGAGGATCAAAATCAGAATCTTCTGGTGGAAATTCTGGTAAAACAGAAATCACTTGGTGGGCATTCCCAGTCTTCACTCAAGAAAAAACTGGTGACGGTGTTGGAACATATGAAAAATCAATCATCGAAGCTTTTGAAAAAGCAAATCCAGATGTAAAAGTGAAATTGGAAACCATCGACTTCAAGTCTGGTCCTGAAAAAATCACAACAGCTATCGAAGCAGGAACAGCACCAGACGTACTTTTTGACGCACCAGGACGTATCATCCAATACGGTAAAAACGGTAAATTGGCTGAGTTGAACGACCTCTTCACAGATGACTTTGTTAAAGATGT
>OLFT01001298.1_pt1 | contig 26784 bp, 34 predicted proteins | sample 1604921 | NCBI WGS metagenome assembly OLFT01 (sample SAMEA3888897, study PRJEB22519) | human gut metagenome | biome: human gut; feature: human-associated habitat; material: faeces | place: Denmark | collected 2013 | reverse complement strand
AGGGTGGTTTATAACTTATGTTCCGTCAAACGGTCTGTTGCGTTCCTGTCATTAAATGACGTTGTAAGATTGATGTTAAACATCGCTACACAACATCGGGTTGCTTGCCCCGTTCAATTTATAAGTCCATTATAGACCTTTTTAGCGGTATTGCAATACCTTTTTAATAGATTTTATCATTTTGTGAAAAGTGTATAGTTTTATATGTGTTTTGTATGGTTCGTTTGTGCAATTTTACTATATGATTTTAGGTTAATTTTATGGAGTGGTGGCTTATCCCATTTTTAAGGTTGTTTTTTGGTGTAAAGTGGTGAGTGATGACTTATTTTTGATTGATTTTAATATAAAAGTGGAGAATAAAAACGATACAATAATATATTCAAACATATGTTCTAGTACATTCTGCTCAGATAGTCCAAGTCTAATTATATAGAACAAACGTTCTAGTAAAAACATCCTCTAATATTGTACTATTATGGTATGTTTAAGGATATAGGGGGGTGGCAAAAACCAGATCCGCAGCTTGTCTTTCCTGGAATCCATATAGCTGATTCATTCACAGACTTTCTTAAAATTTTTAGTTCATAAAACACTTATTTTTCAAGCAAAACTCCAATTCTAGCCAAATTTATTCATTATCGTATACCATATCGTAAAATCCTTTATAAACAAGCAATTTTCAATGATTTACTCATCATTTTTTTAATATTCCATCTTCAAAATCAGACCACATTTTCTAAAATCACAAAGAAAATCAAATAATTCCTCGATATCAATTTTATAAATAAAACTCCAACAAAATAGAGAATAAATAAATGTAACAAAAACATTTTCTAGTTAAGGAGGAATTAAATGACAAAATACTTAGACACTTCTACTCTCACAAAATACACCTCAGGTAATAATAAAGGACACTTCAATTGGAAAGAAAACATAGAGAAAGAACTACCTTTTCAATACGATGATTTAAACGGAATAATTAAAATTATAGATTATAAATCAGTAAATCGAAAAAATCTTGTTACAATTCAATATCAAAATAATATAATGACGACCTCTACATCAAATTTGCTTCAATTAAGAATCCCTACTTTTCTCAATAAAAATGTAAATACAAGAAAATATAAATATAATGTTGGAGATATTATAGATAAAGACTACCAAAAATCTAAAGTAATTGAACAATGTAGAATTCCTGTCAAATCAACAAAAGGATGTGAAACAACAAGAGGATACAAATTAAAATGTCTATCATGTGGATACGAATATAAAACTCGTGAAGATAAATTATCCTCATGTCCTGTTTGTGGAATTAGAAGTTCTTGGACTGAAAGATTTATATTCTCAATATTTATACAAGCTGGGATAGAATTTGAAGTACAAAAAGAATTTAATTGGTTACAAAATAGATGGTATGACTTATATCTTCCAAAATATAATGCTATAATAGAAATTAATGGGATACAACACTATGAACCAATTAGTTTGCCAGATAGAGAACAAAAATCAGCAGAAATTATACATAAAGAATGTGTTGAGTCTGATAATATAAAACAAAACGCTGCGCTACAACATAATATAGCTTATTATATTATAGATGCCAGAAATCAAGAAGAAATTTTTAATAATGCAAAAGAAATTTTAACATTTATAGATTTTTCAAATATATCTGAATTTGAATGTGGCAAATTTGCAACACAGAATGTAGTATCAAAATATTGTAAATTATGGAATAAAGGATATTCAGTAGAAAAAATTTCCAATAAACTTGATTGTTCTATACAAACAGTGCAAACCAGATTAAGACAAGGAAATATTTATAATTTATGCAATTATGATAAAAAATTGAATATGAAAAATCATAGGATTACTAATCCTAATAAATAAAAATTTAAAAGCAGATGGAGATATCTGCTTTTTATTTTCCAACCATTTCACCCACTTCACACCCCAATTTTCAAAATTCCACTACACAAAAAATCACACCCTTAACGCAACTTTCTTCCTTATTTATAAGCATTTTCACCGATAACCAGTTTTCACGAAAATTATCAAATAATCGTGACATAAATTCTCAAATCAAATTTAATTCAAAAATTCTAAAAAATCCCATATCTCATTTCTTACATCATTACCAAGCACTCACCAGCTAATCCCAACACCCCAATCCTTAGACTAAATCACACGAATTCAACTCAAATTTCAATCCAAACCACTTCAATGATAAATTGTATACCTAACAACCTAAAATCGAAAATCACCCTCATTTTCTTTACTTTACTCCCATACATAGGGGTACATAAAAACCATACAAAAATCATTTCTATATCACACTTTACTAATTAAAAAAATAATGTAAGTTTTATTCTTCAGTAGAGAATAATAATATAAACAAAAAATCAATTTTAAGAAAGGAATTCAATATATATGTACAATCAAAATGAGTATGATATAATTATAGAAAATATATTAAAGGATATAGAATCTATGGATAAGAACACAAAAGAAAAATGGGAAATACCATTATATAGTGGAAATCAAATAAATAAAGCAGGAAAAATTATTTCAGATTCAAATTCAACTCCTAAAGAGCGAGAAAAAGCATTAAAAATAGTTAATAATTGGCGAGCTTCACATGCGTACCCATTACAAATTATATGTAGTCATCTTCGCAGAAACAACCCAAACGCAATTGTAGTCCAACGCTTAAAACGTTTAGAATCAATAACAGATAAGTTAGAACGAAATCATGTTCATACTATGCAATTGTATAGAATGCAAGATTTGGGTGGATGTCGAGTAATTGTAAACTCTATTGATGAAGTATATAAAGCAATTGATAAATATAAAAAATCAAGAGTCCGTCATATACTCAAAAAAGAATACGATTATATTCAAAGTCCAAAAGTTTCAGGATATAGATCGTATCATATGGTGTACAAATATCATAGTGATACAAAAGATACATATAATCAAAATATGCTTATAGAAATTCAATTTCGTACAAAGTTGCAACATATTTGGGCAACGGCTGTTGAAATGATGGGTATATATACCAAAAGTAATCTAAAAGCCAGTCAAGGCAATAAAGATATTTTAAGATTTTTTACTCTTGTATCTTCAGTATTTGCGATTCAAGAAGATATGCCAGTATGTCCAAATACTTCTGAATGGATAGACGAGTTAATTATGGAAATAGAATCTTTAGATAAGAAACATAATATTCTTTCAACTTTAAGTGCAATAAATGTAAGCATTGATCATACAGACAAATATACATTAAGTTCAAAAAATTTATATTATATTTTAATCTTAAATTATGATAAAAAGACGGTAAGTATACGACATTTTACAGCATCAAAAATAGAAGCTGCAACGAAAGCATATAATCAAATTGAACAGAAAACAAACAATAATGTTGTATTAGTATCAGCTTCATCGTTTGAAGCATTAAAATTAGCATATCCAAACTATTTTGTTGATATATCAGATTTCATAGATAAGTTAAGATCTTATATTGATACATGTAAAAAATATAAAGAATAATAATATATTATTAATTAAGCAGATGATTTCTCGTCTGCTTTTTTATTTTGCTTAATTCATTTCAAAGAGAGAATAGTATATTAGTAACTAATAAATTAAAACGAAGAAAGAAAATAAACATATGAGTAACTTAAAACTAATCAAAGCAGAAACATTTGGAGACTTATCTTGTAACTTTTACAGAAATATGAATGATGACATTCTATTAACAAGAGAACAGATTGAACAGGCGTTAGAATATGCTGATCCTATTAAAGCAATTCAGAAAATTTATTTAAAACATCAAGACAGACTAGAGCCATTATCTATGAGAATTAAGGGTAGCACCCAGATTGGGGTGACCTAACTAAAAGTGAAGAACAAAAGCGTGTTTATTATACAGAACGTGGAATCATGGAAATATGCCGTTGGTCAAGACAGTCGAAAGCTAACTTATTCATGGATTGGGTATGGGATGTAATTGAAGCATATAGGCATAATGAATTAACACCACAAATAAACATAACTCCACTTACAGACGCTATTACCACTCTCACACAGTCAATGACACAAATGTAGCAAGATATAAACATTCTAAAAGGACAGTCTCAGAAGAAGTCATTATCAACCAAAATACATTCACGTTGGAAAACCAATACATTCAATAAGCTCAGACTTCTTACTGATTATACAAATGAACATTCAAATCAAGAAGTAACTCTATCAGACATATTGCATATAACAACAAACGAAATGCAAGACACATATGATATAGAGTTATCTGACTACATAAGAGATTATATGTTAGAGAACAGTTCAGAAACAAAACCGTATGACTTAGACGTAATTAACTATTATAAGGATATTCGTAATTCATACACTCTCACTGTTGATTCTATATTAGAAAGATTAAATCTGAAAACTGAATCATTAAGTCAGAATATATTTGACCAATTAGCAAATACCTTATAACCAATCATGAATTTAAATCAAAGCTGAGAGAAAAATAAGCAACTTTAATCTCGTATCTTAACAAGTTATCATCTTATATATAAAAATTGAAATTTACCATCAAAATCGTTGATTTAGTCCACAGATAGGGGTATGTAAAAATTATTTACATATCATACTACCAGATAGTGTGCATAACACAAGAAATAGTCCCTTGATAGGGACGGTCTTTTCGCAGCGTAAGCAAGAAAAGAATATCTTTAGGGTAGACAACTGATAACAAGCCAATACCAAAAGAGAGAATAATATATCAAGGAGGAATCAAATATGATACAAGAAAACGAAATAACAAAATATCTCAAGTCAACAGAAAGTAATATCTCAAAGAGTAACCGTAAATCAAAGCACAAGCATCAATATGAAGAATGCCTGATTCAATACAGATCCACATTTATAGGAAAAACTCATCTTAATACAGGTTTATATACCTACTGTACTATTTGTGGAAAAATAAATGAGCGATTCAAGGAGAATAAATCTATTGTAAAAGATTATATCAGAGAAGTTAATTCATCAACATATAAATACTACTTTCATATTCCTGACGAGGAATTATATGAAAAGTACCATGACAAATTACCAGTATTCTTTGTAGAGGATATTTACAAAGAGAAGTATGTTGATTTGGAGCAAACAGAAAGGAATAAAACAAATGAGCAAAGGTAAAAATTTTGAATTATTAAAAATACCATTCGTAAAAACTTGTCCTATATGTGGAGAAAAATATTATAAACGAGTTACCAAAAAAGGTAAAACAAAAGGGCTAGATTTGAATTTTGTATCAAAAGAAACATTTTTCTTATTACATTATTATTATGAATATCACTGTTATACATGTGGATATGAATGGCAAGAAAAATATCTGTAACAGAGAATAATCGTATAGGTACATCATATATGTACCCAAATGAAACTATCAATCCAAAACACCATGTACCTAAATCAATCAATAACAATCAAACAAAAAATTATGGAGTTTGTATGTAGCGTAAGCGAAATACAAACGGAATATTCTTCTCTTGATAATATGAGTCTATATAGATATAGACTGCACAAAATTGATAGCTGGCATGTACCCAAATGAAGTATTTTTTCACTTTTAGGTACATGCTGTATGTACCTAAATGAATTTTTGATAATTTCATAAATGTAAAAGTTCATAACTTTTGAAAGTTAAGATGGAGAATATTACAATGTGACAAAATAAATATTTATTATGGAGGAATTCAAAATGACAAATAGTGAAAGAATTGACAATTGTGTAACAAACCTTATTGAGACAATTTCTAAGAATATCAGTAGTATGTATGGAGAAGGCTCAATAAAGCAATGTGATGAAATCGAAGCCCTCGCTTCATTGGTAAAAGCAAGAGCAACGATTAAACCACATAAAGACTATTCTTCATCAGAATCAGATTTTTCTAAAGAATGAACTGTGTTGTAAGTTTTCTTTATTAGTTCTGGAAGCACGTCCATTTTAATTGGTACACAGTTATCTTGTGTTCCCCAAGCACGGATGAATTCACAAACGATTTCTGATGTAATTTCTTTATCGGTTTTAGCCATAATCTCATCTCCTCTCTTGTATTGATGCAAATATTATACCATATATTTCATAAATAAAAAGAGAATAACTAATTGAATCACTTACCACACTCTCATCTCACAAATTGTAACTGTAAATTATGTTTTAGAAGAAAGGAAAGAAAAATGCAACCAATAAATATAGGTGAATTAAAACCTCATCCAAGAAACAATGAATTTTTTGATGATATTACTGGTTCTAATTGGGAACAATTTCTGGATTCTATGCGAGAACGAATAAAAAATGGAAAAACTGGGAACGTAGAACCAATTGTAATAACTCAAGATAAAACTATAGTATCAGGACATCAAAGAGTCAGGGGGTTGAAAGAACTTGGAGAGAAACAGGTTAATGCTGAAATTAAAATATATGATTCAGATGACGAAATCCTTGCTGATCTCATAGAAACTAATATTCGTCAACGTGGTATTGGTAATCCTAATGCAATTAAACTCGGCAAATGTATTAAAGAACTTGAAAGAATTTATGATATAAAACAAGGCGGATCTGGATATTATGGGAATCAATATGAGGAGTCATCTAATAATTATAAGACTCCAAAAACTGAGGCGGATATAGCAAAAGAAATAGGTATATCTGTTCAATCTCTTCAAAACTACAAAAAGCTCACTGAAATGATACCAGAGTTGAAAGACCTTGTTGATACAGGAATAGTAATGCCTACTACTGCCCTTGCCATAATGCGAAATTTATCTGAAGATGAACAAATTGAACTTATATCTTCTATGGACACAACTAAGAAAATCACTAAAAATGAAGTTCAAAAATATATTAACGAGATAAATCAGCTAAAATCACAATCTGCCAAAGAAAAAATAATTGATAAAACTGATTATGATTTAGAGAATAAATATAAAAAAGCCATGTCTCAGATTTCTAACTTAAAGACGAAAATCAATAACTTGGAAATTATGAATAGTACATTAAAATCTTCTAATGAATCTAATGAAAGTCTTTTGCAATCATATAAAAAAGAATCCGAAGAATACATAAAATTGAAAAATGATATAGCAACTTTGAATTTAGATCCAAGTGGAGATTATAACGTTATTGAGATTTCAAAAGACATTACAACTCTTGTAAATGAAATAGAAAAATTATTATCTACTACTCTATCGCCATTAAGATATTCCAAAATTCTACCTGTTATAAAAGATAATACAGCTTTAAGAAAAAATTTAGAGAATATTATATATATGGTGAATGATTGGTGTGAAACAATGGCTGAAACAATCGGTGTTACTACAAATAAAAATATAATTGATATGGAGGAATTGAACTAATGGGTAAACTTATTGTAAATGAACAGGATGTCAAAAGAATTGTAGATGAGTCTACAACCAATGAGACAGGAATTATCAATCAATTTGTAAATAAAGAAATTCAAGCAGAAGTAAACAAACTTCATTTGGATCTTAGTAATTACAATTTAAAGCATAGAGAAGAAAATAACGAAATCAATAAAGCTATCAAGAATTTGCTTGAGAGAATTTCTATCTTAGAAGAACAAAAAAAAGATGAAATTACTGTCAATAACTTAAATAATTCAGAACTTAAACCACCAGAAGTCAATGATATTCTTGATATTCGCAGTTTATGCAGAGAGTTAAATATTCCAGGGTTTGCTCCTACTAATCTTAAATATTATTTATATGAGCATGGAATTTTTGATATGAAAATTAACGAATTTAGAAACTCGTATTTTATTAAGTCAACTTTTGATGAATCTGTAGATAAAGAATTACTTAATTATATTCATATTTCAAAGAAAAAAATCACATTTAGTAAAGACATTATTACATATTTTGAGAGTAATCAAGATAAGATAAGGGAGTCTATTATCAGATATGAAAAAAAAGAAAAAGAATATAAAATTGCTCGAAAAAACGTTTCTGTAAAAAGAGTAGAAGATTATAAAGAGGAGGTAAAGCGAATTTGTGGCATGAATAGTTCCGCTAAATGGACTCCAATGTATAAAGAATTTTCAAAGACATTTCCTAATTTTTATAAAGATTGGGAAAAGGCAGATAAAAAATTCAAAGAAAATAATCTTGAACATCCTGATTGGAATTATCCAAAGGTTGACTTTATAGTTAATGATATGCAACAAGGAAATGTTTTACTTAAAATTGCTTGCCAACTTTATGTAGATTAACATAGTGAGGTGATGCGTCTTGCCAAACTATGTAAAAATCCCACGAGAAATCATTTATGATAAAGATCTCTCATCTAAGCGTGTGATAATCTTCTCATATCTTTGTGCAAGGCGTTCACTTGATGACACAGTGGCATTTTCTACAACAGAACTTTGCCACTGGTCTAAATTGAAACCAAATTACAGAGATGGAAAGATAAATCAGAAATATTATGAAGTTCTATTACTTCTCTCTCATTATGGATACTTTGAATCATGTCCAGATTTTGAGAAAAGTCTAAAAGAAAAGACCAATTCGGTCAAATATCAGCAAGTAAAACTTAATATAGAAAAATTTGATGTGCCTGACAAGTTTGGAATCATTTACTTTGATGAGTTAGATGCAATATTAAATTTCAAAGAAGAATTGAAGGATAAAGAGATTGATACTGCAAGAATATCATCAGCTTATATTCTACTTGTACTCTCTTATATTCGTGTTAATTTGAATCGAATGGATGGTAAACCGCTATGTTGTTATAGATATTTTAAGACTATTTCAGAAGATATTGGACTTTCTGAGAAATATATTAGCCGCATAGTTGATATTTTAGAAACGTTAAAAATTGTGAAATGTCAGCCTATGAAGAGAGAAAAATATATTAAGGATGGTAAAGAAAAATACGCTACTACCCCAAAGGTATTTGCTGATTATAGGCATTTTATTCACGATGAACATGGTCAAAGAATTGATAAAGAATATAGTTCAGATAAAGAAATAAAAAAACAGATAGAGCTTTTGGAGAATAATAAAATATAGAAACTATTAACGCAGCACTCAAAGGAGTTGATTGCAATGAACAAAATTATTTTAAAAACTAAAGGAGAATTATTAAAATATGAAAACAAGCTACACACAGAACCATAACACATTTGCAGGTGAAATTGATATTGATGATTTTTCTACAGAAACACCAAACAAAAAGAGAATAAATAAATACATAGAGGCAGATAACCTCGAAAAAACAATTATTAAAAAGGAGCGACAGAAAAAAGAAATGAAAAATTATCAGTCAATGACACTTGAAGAACTTAGAGAAATGAAACTTGTAAGTAATACAAATGGTAGACCATCTTCTACTCTTACGGATGATAAATGGCAGAAGGAGTTTAATATTAGAAAACTATTTGTTAAACCAGTATCAGGCATTACAAAATTAGGTCAGAATATGAAGTATTCCAAAGAGACAGGGTATTGGAACGAAGAAACACTGAGTACTTATCATGGTGCAACAAATTGGCAAGAATATTGTGCTTACATAAATGATGTTCTTCGTAATATTCAGTCTGGTCAAATTGATTATTGTTATTATATATATCAAATTCTTGATATTCTCAAATTTCACTATGATGATTTAAGAACAAAATATTGTGACGGATATTGGGAAGTTTGGTTAGATTTAGGTGAAAATAAATAATGTGTGAAATATGTAGAAAATATCCTTGTCATCCAAGATGTCCTAATACAGAATCATTACAAATAAAAGAGATATGTTCTATTTGTAACGAAGGTATTTATAATGGTGAGGAATATATTGTTAACGGTGATTCTGAATATGCTCATTGGGAATGTGTGAATTATGCAAGGGCTTTGGCTAAATTTTTAGGTTATGAAATCAAAGAAATGAGTAAAGATTATTGAGAAAATAGGAATTTCATTTGGAGAATATATAAGTGGAAGGAGATTTTTATATGAATAAACAATTTAGCGAAGATGACTTGGAATCAATGACTGATTTGATTACAGATTATATTTCAAAGAGAGAATGTTCCGAAGACTTAATCGGCAACAATTATAATTGCATACAATGTGGCAATATAAAAGATTGTTACATGAAAGCAAATTCTCGTTGTAATAGTGAATTTGCTGAAAATATCAATTATGACGGTTATGATTCAGAAGAAGAATTTTGGGAGCAATTATTTGATTAAGGTGGTGATTTATTTATAGATGAGTGAATTTGGAATTAAAATAAAAAATATTGAAGCTGCAACTCTTTATGAATATAATAAAGGACTTCGTGATCATTATGATTATAAAGACGCAATGTTCGTAAATAGCTTATTTAAAGACTTTATGTGTGAGAACAAATTGAAGGTATGGAATGATGAATCTACGAGAGACTTAATATGCTTGGAATTTAATTTTGGTACACGTTCTTATGATGAGGAAATAGCTCATATTAGAAAAATAGCAAAAAATGCAAGAATTGAATATAAAAAGGCAATTAGCTCTGGAAGTAAAAAACTAATAGAACTACAGACGAATAAGAAAAAGAAAATAATAAGTTTATATAATTTTGCTGTTAATCATAAAACAGATTATTTCTCATTATCAGCAGATACAATAAGAGAAGAATTTTATAATAATGGAGTTAATGTAGAATATATTACTCGTAAAAGGAACGGTGATATTATTAAAACAGAAGTTATCCATTATAAAATGTTATATAGAAGTACAGGTAAAGCAAAAAAAGGTACTTGTATGTTTATAAGAGATAAATTGTATAACAAGGCAATTAATTATCTTAGAATGGGAATAAAACTTCCAAAACATAATGCGGATATTGTTGGGATTAGCGCATACTCTTCTCTCGTATGTAGCGGAATTGTTGGAAAAGTTAAAATCAATCCTAAAAATATTTTGGTATTAAAAGATGTTGATAGGTATTTTAACACAAATGTTATTTCTGTTGAAATAGATGAAAATAAACATTGTATTGCGAAAGCTATTAAAGATTATAAATTAAAAAATACGTTATTTGATGGACAGGCTTTAATCGACTCTTCTATTTTTCCAAATTGGGGAAATGGTTATATTCTTCTTAGACATCATTTCTGTAAAATGGCTGCTTTCTGTAGCAACATTCAATTATTTTTCCGTGATTATTTTGGTGATGACTACTATTCTGCCACAGTAAAAGATATGTGGGGAAATGAGCATTATGTAAAAGATATAGAACTTATTACAACTGATAACGCAATGAAATGGATTAAGTATGACGTGTCATATGACTATTGGTGTAATAAAGTTTATGAGAACGACTGTATGTTTGGTATTGTTAAAACTGCTCATCCAAGTAAGCTTGGAAATGTGCAACGTATGAGTTACCAGATGGTAAATTCTCTTGATGTTGAAATTATGGAAAATGTATGCAAGGAAAGTATTGAATATATCAATAGGTTAAAGACCGATGATGATTTCTTTCTTGATTATTTGAGGAAAAATATTAACTTTTCAAACGATTACGAAGCATTAATTGCTTTATGTGAACAGAATCGAGATTTTCTTAGAAGTTCTTATTTCAGGGATCGTAAAAAGGCAATTATTATGACATATGTTTTAAATTTCAAGAGTGGTAAAGTAATTCAAAATGCAGATAATTTGGTGATAGTTGGTTCACCATATGCAATGTTGCTGTATGGTGCGACTGGTAATCCCTGTGATGTTGATAAAGATGATACATTTTCTGTTGAAGATTTAGCAACTCAATGTTATACCACCAGATTTAATGATAATGAATATCTTGCTGAGTTTAGAAGTCCGTTTAATGGAAAGTATAATCTCGGGTATTTACATAATGTATATAATGACAGATTCAAGAAGTATTTTAAATTTTGTGACCAGATTATTGCTGTAAACATGAATGGTACTGATTTTCAAGACCGTAATAACGGTAGCGACATGGATAGTGATAGTATTTATACTACAAACCAAGCCGACATCGTATTACATGCGAAAAATTGTAAGGAAAAATATTTAACCATTGTAAATAATATTCCTAAAGATTCAAATGTATATGATAGCACTATGAAAGATTTTGCGAGATTGGATAATAAATTAGCAGCTTCACAATTAGATATAGGCGAATCAAGTAATCTTGCGCAACTTGCTCAGACTTATGATTGTACGTTTGATGAACAGAAATATAAAGATTATGTTTGTATACTCAGTGTATTAGCTCAGATCGCTATAGATTCAGCAAAACGTCTTTTTGATGTTGATGTTGGTTCTGAAATAAAGCGTATAAAAAAAGATATGGATGTTGAAAATAACAAATATCCTGCTTTCTGGAAAGTTATTAGAAGAGATTTTAAAGAAAAAAATATCAATTATAATCTTGTTTGTCCTATGAATTATCTTTATAATCTAAAACTCGACCAATTCAGGTCAAATGAATCTACAATTCCAATTCAATATTTTTTCAAGAAATTTGAGATAGAAAAGAACAGAAAAACATGTAAAAAAGTTGAAGAAATAATAGAAATGTATATGAACAAATATTATTCTACTATTAGCTCTGAAAATGAAGATTCTTATTTTCTTTTAAAAATGGATTTTGATAATATGATTCAGGATATAAAAAAAGTTTATGTCTCTAAGAATTATATTGGATTATTTAGTTGGTTGATTGATAGAGCTTTCTGTGTTTCTATTTCTCAAAAGCAAAATCAGTATAAGTTAAAATCAAAAATCAAGAAAAGAAAATCTATTTTAATCAAGGCATTATATGATATCAATAGTGCAAATTTGCTAAAATGTTTCTCGGAAAATTATTAATTTTGTTCAAAAATAGTGTTTTTTAGGGACACCTAGACAATTTTAATGTTCCAAAACCATTGATTTTAGTGCATTTTTAACAACTTCGTTAAGTTGTATAATGAGGAGAAAGGATTTTTCTTTATCTTAGTACCTCTCCGCTTACATGCAAATGCGGAATATAAATAAGCAACGATCGTTTTATAAAAAAATACTAAGCCCTCTTAATTGAAGGCGATGCTGAAAGGCTAAAACAATGAAATCAGCCTTTCTTAGCTGATAAAACAGAGAATAATTTAAATGTAAACACTTCAGTACATATTCATTGTACCTTATCTTTCTATAATCGGTGGCTGTGCTGCAATTCTTGTGGTATGGTCACTGATAATTCTTAATCTCCTATAGCTCAGTAGGTAGAGCATCTGACTGTTAATCAGAGTGTCACAAGTTCGAGTCTTGTTGGGAGAGTTATCCTACTTCTTGTAGGGCGGTCGGTTTCGGATCGTGAGTTATTATAACTCAAAATAAACTTAGTAATAAGAATAAAGCAGGAATGTCTTTAATTTGCATAAGACACTGCGACTATACTTTTGTATAGTTTGACGGAAAACACAGATAATCTATACCAAACCTAAAATCAGAGGGCTACTGCTAATGATATGGCTTGGTAGGGGTGATGAAAAACGCTCTGTATTAACATGGAAACATGGGGATGATTACTGTCTTATTGGTGCGATTTCCGCAAGAAAAAGTGCTGATATTTGATTGTTAGGAAGTTTCTTAATGCGAAAGCAAGGAACAAAACAACGAAGTAAGTCGATAGCAAGACAAACAGAATGGTGATGATTGGGCTGTACTCAAAAGGTACAGATGGTCAAATGTACACCTCATCGTTCATTTTTATGCAAATATTAATTACAACATACTTTTGAAGAAGAAAATATAATAATATTTATTGAAAGGCAAATTGATTAAAAAACAAGCAAAAGTGTGTATGATCGCAAAGAGACAAACAACTTATTCATCTGTAATATGGTGACATATAGCACTCGCAAGGTACTATATGAGAAAATACGAGTAGACGCAACCGTAAGAGATTTGCACCCTCTGAACCTCGCAAGGGACGATGTATCGAAAGGAAATCTATAATGCTTTGTGGTAAGAGTTTGCCAATTTTCGCAAAATTGGTGTTGTTGTTACCTACAGTCTAATCGGCTGTGTGATAAATTGTGTCCAACCACAATAGATGGTAACGTGTTAGGTCAAGTATCTCAGCCTAAAGAAATAAAGTCTCATGTGAAAGCATGGGATTTTTTATTTTGCTCTTTTCGTATAGTTTGGTTTAGTACGGCTGATTTGTAATCAGTAAACGATGGTTCAAATCCGTCAGAGAGCTTCACTTCTGCTATTCAGCAGGAAATAAATCAAAGGATGTGAAAATTATTAAACAGATTTCTAAAAGTGAAATTGAAAAATTATTATCCGAAGGTGTAATTCGTAACACTAAACGAGGTTATGTAGACCGCAGAGGCGAACATATTGGATATTACAAGACTTGTGGTGGAAAGCGTTACATCGAAGATAAGTATGTTAAGTAGGTTCTGCCTATGAAAAATAGAATTGAAAGATAATTTAGGTTCGCAATCCCATTAGCTTTAGCTGATTGGTAAGAACCGTTATAAAACAGAGAATAATATATTAGAAAGGTGGTGATAAGTAAATGTTAAAAGCTTATAAATACAGATTATATCCAAATAAACAACAAATAGAACAAATTCATAAAACTTTTGGATGTTGCCGTTTTGTGTATAATCAGACTCTTGCGTATAGAAAAGATTTATATGAAAACAAGAAAGAATTTATGAATAAAATTGCTTGCAATAATTATGTGAATCAGATTCTTAAAAAAGAGTATGAATGGCTAAAAGAAGTTGATAAATTTGCTTTAACGAACTCGGTATATAATATGGATTCAGCATATCAGAAGTTTTTCAAGGAACACTCTGGTTATCCTAAGTTTAAAAGTAAACGAGATAACAAGAAATCATATACTACGAATTGTACAAATAATAACATAGAAGTATCTTTTGAGAAGAACAAAATTAAACTTCCAAAACTTAAATGGGTTAAAGCAAAAGTCCATCGTGAGTTTGTTGGTAAGATTAAATCGGCTACTATTTCACAAGTTCCATCTGGAAAATATTTTGTGTCTATATTGGTAGAAACAGAACATACATTAATAGAATCGACTGGATGTATGGTTGGTATTGATTTAGGCATTAAAGATTTACTTATTACTTCCAATGGTGAGAAGTTTGATAATATTCGTACTACTAAAAAATATGAAGATAAACTAGCAAAAGAACAACGTAAGTTATCTCATAAAGTAAAAGGAAGTAAGAATTGGAACAAACAGAGAATGAAAGTAGCAAGGATACATGAAAAGATTCATAATACCAGAATTGATAATCTGCATAAAATCTCTCATAAGTTGATTAGCGAAAACCAAGTAATCGTAAGTGAGGATTTGGCAGTATCTAATATGGTAAAGAACCATAATCTTGCCAAAGCAATTACTGATTGTGGGTGGTATGAATTAACAAGACAGCTCACATATAAAGCAGAATGGAATAGACGCACATATACCAAAATCGGTAGATATGTTCCATCAAGTCAGACCTGTAGTGTATGCGGTTATGTCAATAAAGATACTAAGGATTTATCTGTAAGAGAATGGACTTGTCCTCAATGTGGTGCTATTCATGATAGGGATATTAATGCTGCAAAGAATATTCTCAATGAAGGTTTGAGGATGTTACAAGTAGCTTAGTAAATATTTTAGTACGGCAGGAATTGTCGGAATTTACGCTTGTGGAGTTAGTAGGTTGCGAGGACGATGAAACAAGAAGCCCATTGGCTTTAGACAATGGGTAGTTCACTATAAAGGTTTTTATATTGACAAGACTGAAAATGGCTATCGTATCTGTAGACAAGAAGATACAGGAAAGCATACCCATCTCTCGAATCTTAATCCGTCATATAGACTTATAGACAATGTGTTATCAAATAAAATTCCTACTCGTTGTGGATGTTATTATTTAGAGTCACATATTCGTTTAAGTTATGATGAAAATTATATTAGGAAGATTCGTGAGTATATTGAAGTAAAACAGAATAAAACGAAACAAATGTATTATAATCCTGGCAGAAAGCGTTCTGGTGGGAATTTTTAATTTTATGGAGGAAAAGGAATTATGGCAGCTAGTAAATTAAAATTTACAAGAACAACTACAGATAAGTTGACAGTAAAGGCAGGTACACTCTCAGAGGATTGTACTACTATTACATATACTGATGAAAATGATATGGAGCAGGAAGTAAAAGTAGCCGATCTGCTTACATCATTTAAGAATCAGGTAATTGATTTTACTGTTGCATTAAAGACAGATGAGGAGCTGGATGTTCCGTCTGATGAAGAATAGAGAGTTGGTGACTGATTGTTTAATATTGAAAAATTCAAAGAAGAACTTTCAAAATATGGACTAACTCTTGAAACATATGACAAGATTATCGCAGATATTGATTCAAAAATAGATGGCGAGAATGACTATGATTGGTCAGAAATCAAGGATAAATATGGAATTAATTGTAACTCAGACACTATTCGTAAGTCCTCTTCTACCCCATTTGGCGGTAAGATGAGAAGTGAATATGAAAAGTATAGGATCGGATTGGATAAAACAGAGAATAATTCTGATAGTGAGCTGGATGTAAAGATTCAGGAACTTCGTAAGGAACGAATCAAATTACAGACAAGTAATGTAGAAAGATCGAGAATTGACAGAGCTGAAGCACGTCAGGAAATGTATTATGAATATGTGGGTAATGTAGTTCAATCGCTCACACCGCCAGAATTTCATCCAATCGAGGATAATGTTCATCACGAAATTAATTATCTAGTGGGGTTAGCGGATGTCCATTATGGAGCTACTTATTGCAGTGTCAATAACGAATATTCACCAGAGGAAGCAAAAAGACGATTTGAATATTTAACTTACAGATTGATCCATTTTGTACAAGATAAGCATATTACAACATTAACAATTGTTTCGTTAGGTGATCTAATCCAAGGCGTTTTGAGACTTAGTGACTTGAAAATTAACGACAGTTCAATTGTAAAGGCTACGGTGGAAATCTGTCGATTAATTGCAAATATGCTTAATGAATTATCTGCATATACAAAAATTGCATATTATCATACTCCATCTGCTAATCATACTCAACTTAGAGTATTAAATGCCAAAGCATCAGAACTTGCAGATGAAGATTTGGAATATTTAATGGGCAATTACATTAAAGATTTATGTGCAAATAATGAGAGAATTGCTGTTCATTTAGCAAAAGAAGGTAATGACTTTATAGAAGTTTATATACCTGGTAACGAAATTATTGCTATGCATGGTCATCAATTGAAAAATATTGAAAATGCTATTAAAGACATAAGTATTTTACATAAAAAGTTCTATGATACAGTGCTTTTAGGACACTATCATTCTGGCAAGGAAATTCCATCTCATGAGGGAATACTTGGTGATGCAGAAGTTCTTATCAATCCATCTTTTGTTGGTTCTGATCCGTATAGTGATAAGTTATGTAAAGGAAGTAAGGCTTGTGTCAAGGTTTATGGTTTTGACAAATTATTTGGACATACAGAGACATATAAAATTATTTTGAATTAAGTATTCTGAAAGAGAAATCAATCAGATAGAGGCTACAGGTTCATAACCAGTCAACTATTTTTTGATACTTGACGAACAATTGTATATTGATGAATTACTAATTTCAAAATATATTACATCGAAAAATCTACGACTTGTCTCGTATGTCGAAAGACGATGCATGTTTGAGAAGTGAATCACTTCTCTTATTATATACATTGCAGTCTACCATTCGGCTTGGTTTAGAGTAATCGCAGGAGCAGATACCTAGCGGCTGCAATATTATATTAATGGCTTATATTTGAGCTATTTATGCCGGTTTTACGGTGTTTTGGATAATATATTATTCAATATTTGGCTGACGAAGCCGCTATCGGAGGGAGTGTACTCAAATGAGACGCTACCCTCTTTTATATTACAAAAAATATTAAGGAAAATAAAGGAGAAAAATTAAAATGACAAAATCAGAGTTAATTAAAGGAATTCAGAACGAGGTATCTATCAATATTCCACAGAAGGATGTAGCTGAAATTTTAGACGCACAGGCAAAGGTCGTTGCAGATGCAGTTAAAGCAGGTGATGAAGTTACTATCCCTGGTATTTGTAAAGTAAAATCAAAGGATGTTCCTGAGAGAACTGGTAAGGTAATGATGGGTGCAAATAAGGGAGATACATGGGTAAAACCAGCTCACAAAGAGGCTTGTGTTAAAATTGTTAAAGCTCTCAAAGAGATTTTTGCATAATCTGAAAGGTCGTGAATTGTTTGAAGAAAAATAAATATGAAGACATTCAGATGATTGATCTTAAGAATAAAGTTGAAGACATTGCTGATATTTATATCAATCGCTTATATCATACAGACAAAACAGTTGGTGTAATTGTAAATAAAGAGATTGCTGAATATATTTTGGATAGTCTTATTAGACTTGACGAGACAAGTATTAAAGAGATTGATCTTGTTGATTATATGAATATAGACGAATATTTAGTATCTGTTGATAATGATGGCGTAATCACCGTTGTTCCTATTGAGGACTTTGGTGTTCTTGATAAAACAGATATTTTCTACATTGATATGGATGGTGATATCGAGCAGAATATCATTGATCATTGTGTAAATGAGGATAAGGAAGTTATTCTGTTTGGTCAGGAAGATGACTGCGATGGTGATTGTGAAAACTGTAATTGCCATGATGAGACTTATTTACATACTTCTGAAGACGAAGATGGAAATACTCACGGATTCACTGCTAGTAGAGCAGATGGTGATTCTTATATGAGTTATTCTTACTACTCTAGCGATGAGTTAAGTCATGAAGATATTCAGAAGATGTTAAAGGCTTTTGGATTTTAGATTTTTGGGAGTGTGTGGTGTATACTGCACACTCTTTTTGTATGGGTAGGTCGTATAGAGGCAATTACACCTGACTGTAAATCAGGCGCTTCGGCTTCGTTGGTTCGAGTCCAACCCTGCCCACTAATTTGACGTTTCTGTGAATGGAAACCGAGAATAAATAGGTTGAACGGATAGTTCAATAAAGAGTTTATAGGATGGTTTACACTCTCCTATCTCTACCTTTCTGTTGATGATACGCATGTATAGGGTATGTTCCTATCGCATCGACAACGGAGAGTTTGCAGGACAATTACCTGCTCTCTCCTTTTACTAATATTTTGTATTGATAAAAGGAGGATTTTAATGAATGAATTAAAAGTTAATGGAACACAAAAGTTTATGGGAATTGACATTCCTATTGTAGAAGGTGGTTTTGGTGAAAACCAAAAAGTAATTTTAGCCAAAACAATTGCTGAAATACATAATCAACCACTTAAAAAGATCAATCAGTTAATTAAAGACAATATCGAAGAATTTGAAATTGGTGTAGATTTATTGGATTTAAAAAGTGGGTACTTAGAAAGTACTGAGTTTTTAAAAGGGATTATGAATAAACAATCTATTTCTAATTCTACTAATATTTATCTGTTATCTGAACAAGGATATATGCTTCTCGTTGGATTTATGAAAACTGAAAAGGCTAAAGAAATTCGCAAGAATTTGAGAAGAGAATATTTTTCTATGCGTAAAGTAATTAATTCTACTGAACAGTTAAAAGCAACATATCTTTTGGCTATTTATAATGGTGGACAAGATGCTGTAACTGCTTCTAAGAAATTAACAGAAATTGAGGTTGAAGAAGCTAAGAAACCACTTATTGAAAAGAATGATACTTTGAATACAGAAAATGATTTGTTGGCACAGAAAAATCTTGAATGGGCAGACAGACCTTTGATTAATTCTATTATTAGAGCTTATGCAGCTTCCATTGATGGAAACTTTGGTAAAGCTTGGAATGATTTTAAAAAGGAACTTTTGTATAAGCATAGTATTAATCTAAATGCAAGAATTACAAATTATCTTAACACATCTGGCAAAAAGACAAAGCCTAAAACTTTAAATATGTTGGATGATTCTGAATTATCTAGTGCAATCAGCACAGCGGTTTCCTTATGTAGAGAAAATGAAGTAGATATTGATTATTTATTAAATAACAAAGCAAGTTAGTTAATTTATCTCATAGTCAGTCTGTGGACTGTTAAAAGAAATTGTGCGTAAAATGTATTCTGCTATGGAGAATAAATATATGTACTCATGATTGGTGTCATAGCTGATTGTGGGATTTATGGAACAGTAGGTACTTGGAGTAGCTACCAAGTATATGAGAACCTATGCCTCTCTTCTACTGTTCTATTTTTTAGTTATTGGCATAGGAGAAGGCATAGGTAAAATTATGAAAAGTACAAAACAAAGAGAATTTAATATCGAGGATTACGACTATTATGTAAGGAAATATATTCAAAAAAGTGAAGAATTAGGCAACCCAATAAAATATGATTTATTGCGGAAAGAGCCATTTAACTTACCTGATGGTAGATGGTATATAAATAATTGCCCAGATAAATCAGTTAAAACTTGGGCTGATTTTGTTGATTGGTGTGGTTTTGTAGCAAAAGGTAAAACACCGTCAAAGGATAAAATGATCAAACTGATTTACAAATTACAATCAGAAAAAGATAGAGCTTTAATGTATGATGATTTTAGAGGAAGAGGTTGCTATCATCCACCATTAGAAGTGATTAAAACTTATTGGGGAACTATTAATAATATGAAAAAGGAACTTGGATTAGAAATAATTCAAGAGTCCATGTTGGATAGAACTTTAACAAAAGATGAATTAGACCAAATGCTAAAAGATATATGTAAATATGTAAAAGATGATAATAGAAATTTTATTACTACATCTGAAATAGACAGTGTTCATGAATGGTTGAATGCAGATTCTTTACAAAGAACAATTAAAAAATTTTATAATTGTAATCTGCAAACATTATTGGCAAATGAAGGAATCTCTTTAGGCAAGAGAGGTCGAGGTATCACATTTGATTTTAGTGATGGTGAACATGTTACAAGCCAATTTGAATATATATTTTCAAAATATCTTAGAGAATTTGGATTAAGATATGGAACAGATTATTTTCGAGATGTAAAATATTCATCTTTTGTTCCATCTTATCACAGAAATATGAATTGTGATTATTTAATTCATACTAAAGATAATGATATTTATATTGAAATTGCAGGTGTAATTGAGGCATATAAAAATTATTTCTTTTCAAATAAGCAGATCACGAGCAGTAAATCTAAAGAAACATATCGTAAAGACTTATCTAAGAAACAAAAAATGTTTAAAGAAAATAATATTCATTATTATATTTTATTCCCTTGTGATTTGACAAAAGATAATACATATAACATTTTAAATAATGATTCTATAGAACTCAGAAAAAGCATTGAATCTTTTATCAAGAATAATATAGATTGGGATAAGGTGTCTAAAATAGGCGAATTAAAATATAGTGAAGAAATAAAATGGGGAAGAAACGTTATAGATTATAGTGAAGCAGTTTAGTTATTACTACTACTGCTTCTTTTTATATTACAGAAAAGGAGACTGAAATATTGTCAAAAGAGAAAATAACAAGAGTGAAATATTTCACTCCTGATAAAGAGAAATTTATTCATGAAGAGAACTGGAAGAAATATGAAAAATATTTACAATCTAATATCATCAAAAATCGTGATGTAAAAGATACTACATACAAGAGATATAAAGGTTTGTTTCGACATTTTCTCATGTGGTTAGGAGAAAATTATGGTGAATTAGATTTATATTCTGATGAATTTATGGAAAATGCAGTTGATATTATGGAAGCATATATGCTTTTCTGTCAGGAAACATTAATGAATCATAAGAAGATAATCAATATGAAAATCTCTGCTGTAAGTTCATTCTATATTTGGTCTATGAAGCGTGGATTTGTTAAATATCATCCTTTTGATGGTAAGCTTGATAGAATGAAAAAGGCAAACGAAGAACAGATTCTTAATCATTATTTTTTAAATGATGAGCAGATTGCGGCTATTAGAGCAGATTTGTATAAGACTGAGAATAACAAATGGACAATACAAGATCAGTTATTATTTGAAATCGCACTCTTCTCCGCTAATAGAATTGGTGCATTAGAGAAACTTACTGTATCCTCTCTTGACTTAGATAATATGGTATTTGAGTCAATACGTGAGAAGGAAGGATACCGTGTGGAAGTTTCGTTTGACAGTACATGTAAGGATATGCTTGAAACATGGTTAGCCATGAGAACAAATGATTATGATCATCTTGAATGTGATGCCTTATTTATTCATAAATACAAAGATGAATGGATACCTTGGACACAAGGAATGATTCATGACAGAATGAGAAAAATTGGTAGAATTATTGGCTTGGAGGACTTTCATTGTCATTGCATGAGGAAGACAGCGATCAACAAAATATACGAAGATACTGGTGATTTGAATCTCGCTTCACAATGGGCAAACCACAAATCAACTTCGGTTACCTCTCAGAGCTATGTACGTCCTGCTTCTAAGGCTGATTTAAGGGAAAAATTAAAAATTCTAAAATTTAAACAACAGGAATTACAAAAAGAAGCTGAAAAAGAAGGTTTGTAGACAATCCAGACGAAGCTTTCGTCTAATATCATTTTCCCACTATCAGCCATAGAAGATGTTCGTGCTTCTCTACGTTAATGAGAACCATTAGTGAATGACTGCTGGGCGGTCTGTCGGATAAGAGACAATAAACCTTATCAATTGGTCTTTGCTCCGAAGACTGAAAATATGTGGAGAATAATTAGGAAGCATGAATTAGGTTGCTGATAAGCGACTATATTCTAAATAACTGCATGTGTACAGTGCAATATCAGCTAGTTAGTGCTTTATGCTGATATTCCAAAGAATAAACGGGTGATAATGACTTTACCAGAGTTGCAAATCTGGGTTTGTGATGGTTTTTCGAAACCCGTTTGCCATCTATATCAGAGAATTTTCAACATTCTCTTTGTCGGTTGGCTGGTAATCAATCGGCAGTAGATCTTACCAATCTATATAATAAGGAGAGGTCGCTACTCTCCTATTATTATAGCGGAATGACGAGCAATGGAAGCTCACTTGGCTCATAACCAAGAGTATGCAGGTTCGAGTCCTGTTTCCGCAACTCAACGATTAAAAGGAAAACGAAAATTAAAAGAAAGGAGTGTTTATAATGGCATATTTACAGGTTACGGAAAATGACTTAGAAATTGGTGATGTATTAAGTATTACAAGTGATAATGGTAAAACTTTAAAAGCTTTACAGATGCTTATTGGAAATCAGACAAAAGCAAGTATGAGTATTGATTTTGATAACAATTGTCTTGTTTTTAAAGTAAATGATACAGATATGAATTTACCACAATTACAGTGTAATTTGTCAAAGTCTACCATTAAAAATATGATTTGCGGATTAAAAGAATTTTATAATTTATTAAGTGAGGAGGCAACAGAATAATGAAATTGGCACAGAAAACAGAAATTAACGAAGACGTAATCACAGTAAGTTTAAATGTTGAAGAATTGGGTGATAGTGTAAGAGATGCTGACACAGAGAAAAATCAGTTACATAATTTCGTAAGATATATCGAATATAGCCAGATTGACTTCTCTGGGAATTTGAAACTTTCAGATACAGGAATTCCTGTGATTGTTACTGATGAGCCAGACGGTTCTACTATTGAAAAGGTTACAATCTCTGATTTAGTAAATAAAAAGTACACTCTTGATGAAAACTTATCTATTACACTTTCTATTGATATAAATAAAATTCCTACTACTTCTCTTGGTACAGTGTTTAATACTCCTGAAAAGTTAGGACAGGCAATGGCAGTTCTTTTCTTGGAAAAAGTGAAAGCTGCAATCACAACAAAATTAACAGAAATTAGAGCGTTAGCTAACGATTTTGAAGCGGAAACTTCTGTTGTATTATAATATATTATTAAGGAGTAGTGTTAAATTTTGAAAAAGAAAATTGATAGAGAATATGGTACTCAAGATAGAAAAGAGATGTTTTATCTGATTGATAATGACATCTCTTTTTTGTTTGCAAAAACCGATGAAAATGGAATAACTACTTGGAAGTTTAAGAAAAGTAAAGCTTTGTTTGATTTATTAAGTAACTATTATTCAAACAGAGAATAAATATTTGAATAAAGGAGTAGAGAATTATGGGTTTGATTACTAACGAAGTTGAAATAACATTGAACAATAGAACTATAAGATGGTATGAAAATAAAGGATATGAAATTCCTAAGTATTATAATAAAAAACGTTGTAAATATATTATAAAAAGCGGAACGAAAATCAAGGTGAAAGTTGAAGACTTAACAAATGGAAGTAACGCCATTGTAAATTGTATATGTGATGAATGCAAAACCAAAACAGAAATGACATGGTATACATATAGAAAAATTAATCATAATGGCAAAACATATTGTAAGCCTTGTGCTTTAAAAATTTTTAATAGTCGAGAAAACCATCCATTATGGAATTTTAACAAAACAGATAAAGAAAGAGAAATAGGAAGACATTATCCAGAATATCATATATTTACTAAAAATGTAATGGCTAGAGATAAATATATTTGTCAATGTTGTGGCGAAAGGGCAACGGATGTACATCATTTATATGGATATGCCAATTATCCAGAATACAGATTAGATCAACAATATGCCTTAGCTCTTTGTTCAAAATGTCATAATGCGTTTCATAATTGGCATTTAATGAAATATGGTGCAAAACAAAAAGGCAATAATACTAAAGAGCAATTTGATGAGTGGATTGGACAAAGTAAAATAATAGCTGGACAATATGATGGAGATCTTCCAGAGTCCAGATGGGCGTATTGTATAACTGATAATAAAATAATAGAAAATATACCAGAATACGCAAAAAAGAACAATTTAAATTCTTCTAATATATACGGATGTTGTAATAAAAAACAGCCTATGTATAAAAAGAAAATATACATATGGTATGATATATACAAACAAATGAGCAATAACCAAATTCAACAATATATAAATAATTGTATGCATAATACTAGAATAAAAAGTGTTGTATGTATCAACTATAAATTATTATTTGATTCTGCTAAAGATGCTCAATTGTATTTTGGAGTATGGAATAGTTTTATAATAAAATGTTGTAAAGGAATTTTTGAATATGCGGGTATATTAGAAACAGGTGAAAAATTAATATGGAAATATTCTTTCGATATAAAAGATATTTCCAAATACACATATATAAATAGAAATGAATGTAAAAAGCTTGCTGAGATTCGTGCTTTAAATACTAAGTTTGAAGGTAAAACAGAAGTTATTCTGTAAAATAATGGGTGGTACTCTTCCACCCTATCAACTGGATATAGGACAATTTGGTAGTCCGCTAGTTTTGGGAACTAGACGTTGTAGGTTCGAGTCCTGCTATCCAGACTACCGCCCTATACAGTTATAGTCAGTTTTGCGACTGATTGGTAAAATTTAATACTGTATTAAGAAAGAGTTATTTCATATGAGATGGCTCTTTTTGTTATGTAGTATTGGCAGAGTTGGGATTGCACCTGATTGCTAATCAGAGGTCATCGTTTATTCGGTGCATTGGTTCGAGTCCAATATACTACGTTTATGCCGTGTTGGCTCAATTGGTACAGCACTGGTCTTGAAAACCAGCATTCCAAAAGGATATGGGAGTTCGATCCTCTCACACGGCGTTAAGTACAAAATTGTATTAACAAATAATAGTTTGCAACTTACTGCTTGGAGGAAAATTGAATGAATAAAGGAAACAAAAATATTTTTGATGAAACTGTTGACACGTTAATCAAGGACGCAAAGGCTCTTACAGAAAGATACAATAAATATGTAAGCGCAGAAGCTGATCCAGATAATTGTGCATTTAGAAATAAAATGACAATTGATACTCTTCGACTTTTAAAAGATACATTATCTTTGATTAAGGAATATGACTGGCATTTAGAATATTCTGAATACGAAACAGATAATCATAAAGAACTTGCTGTTTGGGAACAGAACCATTCTGGAGAAATTAGAAATAAAAAGAGTTGGTTTGTATGTGAACCAGTTATTTATATTGACTATGGTCGAGATGAGACATTGGTATATGTAGATGGAAGAATGTATGTATATGATCTAAAACATGAGGAGAAAAAATTTATTGATTTAATTAAGGGTTATAAAAATTATAAAATTTATGCAAGTAATTATGGTTCATCAAAATTTGTTTCAGACTTGCTTTATAAACATGGTATTAAAACAAGTCCTCTTGTTAGATAAAGACACATGATTATTAAGAGTCGTAGAAATACGACTCTTTTTTGTTGTGTAAAAAAGAGAATAAATATACGTGGTCATAAACGGTTGGGCGTTTGATGTTCTGTCGGTGGAACGTGGCTGATTAATGGAGTGAGAAGCTGAAGAAGTCATGAGCTTCGGTATAGTAGATACTCGCACTACTCTCTCACTCTATTTTTAATGATGTTGTTTTTGCGAGTGGAAAGCGAGAAAAGATAAATGAATGGAATACCAAATGATCCAAAAGAATTCTTGGAACGAGTTAATAAAATCAGTCCAGAATTTGAAATAACTGGAAATTATACAAAATTATCAGAAACATATTTACATTGCAAATGTAAAAAATGTGGACATGAAAGAAATTATTCTGCAAAAACTTTATTGGAAA
>OLFT01001287.1_pt1 | contig 27018 bp, 34 predicted proteins | sample 1604921 | NCBI WGS metagenome assembly OLFT01 (sample SAMEA3888897, study PRJEB22519) | human gut metagenome | biome: human gut; feature: human-associated habitat; material: faeces | place: Denmark | collected 2013 | reverse complement strand
TGACGGCATTATATTCTCCGTACAGGATATGGATATGCGGCGGATTGTGCTCTTTGCCAAGCAAGTACATTTTGACCGTAAGGCCATAGAACCGAGTGATAAGCAGAATATCACGATACCGTGAAAAAGTCAAGGGAGAACACACTGTTATCTGCGGGCAACAAAAATGACCGACATAAGTCGGTCACGAAGTATGTGTCAGCCACACCGCTGCCGTCACTGCCGCCAGCTTCTTTTGATAATCCCCGTCCCGCAGGCGGGCCTCCTCCTCTGGGTTGGTAAGGAAACCGCACTCCAGCAGCACCGCCCGGCAATTCACATGGTTCATCAGGTAGACGGTGTCGGGCACGCTCTTGCACTCCCGGTGGTTGTTCGGCTGCAAGTCCTCCCGCAGGGCCGTTTGCAGCGCCTGGGCCAGTTCTTGGGAACCCTCTGTTTTGGCGTAAAAGGCCTGGCTGCCCCAATATTTGCCCTCTGGGTAGGAATTCTGGTGGATGCTCAGCAGGGTCGCGTTTGGAATATGGTTCACCGCCTCCGTCCTGTTTTTCAGGTCGGAGGTCTTTTTTTCTCTTGGGCTCACCGCCCCCGGGCTGTGGAGGGACACGTCCGTCTCCCGCAGCAGCACCGGGTCGGTGCCGTAAAAGGCCAGTAGGTCCCGCAGCCGCAGGACTACCTCTAAATTGATGTCGCTCTCCCGCGCCCCGGTGACGGACACCGCGCCCCCGTCCTCTCCCCCGTGGCCCGCGTCTAAGATCAGGGTCTCCTCCGCCGGGACGACGGTTTTAGACGCCGGGAGCGTCCTCCCCAGCAAACACCGCCCCGCCAGAAACATGAGAAAAACGGCCAGCCCCACCCAGGCCGCCGCCCAAACTATCGTGCGCTTCAAGCCCACCACCTCCGCCCTATCCTATGGGCGCGCTCCCCGGACTATGCCGGAAGTGACGCCCGCCCTCCGGCGGCATAGACTGACGTGAGGGACCTGTCAGCGTCCCTTATATTCCATGGAGGAGGGATCTTCTTTGAACACGCCCAACGGCAGCGCCTGCCCGCTGCCCCACTGCCCCGATCACTATGGCACCATGCCGTCCTGCGCCGGACTGGCCGTGCCTTATGTTCCCTTTCAGCAGGAGAACCCCAAGCAATATGCCCAGGACCAGGCCCTCAGCGCCGGGACGCTCTTCCCCGGCCTGAACCTGCCCTTCCACCTGAAGACGGAGAACAGCACCCTGCCGGACACCCCCATGGCCCAGCTTCAGGCCCTGGAGTTCGTGGTGCTGGAGCTTGGCATCTATCTGGACACCCATCCCCAGGACACCGAGGCTCTGGCCCTGTTCCGCCAGTACACCGCCATGGAGAAGGCGGCCCGGGCGGCCTATGAGGACCGCTTCGGCCCCCTGACCCAGTCCGCAGCCGGAGGCGACAGCTATCGCTGGCTCCAGGAGCCCTGGCCCTGGTGCTATGAGCAGAATGAGGTGAACTAAGACATGTTTTTTTATGAGAAAAAGCTCCAGTTCCCCGTGAAGATCGCCACCCCCAACCCCAAGCTGGCAGCCTTTATCATCAGCCAATACGGTGGCCCCGATGGGGAGCTTGGCGCCTCCATGCGCTACCTCTCCCAGCGCTATACCATGCCCTACGCCGAGGCCAAGGGCGTGCTGACGGATATTGGGGTGGAAGAACTCGGTCACATGGAGATGGTGGCCGCCATTGTCCACCAGCTGACCCGGAACCTGACGGAGGACCAGATCAAGGGGACGCCCTTTGCCAGCTATTTCGTGGACCACACCACCGGGGTCTACCCCACCGCCGCCTCCGGCTTCCCCTGGACCGCCGGGTCCATCCAGTGTACCGGCGACGTGATCGCCGACCTCACGGAGGATCTGGCAGCAGATGCTGCGATCATGTAAGGACAACATAAAATGGATCTCCAAGAATCACGTTGAATCATCTAAGAATAGGCAGCAGTATCTATCAATAAACATCGCCCTCCCAAGGTCTCGGGAGGGCGATGTTTTAACTTACTGTGAAGAGCCTTCTTCATGCCATTGCAGCAGAGAATCCGCAATACCTGCAATGATCTTGTTTTGATACTCATCTGTTTCCAGCAGAGCATCTTCTTCCGGGTTTGTCATGAATCCCATTTCGATCAACACAGTCGGGACCTCAGAGAAATTAAAGCCTGTCATATCAGACCTTGGCATGATCCCTCTGTTTTTTGCTTGTTCGAGATCATATTTATTCTTGCAATAGGTCGTATTCTGCGGAAATCTCTTTAAAAATATCGGCAGCTTGCGCCTCGGCGGAAACATCCGGGTGATATTTTTTGGCAAGCTCTCGGAACTCTTTCTTCAGCATCTCTACATCTGTATGCGCTTTCTCGGAAAACCAACTGTCTCCAAATGGTCTTTCCAGTTCTATCGTTTCCTCAGGGGCATCGTCTTCAGGCGGATGATGCGACTCGATTTCCCCATCCGGTGCCATATAGAAGAAGTCGCCGTCCGTAGTATAGAGTCTCCAACTACCTCTGCTGGTGAGGACCTTTTCCAGATAGTCTGGATCAGAATAAAGGTGGAGTAGATACTGAACTGTTTGAGAACTTGACCGTCTCCAAGTCTCAACCCGTTGTTCCGCTGTTTGAATTACATTTGCGATATATTCATAGAACTCATACTTAGCTTGTTCGATCCGTGCGTCTGTTCTTGAAATCGTTTTGCCTAACTTTTCCCGCCCTTCGGCCATACTGGCATACTGTTCCTCGGAGCAATCAACGCTGTAACCTTTGCTTGTCGCCGTATTAACAGCAATAAGCGCACAATTAAGTAAGACATTTATCACCGAATCGGCAACGCCTTCAGCGCGTAACGATGAAACAACTTTCTTCAGTTGTTTGGCGCCTTCATCAGTCCTCAGTATCATCTTTTTCAAAACAGAATAGGGCGCTTTTTTAAACACAGCTAATGTAAGCAGATCATATATCCCGACGTCGCCAAAGGCCGTGCGTTGATTTTCGGGCAGTTCTGGATATTTTTTGTCCAATACAGCAGAAAGCTGAGATTTTTTATCTGCAAAAATAAGCGCATAATGAAATGGCGTAAGCCCCATGCTGTCTTGGCAAAGCGTTACTTTCCTATTTAAAGGATTCTGTCCTGACTGAATGGCATGTGCGACACTCAACATCCGTTCATTTGCATCGTTGAACTTGGAAAAATACAAATCGCTTATTGCATCCCCCAGCTCATACGTTTTCAGCATTTGGATGATACGGTCAATGTCTTCCCACTTTTTGAGCGCCGCACATGCCCGCGCCAGAATCATCGTTTCCTTGGGCGAAAGTACATCTCCGCTTTCGTAATTCTTGTATAGCTCAGAAAGAAATCCTTGATTTAAATTAGCAGGTTCTTTTTGAAGGGACTTGAGCATTTTTTCTGATACCCTGTCCCAACTTTCCGTCAATTTTTCACGAAACGCAGCTGAGAATAAATCTGGAAGGGCTTTGATCCATTGCTCATATTGCTGTTTGGGATATATCCTGGCATAGTGTGCAGACAACACCATTGCCGCTTTTTCTGCCAGCGCCGGCTCATAAAAGAGATTTTCAAGAACCGATCTCTGATTCTCATCCAGCATATTTGACGCCAATATATCCTCAAATTCACTCTTCAGCGCTTGAAATACCTCTTGCCTCTGGGCCTGCAATGCCGGGTATCGCTTGATAATTTCAGATTGCATCTCCAGCAAAAATGCAGTCAGCTCCTCACCCGAGATGGTATCCAGCAATGTAGGATGTAATAGCAGATACCTCTGATCGTCTGGCTGGTATAAGATGGTCGCCGCTGTATCGTTGGGGTGAGACACAAAATACTTGTGAAGTTCGCTCCATGGGATCCGATTGGAAGCGCCGTTCGGGCAACCGCTTGGATTGACGTAGAGCGCACGATCCGTCATGAGCACACCGTCGGTTATCAGGAGTATCTTTTTCGTCAAATGCGCGGCAATCAATTCATCTTTTGGGATCCGATAAGTGTCCCGAATTTTTTCAACGCTTTTTGCGCTTGCCTTCCCTAACAGTCCAATACAGGCAGCCGGAGAACCGCCAAATTTTAAATATTCATATTGCTTTTGCGCCGTTGCGTCTAAAAGCGCTTCACAAGAAAATTCCATGACGATACCTCACAAGCCAGAATAGTCATGCAAAATTACTTGTTTTTATTCATCCATGCGGCTCTCTCCGCAGTCGTTTTAAATACCTTGCAGCCCGTCTTTTTGGCCTGAGAAACATTTTTCTGGCTGATCGTCTGCGTAGAAAAAGTGCTGCCGACTTTTCTGGCGGTGTAAACATTCTTGTTTTCCATGATTATATTACCTCTCTTTTATAATATTGATTGAACTGTTTATCCGATAGAATGCATGGGTATCTTCCTGTTGATCCGCCAGGAATGCGGTTTCATGGAGCCGTCTGTATTCCTGGGCTTTCTTGGACAGTTACCCGGCATAGGACGGCCCATAGTTGGTCCCTGTGTTTTCTTTGCTCCGCAATAAGAGCAGATATACTCTGTCACATACTTTGTTAACGCCATCATACCACCTCTTTTCTCAAATCTAATCAAAACTCTGGATCACAAGTGCCCGTTACTCTTCTTCGTCCGAAATATCAACACCACCTCCAACGTCATTCAGGGAGCCATCCTTTCGCATGGATGTAAACAGATTTTTCGCTTCCTGGAACACAGCTTTTTTATCGATGCTGCTGAACGCATCTTTGATTGCCGCAGAGACATCCTCATCGCTCATCTCGTCCACATCCTGTCGGGTCGTTTTAAACAGCCTAGTTAGGACGATCAGGAAAATCAGCCCGGCAAAATAAGTAGAAGCAAAATTGATCACGCCGGAGGTAATAATGCCGACCCCGGGAATCAGAGAACTTGCAACTTGTATGGCATAGACGCCGGCAAGCTGCGTTGCAATATTCGTCAGAACTGCTGAAGAAAACGCTTTCAACTTGTTCTTTCCGAAAGGAACCCCGATGATCTGGCATATTTTAATGTACATCCGCCAAATAGCAGCTGTTGCCAGACCAACCGCAACGACTGCCCCGGCTCCTGGAAGTACCCCGACTCCCATAGCCGCAATGCCAACTGCCGCGGAATGCTGTACAACGCAGTCAGCCAAGTCTTTTGAGCGGAAGGGTTTTACGTATTCTCCGCTCTCGTAATAATTTGATACCGCTTTTAACAATTCTTCCGAAACAGCCAGCAAAATTTGTTGCGTCATGTTTTCGTCGCTCTCCTATAAAGTATCTTTTTTAGTTATCTTCCAGCATATTCTACCACACCTTCTTTTCTTTTACAATAACAAAAAAGAGGTGGTGTAGCATAATGGAGAAGCAGCAGCTTATTGAGATCGGCCAGCGCTTGCGGCAGCGGCGGCAGGAATTGGGACTGACCAGGGAAAAGATGTCTGAACTGGCCGATATCGGCACGGGTTACTACGGCCAGCTGGAGGTCGGCACGTCTCAAATGTCCATCGACACCCTCATCAAGCTGTCCCGGTCCATGCACCTCCCCATGGATTACATCATCAACGGCTTCGGCTATGAGCCTGGGGACGCCTCCGGCGTACAGGGACTGCTCTCCCGCTGCACCAGTCGTGAGTTGAAGCTGGCCGAAGAGGTACTGAAGCTGTTTTTAATGAAAGCCGATTAAAAGACTGCGGCGAAGTCTCCTCCGCCGCAGTGCGTGTTACATTCCCAACGTGGAAAACAAAATCGCCCACAGCACGACATACGCCCCCAGCTTTGTCACCCGGTTGAAGAACATCACGTTTGCACCCATCAGCTTGGCATACAGGCTGTAGGCGATGTTGACGATCACAATAGACAGTACAGCAGAGATCATAAGGATTCCTTCTTTCTTTTTATTTTGGACTCTTTATTGTATAGTAGCAGAGATAAAATGGGAAAAGGTTAGCTGACAGCTAACCTTTTTGTGCTATAATGGGCGTATCATCGTGGTCAGAGGTGATATTCCATGAAATCAACAGACGAGCTGGCCCACGAGATCAGCCGCTCAAACAATATTCTGGACTACTTTGCCGAAAACCGTAGCGAGATGCAGTTGGGGAGTCTGCCGGAATACTTATACAGCTGGTTAAAACAAAAGGGCTGCTCCAAGGCCGACGTGGTACGGCGCTCCAACCTGAACAAAGCCTATGTATACCAGATTTTCCTGGGCAAGAAGTATCCCTCGCGGGATAAAGTGATCGCCCTGGCCTTCGGTCTGGAGCTGGATGACAAAGAAGTTCAAACACTGCTCAAGCAGGCCGGATACCGGGAGCTGTACCCCCGAGATCCCCGGGACGCCCTGCTGCTCTATGCGATTGGGCATCACAAGGGCATTATTGACGCCAACGAGCTGCTTTACGATCACAATATCGAAGTATTGGAATAGAAAAGGGTGCTGACCGCAGCTAGGTCAGCCCCCTCGTTTTATTGATCCAAATTTATTCGTTCAGTGCGTCGTTCCACTCTTTCAGGCTCAAATCACCCTGGGCGGCAGCGCGGTACTTCTCATAGTCCGCCTCCCCCTCCCAGTCGGGCTGTACGCCATCGGGTGTATACTGATACCCATTTTTCGCCTGATATGGATTCTTTAAAAGCTCACTGTCCAGGTTGAAATCAGCGTCCACTTTAAAGTTCTGACCGCCCCACATCCTGCCCATATAATCTGCGGGGTTCGGTCCGTCCACATCGTCATAGACCGCGCCAGTGTAGTGATAGACGCCGCAGACCGTTTCCGTTTTCAAGTCTCCGATAGACACAACGATTTCCATACCGTCCTTATCCGAAGGATTCAAGTCAAGACAGGTGATCTGCACATAGTAGTCATCCGGGAGATTTTCTACCATATACGGTTCACAGCTCAGTCGTTCCCACGCCTCAGTATCACCGATCATCCAGCCGACCAAGTCCATCCAGTTGCCGTCCTCTGTGCCCACGGTCAGGTCTCCGTAAATGCCGTCCGTCTCCGGCATACCGTATAGCCGGATGCTCTCCTTCTGCCCGTCTCCGTCTAAGTCGAGATCCATAGACAGCGTCTGACCATTGTGCCGCAGATTGTCGATCTTGGCAATGAGATAGTCCCCCGAAGCAGCATAAAACAGCAGCGGTTCCTCGGGATAGCGGCTCTCCGTGATCTCCGCCTGATGGCTGTGATACCACCACACAGATCCACCGGCTCCCAAAATCACAACACCGGCCAGAAGCCAGGGCAGCCACAGCTGAAGGGTCCGGGTTTTAATGGCCCGCAGCAGAGCCCCCGCCGTCCTATAGCGGCGCTTCGGCGCAAACTCTGTGCATTTGCGGAGGATATGTCGATAGGGGCGCTTCTCCCCTTGTTTCCCGAGCAGCTGCTTCATGGTGACGCCCACTGCATAGATGTCCGCGCGGGCGTCGGTCTGGGCAAAGCCATACTGTTCCGGCGGAGCGTAACCCTTTGTACCCAAAAGCCGGGTGTCGCTGTCCCCACTGGGCTTTTCTTCCCGGGCAGCATCAAAATCGATCAGCCGGATATGTCCATCCTGCGCCAGCAGCAGATTAGACGGCTTGATGTCCCTATGGATGATCCCGTGGCTGTGGAGGAATACCAGAACCTCACACAGTTCCTCCATGAGGGTGACGACCTGTTTTTCCGGCAGCTTGATCTCCGCCAAACTGGCACCGTCTATGTACTCCTCCAGCAGCGTAACGCCGTCTTGCTTCGGCTCCACCTGTATGATCTTGGGCAGAAACGGATGCGGGAGCCCTTGCAGCTGCTGATAGACCGGGTGAGGCCCGCGCAGCACCTTCCGCACATAGCGGCTCCCGGTGTCCGGGTCAATGACCAGCGTGACCACGCTCTTCTCCGAGCGGCTCAGTTCCTTCACGTCCATCAGCATTATTACCTCACCTCGTAAAACCATTGTAACATATTTCATGATTTTATGGAGTATTTTTTCCTTTCAAGTTTGCTTGATTCTCCGGTAAAAGGTCGTTTTCGCCATGTGCAGCGTCCTCATTGCCTCGGCTGCGGTGATGGCTCCGCTTTTCCATTTCGCTGTGACCTGCTCAAATTCCGGTGCGTTGATGGGCTTGCGGCCTTTGTACTTTCCCTGTTCCTTCGCAATGGCAATGCCCTCCCGCTGGCGCTGCAAGATGTATTCCCGCTCCAGCTCCGCCACGGCCCCGAACACGGTAAGCATAAACTTTCCCGTGGGCGTGGTGGTGTCGATAGCCTCTTTCCGACTGACAAATTCCACGCCCTTTGCGATCAGCCGTTCCACCAACTCCAGCAGGTCACGGGTGTTGCGGGCAAACCGGCTGATGGACTCCACGATGACGGTGTCGCCCTTTCGGACATACTCCATCATCTTCTGTAATTCCGGGCGATCAACATTCTTGCCGCTCATATGGTCAATATAGACTTCGTCCACACCAAGGGACTCCATCAACACCTCCTGCCGCATGGTATTCTGTTCTTGTGTGCTGACCCGGATATATCCAATCTTCAAAATGCACTTCTCCTTTCCCTTGTAAATTTGCTGTTCTCTTGGTATACTGATATCAGAAAAATCAGTCTGATTGGGGGTGTCCTCTTTGAAAACCTATACGCTGGATGAAATTCGGGAGATCGTATCCAGGCTGGCGGCACAGTACGGCGCAAAGCGGGTCTATCTCTTTGGCTCCTATGCCCGTGGCGATATGACAGATTCCAGCGACATTGACTTACGCATTGATAAGGGCAGCATCAAGGGCTTTCAGCTGGCGGGCCTGCTCCTTGACCTGGAGGACTCCCTTGGCCGGTCTGTGGATCTGGTGCCTACTACCAGTCTGGACCAACGCTTTTTAGATTCTATCCGTGATGACGAGGTGCTGCTGTATGAAGCCTCTTGACCGCAACATCAGTATTCTGGAACATATCATTTCCTACTGCCAGCAAATCGAGCAGACGGTAGAGCGATTTGGAAACGATGCGGAACTTTTTCAAAATGACCCCATCTATCGCAATGCTGCCGCGCTCTGCATCCTGCAAATTGGAGAATTGGTCGGCAAGCTGACAGATGAATTCCGGGCGCAGCACCCCGCTGTCCCCTGGCGGCAGATCAAAGCCATGCGGAATATCGTGGCCCACAGCTATGGCACTGTTGACCCCGAGACCACTTGGGAGATCATCACGGACGACATCCCCATTCTGAAAAAATATTGCGAGACGATCATCGCTTCCCAGCAGTGACCAAAGTCCCATTAGAGTTCTCTCTGCATACGGCACGTTCCAAAATGCAGGAAGAGGCTCTAATGGGACTCTTTTTTGCTGTCCCGTTAGGGTACACCCTAATGGGACGCTCTCTATAGCCTAGTAACTCACATCACGCGATCACAAACCGGCGTGTGGTCGTGCTGCGGCTGAACTGGGCAAACAGGTCTGCGTGGGTCAGCTTAAAAGCCGCGCTGTCAAAGCGGTTTGTGATGACGGTCTTCCAGGTGATGCGATAATCGTTCCCGGCCAGAACCTCCGTATCGTTTGCCAGCATCTCCGCTTTCAAAGAATCCTCAATGACGGCAATGGCGGACTTCACCTCTGCCTCCATGTTTCGCAGCTCCCGCAGTTCTTTTACTTTGGCATCCACCTCATAAATGCTCATCGATGCATCATCCCTTCGTATAAGAATTCTTCGATTTCATCCGTTGAAAAGCCGGAATCCAGTAGCCGGTCAATCGTTTCCGGCGCATAACCATAATAGGCGGCCACGCTTTTCAGCTCCTCCAGGTATCTCTGCTCCACAGGATACCTGCCGTTTCCCTTCCCGGTCTTCACAGGCCACAGGGAGCAGTCATCCCACGGATTCAAGCAGCCGGATGGATCAAACGCACCCATCTCTCGTTTTCCAGTGCGTGTGATCTTCAAAATATCGCCGCAGTCCAGAACGATCTGCTCCGGTCTCCCAAGATGCAGGTCCAACTGAACTAATGCTCGATTTAAAATTGATTCTGTAGACGCATACAGGTACACCCCACAGCCGGGATAATAGTATAGGCACATGGGGCTGTCCCCCTTCACGAAATACAGGTTTTCTCTTTCGTCCAATACTGTGAACGTAAATGAACCCTTGACCTGCTCCGCTATATATTTCAGGCTGGAAAGGTCAAGGGCTGTTTTCTGTTCGATCAGCTGGACGGCAACATAGCTGTCCGTTTCGATTTTTGTCTTCGGTAAATGCCTGGAGCGGCGAAGAATCCTATCATTCCAGAGAACCCCGTTGTGCGCCAGGGCGAACCGCTCTCCATTCGTCTCACCAAGGAAAGGGTGGTTGTTGCGGTTCCTGCTGGCTCTGCCCTGCGTCGTCATACGGGTATGTCCCATAATGACGCTGCTGTCCTCTGGAACACGAAAGCGCAGCCTATGGGCCTCCAAAGGACGCTTATAGATACTCAGATGATAGTCGGAGCAATAAGCGATGCCCGTGGCATCCGTGCCGCGCTCTTCACACGCCGTTGCCAGCACCGACAGAATATGTGTTTTCTCCTTGGCGTTGAATCGTCTCTGATGATCCACGATTCCAAACAAGCAGCACATCAGATCTCCCCCTCGTCCTCTACCGGCTCATTCACATACAGCCGACGTTCCTTCATGTACCGGACCAACTCCGGGGCGGTGCAGCCAGAAGCAAAGGTAGTCCAGGACATAGCCTTAATCTGATCGTCCGTTAAGAAAAGCGCCACATCGCAGATCCGGTCAAGAAGCTGTAATGTGGCGATCAGCGTGTTATACTTCAGGGTCCCGCGAAAGATACGGAATTCGATGGTGTCCCGATTGGTCAGATTCACGCTGGTATAGCGTCCGGCGTGGCCCTTCTTGGCGTGATTCAGCAGTTCTCTGGGGTGGTCTTTGTAGCCATAACGTGCCGCCCAGCGATCCAACTGGCTCTGAGTCCTGCGGCTGAACTTTAAAAGCTCCTCCCAGTTCTTTTCAAAGAAGAACAGGATACGGGCGATCACCGCATCCTGCTTTGTCTCCGTGTTGCCAAAGGCGCTGCGGTTCACATGAACATGCAGTCCACAGGTACCCGCCTGATGGCTCTTATAGCCCATTTCAACCGCACTATGCAGTACCCCCTTCCACGGCATTTTCTGCATATGGTACTCCAGGGTCATGGGGTGTGTCACCATCTCAAAGCCGTCGTCCAGAGAACCGTCGTGTTTGCAGTAAAGTCGCTCCTCTCCGCCGCTGTTGGCAATTTTCATGATCTCACGGGCGCTGGAATTATCCTCTCCGGCTCCATCGATTTCTAACTCTACGCCAAAATATCGGCAATCTTCTCCGTAGAATAGGGGTTCCGGCTTATAGAAATAGTCCTGGATCGTATTGCAGCGTCCTCGCCGGTTGTAACAGGCGTAGCAAAGCGGGCTGTACTCGTCCTCATCATCGCTGCTAAAGCAGGCATCCGTCTGGTGGATGATGCGCCCACAGCGGTCACAGCTGTAGTAATGAGTCTCATAGCAGTGCTGGCAAAGAGGGGTGTCCTCATCCCCGGCATTGTCATCCCGATAGATCCGTTCTTCACAATGGGAGCAGAGAACAGTTTCCTCATCGGCGCAGTGTTCACATAAGAGCTCCTCCCCTATCACCACCGGTGTCCCGAAAATAAATTCCCCGCAATGGGAGCAAATCGTAGTCTCAGTCATCGTTGTCTTCCTCCTCTATAAAATGGTCGATCGTTGCACATAAAACCGCAGCAGCAGCCGCCAGCAAGATCCCAATGATGCCATCGGGACCCAAAGTCAGTTTATCATTGGTCATCTTCTCCCTTCTTGTCCCCCGGCGCGATCAGGCTAACACGGTCTTTCGCAGCAGCGTTCCGATGATCTCCACCAAAACAGCGCGGATCAAGCGCAGCAAATGGTTCAGCATATCTTTCTCTCCCTTCCTGTTTTTCTTGCGTTTCATGCGGTTTTGCAGCTTACAGAGTAATATTTTCGTAATTTTCTCTGCAAAACAACAAAAGAGCCAGAACCCGTGATCGTCGAAGATCTACGGGTCCTGGCTCTTTCTCTTATAAATAATATACGGTTCAGAAGTAAGGAATAACACCAAATGGGACAAAAAAGGCAACAAATATATAATACTTTCTCTATTTTGATCCTAGGAGGTTTTATTATGGCAACATACAACGCACATTATGACGAGTTCGGATATGAGCGAGAGGACTATGACGGCACATTAGAACTCAATGAATATCTGCCCCCCCGAGAAGTGATGGAGCTGCTGGCCATCGGAAAGAACACCTTCTACAAGATGGTCCAGTCCGGCCAGCTCCCGGCCTTTCGCGTTGGGAAACAGTGGAGGGTGAAACGGACAGCACTTGAGCAGCTTTTATGATCCGGCAAGTTTTAATATATTGGGGTGTACATTCAAAACGGTTGCCTCTACCCCATCCACTTTTTTCCGATAATCATATCGAGGATACTTCGAGCCGCTGACCGTGTACTGCGGCTTGATGTATCCGTTTAATTTTGTCCTTCTAAACTGAGCGGCACTATCAGACAGTATGACTCCATGCCTTTTGCAGTATTTTTGAAACGCTGGCCAATACTTCTTGTAGTACAGATATATCCCATTTGCATCTTGATAAAAAAGTACCTCATGGTTTTCATCAATACAACACCTAATAAATCTTGCAAAATCAGACGGTACAGCGAAACGAACCGTGTTCTTCTGTAAATATCGAATCGCAGCTTTCACAGAACTTATAAACGGAATATTCTCTCCGCCGCATTCCAGCGCAACATATAGCGCACACAGCATACTTCCGCAATACCACTGGCTGTCAGTTGACTTCAGGCAATTCAGCCCAACCACTTCATCTGCCCTCTTTTTCGCCCTCTTGCAGATTTCTTTGAACTGGCGGCTATCCATGTCGTTGATTGCGGAAAGGAACCGGAGGGATCCGTCCATAATTCTGTTATGTTTACATCTCACACGTTCTTCATCCCAATCAAACCATTCTAAATATTTTTCTATTTTGCTGGACTCGCAGCTCAGTGAGAGAATATTTTTTGCCGTGGCAGCTCTGCCTAATGCACTTTGCCGTCTCAGCAGAATCGGAACGCAAGAAAGATTCTCAAAATCTTTTCTGCGATACCGGACCTTCGGCTCATCAGCACTCGGATAATGCACATTCTCTTCCATGTCCTGCTCACGTGGATAATCTGCGAACACTATCGGAAAGCACAGATGATTCCACCACGCCAAAAGATTCGCCGGCTCATCTTCCGTGATTCTGAATTTTGCCCCATTAAAACTCTTTGTCAGCTTTTTTCTACCCCATTTTCTAAAATTGCAAAACAAATCTGCGTAACTATCTAAACATTCAAGATAGTCCTCAAAATGCTCACGGTCAACTGACTGTAAAGAATAAACGTACAGTGCAAATTCCGTATCATCTTTCGTCAAGATTTTCATGCGGCGCAACGGCGTTTTCAGCAGAGAGAATACCGTCGCTGAAAAGAAAATACACGCAATGTCCCCGTCAACAAGCGCCATTCCATTTTTTGATGGTGGCTCCGCTTCAAAGTCGGTCAGTATCTTTTCAAACTGGTACCGGGCAACTCCTCTTTCAAAACTCCAAGCTGTAAGCAGGCAATACCGCGCAAAACCGCTCATCCGTATTGCATACAGGCTCAACAGGTATTGACGAATGATCCTATCCGCAATTTTTCTATCAAGGTCGTTTTTCTTACTGAACAACTCAGCTACCTCGCCAGTTCCCATTTGAGCAATTCGTTTTTTATGAGTAATACACACTCCTATTCCGGTGTACTCCACTTTAATACAAATAACATTTTCCCAAATGTATTCATTTTTCCCAAGTTCAGCATAGAACTCGGACAAGCGTTCTGGGAAAAACAAGTGATTCATCCGAACTTTCTTACCGCCAAAACTGTAGCTACCATCTTCGTTTGAATACAGTCCTGTTTCTCTCAGTGTCTGCCGCCAGACAGTGATTCCGTTCTCCCAATCCTCTGTCCACCAAACAGCCGTTTCTCCGACCTCCATACCCGCTATGTGCTGATAAAACGCCCGATACCGCTGTGCTTTAATTCCCACATTTGCTCCCCCTTGCTCTTTACATTGAAACCACAAAACCACAAAAATTATACAAAATTTTTTATAGAGAAGCAAGCGCGTTCTCATTTTCATCCCGACTGCCCAGGTGCCTTTCCCCGGTGTTTTTAATAAGCATCTCCCTTATCATGATTGCTGCAAATGCTCGGTCAGTCATCCGCAAATGGTCGTGTTGGAAGTCAGATATTATTATAAGTGTATCGCTAACGTGGTGCGTTTTCCTTCAAGATATCCCATCTATTTATAAGTGATATTCTGTTCCTATTACTTGATCATCATTTCTATATTCATCAAGAATCAACAGCGTATAGAGTAGAAAGTCTAATTACATGAACCACTATAAATGTTTGTGTTTTAAAAAATATATCAGTCTAACAAGACCTGTAATTTATTATAGGTTCGTTCTTCTGCGTAAAAATTTACGCAGCGCAACACGCCATGTAAAGGAGGACACTTTATGTCTAATATTAGTATGATGCCCCTGCATACCTTTGAGCTTTCGATAATCATCACAGCGGAAGAATATCAAAATTTCCGGAATATTTTATATGCTGTCGCAAAAGAAATGAACGTGCAGTGCTTTGATGAAAACGGATGGCTGAATTTTCGGGGGTTTCGCTCTGTCGGAGTCAGCCTCTCAATGCGCAAGAACAAGGAGCGTCCTGGGGCAGTTGTGAGATTGCAGGTCAATCCCTCTACTCTTCTTGGAAATACCGATCCAACAGAATTATTCTTGCCCACGAAAAAAAGGCTAAAAAATATCGTCCGCTCTCTTAGGGTACAGCTCCGAGCGATCAGCTTTCCCAGAGAGGTTGAAGACTTTTCCTTGCATCGCTTGGATATTTGTAAGGATGTACGCTTGGAAAAGCAGGAACACCTGGTGGAATATCTCCGGCTGTTCAGACGAGGTGCAAATCGCTCCCATTGGACGGAAGAACGCTTTGGCGATGAACGTGACGATCACTCCGTCCGCCGTAAGCGGGATGATTACAAAGTCACAATGTATGACAAGGTATTCGAGCTATCCCAGCCGAATCGCTCAAAGCACAGTCCCGAACCATTTGAGTGGCATGAGTCCTATCATATCTTACGGATCGAGACTGCACTGCTGCGATCAGGTATTCGGGAGCAAATGCAGCGGTTAAAAATCGACTACGATCTTCGGTGGCCTGACCTACTTATGGAACTCTGCTTATCTGGATCGTCTATCATGGAAGACCTGATTGATAAGCTGATGCCCAACGGGACCTTTTATAGTTTGAATACCGCAAGGATCGTCGTTCAGATGGCCGGGTTAAGAACAGACATGCAGGAAAATTTGATTGATTTTCTGCGTAACACCAATCGCTATTCCTACCTTGACGCATCTAAAATCAAAATGGTCAAGAACAGGAAAAAGCGTACACGGCAGCTCTATGAGCTTAGCATCAATCCGGTTACGATTGACGCCCGCTCAAACATAGACGAATTGCCCTCGATCCAGGCATTACTCTTTCTCCCTTGATCTCGCTCCGGGCTTTCGCACGACTGAACTGCGTTTAAATTTAATCACACCACAATAACTCTATAAAGGGCAGCAAAATTTCACTTCTGCCCTGCCGGATACCGGCATACTCTCAATTAAGGAGGAATTTTATTATGAATAACTCTCATTGCAAGAGCTACTTTAAAAGCGGCGAGAACTGCACCACCGTCCAGGAATATACCAGCATTTGGATCTATCTGATCAATCAGATGGAAAACTCCAAGGTGATCCTGTCCGGTGCCGGATAACTGAATATCAGTGCAAATACATGACCCCGCTTTCATCACAGCTTGAGCGCGATGAAAGCGGGGCTTTTTATATTTTGATTGAATTGTTAGGAGGTTTCACAAATGGAAAAGGTCGCAATTTATTGCCGTCTGTCTGAAGAGGACCGCGACAAGAGACTGGAGACGGATGACAGCAACAGCATTCAAAACCAAAAGGCTATGCTGATGGAATATTCCATCCAGCAGGGCTGGGAAGTATATAACATTTACAGCGATGATAACTACACCGGTTCTGACCGGAACCGGCCTGAATTCAAGCGTCTGTTAGACGACGCGAAAGCGCATAAGTTTGACATCATTCTCTGCAAAAGCCAGTCCCGTTTTACCCGTGAATTGGAGCTGGTGGAACGGTATATCAACGGGCTCTTCCCCATCTGGGGTATCCGCTTTATCAGTCTGGTGGACAACGCCGACACGGCTAACAAGGGCAACAAGAAGTCCCGCCAAATCAACGGTCTGGTCAACGAGTGGTATCTGGAGGACATGTCTGAAAACATCCGCGCCGTTCTGACCAACCGCCGTAAAAACGGCTTTCACATCGGGGCCTTTGCGCTCTACGGCTATCAGAAGGACCCGGACCAAAAGGGGCATCTCATCATAGATGAAGAGGCAGCCGCAATCGTGCGGGAGGTATTCACCCTCTTTTCCCAAGGCCACGGAAAGACCGCCATCGCCCGGATGCTCAACGAGCGCGGCGTGCCCAACCCGACGGAATATAAGCGCCTGCACGGTCTGCGGTATCAGCAGCCCAAGCGAAAGAACAGCACACTTTGGAAATATTTCGCCATCTCCCACATGCTGACCAATGAAATTTACATCGGGAATATGGTACAAGGCAAGTATGGCAGCGTCTCCTATAAGACCAAGCAGAATAAACCTCGTTCCAAGGAGGACTGGTATCGCGTGGAGGGGACCCACGAGGCCATCATTGACCGGGATCTGTGGGATCGGGTACAGAGGATCGTTGCCTCCCGTGCAAAACCTTTTGATGTGGGGACCGTCGGTCTGTTTGCCAGAAAAGTACGCTGTGCCCACTGTGGGTATACGATGCGTTCCTCGAAAAATCACGGCAAACACTATCTGCAATGCTCCAACCGCCACGTGGCAAAGGACGCCTGTATCGGATCCTTCATCGCAGTTGATAAGCTGGAAAAAATCGTGATACAGGAGCTGAACGCCCTCTCACAGCGGTATCTGGATCAGGACGAACTGGAGCGCAGCATCGAGTTTGATCAGAATTTAGCGCAGCAAAAAGCGTCCTGTCTGAAGTCCAGATCAAAGCTCCAAAAGCAGCTGGAGGACAGCAGCGATTATCTGCTCACCCTCTATAAGGATAAGGTGCGGGGCATTATCGGTGAAAAGGAGTATCTCTCCATGGCAGATAATCTGTCTAAAGAGCGCGAGCGCACGGAAGATCAGATCAAAGAAGCTAACCGTCGCTTAGAGGAGCTGGAGGCCCAGATGCTTGCCGGAGATCAGCGAAAGGAGCTTATCCTGCGCTATACCCACGTAGAGCACCTGACCCGCGAGATGGTGGAAATTTTGATCGACTACATCGCCGTCGGCAAGCGGGTCCCCGGAACACGGGATGTTCCCATTGAAATTCATTGGAATTTTTAAACTCTAAAAGGAAGCACCTACCGGATACAAACACGGTAGGTGCTTCTTTTTTAACGCAGAATATCTATTTTTCATTCATTATCCGTTTCTTCGATCCGCTCCTTGACTTTCTGTGCGTCCTCTGGCAGCACTTCGCAGCTGTTCAGCAGTTTCTGATAGAATACTTTGACATCTGCATCCCCCAGGATATAAAAAACTTGGCTGTTGTTGCGTGCAGCGATAAAGAGTTTTTCCATTTCCTTCTGTGTCCACGCTGTGATCTCCCACATTTTTCTAATCACGCTGTGTGTGGTGGCAAAGTCGCGGCTGCTGGCCAAATCACTAATCAGTTCCGCTTTCTTGCGCTCGTTCTCATCCGTCCGCTTGTCCGCGTCGATTTGTTCCTTTTTATAGGTATAAAATCTGGACTCCAGCGCTTCATTTTCCGCTGTGCGGTCAATGATTGCTTTGAGCAGAGTATCAAGTTCCTTGCCCTCGGAATAATCCGCAGGGGCATAATACTTAATACGATTTTCTCGCATCATTTTATAGACTTTGGTCTTATCCTTGACATCTGCATTGTAGACACCAATGGAATATCCACCATTGACATTGACTAGCTTCATACAAGGAACGTCTGTATCGCTATCCCCGATATAGACCATATTGCGGAACGGGACACGCATCTCATCCGGTGCAAAAGAATCATTTACACCGGGGTCGTTAATATCCAAAACACCCTTTTCAATACGGAACAGGAACTGCGTCTTATTCGTGTAGTTGACCACCTGAGCCGGCCATATCGCAACATTGTTTTCATTGTAATAAAACGAACTGGCATAGATTTTTTTGAACTCTCCAGCGACAGCTGTACCTTCGATCATTTCTTTTAGCCCGGAAGAGATAATGTAGTGCTCAACAATGACTCCGCGATTTTCTCCGTATGTCCGAATACGTTCAAACCAATTTTGAACACCGGGAAACAAAGCAACTTTCGCTCCATAGTCCATGAGCTTTTGGCGCGTGAAGAGGACCCGACCTTCCGCAGTCTGCTTCATCGTTAGCATATACGCAAGGTTTTGGTCCATGTCGTTGCTGCTGGCTAAGCTGTTGGATTGCTTCCAGAATTCTCCTACATCGAAGCCGACAGATTGAATATAGCCCTGTGCCTGCATATCGTCCGGTGACAGCGTTTTATCAAAGTCATAACAGATTGCCAGTACCGGCTTTTCCTCTTTGCGCTCTCTTTTGTATTCAGTACTCATGGAAACCCTCCCCTATCGTTGATCATTCGTTGAATCCTGTCAAACCAGTTGACAGTTCTCTAATATGCGTTTATTATAACATAAAATCAGGAAAAACACATGTTTTTCTTCCGACAATATCCAATGATTCGGAAATGTTGTCCTTACAAAAGCGCAGCAGAACAGAAAGCCCGGGTCACCTATGACAACATCCTCCGTCTGTCCGACGACCCGGACGTGAACAACGTCATCCGCTTCCTGCGGGAGCGGGAGATCGTCCACTTCCAGCGCTTTGGCGAGTGCCTGCGCCTGTGCAAGGAGCGCATGGACGCCAAAAACGTCTACCTCACCAACCCCGCCTTCGACGCCCCCACCGCAGTGCCGCTGGCACAGGGGTGACCACAACGAAACGTTAACGCTGAAAGCCCCATAGGCCCGTCGTGGACCTATGGGGCTTTGTGCTGCGCTGTGCAAGTAAAGGGTCGCAAATATTCACAGATTTATTAGCATTCGCGCAAACTGTTCCATATACTCGGTCAGGTCCTGTTCTCCATAGTAATTTACAAACAGGACGGTATTCCCCTGGCGCAGTGCAAGGATACCGCCGGGCAAAAAGGCGCGCGTTTCTCCGGTCATCTCACTGGTGTGGGTCCATCCTTCCCATTTCGCATATAGGCATTCGTCCAGAACATCAAACCTCTGATCGTCACCAGAGTTGTCGAATTTCTGCCTGCCAAGTTCCGCCATCCGCATTTTGGCAAGCGCATTCCATGGGTAACGGGTGACGGTGATCTCCAGACGGGGCACATCATTGGGGCTGTCATCCACGCCGAACGCCGCATACTGCTGAAAATACCAGGATTCAGCATCAAGCAGCGTTCCCTCGTGGGCGATATAGTCCATGTTGTAAAACGCATCATGAGAGAGCCGCAGATCTGACCCCTCAATATCCGCCAGCGTGACAAAACCGGAACCGACCAGATCATAGGGCCGGTAATTTGCCCCCGAAAGCAGCTGTACGCTATTGATAAGGACCGGGATCAAAATCACTGACCCTATCGCCGACAGCCAACCGACCTTTCTGTGTCTATTGGGTACCGTCCCATTTCTGATGGCCTTTCGGTATCGCAGCAGGCGGCAAAGTCCAAGCAAATACGACAGGTCGATCAGCAGCAGTCCCAACGCCGCCAGCAGAAATGGCAGCACCGGCTTGTTCGAAAAGGTCTCCACCGGAAAATATCTGAGCCATGTCCAGTCGATCTTCCACGGAGCACCCCTTTGATAAAGACCCAGCAAAAGTGCGTTTGCCAAGGCAAGCAGCGCCCCGCCGATCACTTTTCCCCGGAAAAACCGCTTCAGCGCATACTCGTGCGTCTCTACATCTGTATGCGCCCGTGCGGTCAGGTCATCAGAGGCAAAGACATAAAAGCTCCCCCGGAATATTCCCCAATATTTCCATCCCGCGTCATCGTAAAGGGCATTCAACTCTGGGTCGTCTTCTACCGCTCCCCGAATGGGCTCCAAATGGATCTGAACCGTCCGCCGCTCAGCACGCTCAAAAACAGTAAGCAGTCCGGCGGTCATAGAAAAGCGCAGCCCCTTCTTTGACATGGCAGCCAGCCAGCGTTCTAATTCGGGAATGTCAAACCCTCCCACTGGCGTCACTCGAATCACAGTCCTGCTCATACGCTCTCCTCCTCTCCGTCAAGGACGCAGGTTTTCAGCCGCGCCAGCTCGTCCCGAAAGACCTCCCGCCCCTTTCCGGTGATGCGATAGCTGCGCCTGCGCCCATCCGTCTGTGTCTCTTCGATCAGGTGCTCGTCTTGAAATTTCCCCAGCAGGGTATAGAGCGTTCCGGGCCCAAGCCGCACCCGGCCATGCGTTTTACGCGCTACAAATTCCGTGATCTCGATCCCGCACATTTCGCTGCGCAGAAAAGACATCAGCACATAGAACATCGGCTCAGTGAGTGCGCCGCGGTCTTTCATATCAGCCCTCCTTCTACCAGGCTTTTAATATCGCGTCACGATATTTCTCTATGGCCATTGTAATATCGTGTTGCGATATTGTCAAGTCTGTCTTTGGCTTTTGCCCGTCGCTCCTGCTGGCCGCCCTGCTCGTCCCGCTGTGTTACTTTGTTTTTTAAATCACATGATCCTTTACATGACATGACGAACACCGCCCGAACCAGGTCTTCCCCGGTTCGGGCGGTGGTTTGTCTTTTATGCTTTGCTCTTGTGCCTTACTTGGCCACGCCGTCCAGCTGGGCGGCGCGATCTAATGCGGCGTCGATGTTGGGCTGGAAGTTCTCCCGGCCCACCTCGTCCAGCAGACCGGACTTCTGGAACACGGACATGGGCTGCTCGTTCACGTGGGAGAACACCACCTGGATGTCCTGGCGGCGGCACTCCTCCCACAGGCGGCGCAGGCCGTTCAGCGCCGTGATGTCCAGGGCGGGGACGGCACGCATGCGCAGGATGAGGACGGACTTGTCCGTCTCCCGGTCCATGTGGGGAATCTTGTCCGCCGCACCGAAGAACATGGGGCCGGTGACCTCATAGACCATGACGTGGGCGGGCACGGGCTTATAGCGTCCCTGGTCGTCCTGGGTATCCTCCACATACTCCCACTCCTGGACCACGGCCACGTCGGCCATGCGCTTCATAAACAGCAGGCAGGCCAGGGTCAGGCCCACGGCGATGGCCACCACCAGGTCGAACACCACCGTGAGGAAGAAGGTGAGCACCAGCACGGCGATGTCGCTCTTGGGGGAGGTCTTGACCACTTTGACCACCGTGCGCCAGCCGCTCATATTATAGGCCACCTGGAACAGGATGGCGGCGATGCAGGGCATGGGGATCAGGGCGGCATAGGGCATCAGCAGCACCAGCACCAGCATCAGCACCACCGCGTGGACCATACCGGCCACGGGGGAATTGCCGCCGTTTTTGATGTTGGCCGCCGTGCGGGCGATGGCTCCCGTGGCGGGGATGCCGCCGAACATGGCGGAGGCCGCGTTACCCACGCCCTGGGCCACCAGCTCCATGTTGGAGTTGTGCCGGGCCCCGATCATCTCGTCGGCCACCACGGCGGACAGCAGAGACTCGATGGCCGCCAGAATGGCGATGGTGAAGGCATCGGGCAGCACCGCCGCCACCGTCTCATAGGACAGAGCGGGCAGCTGGAAGTGGGGCAGAGAGCCAGAGATGGTATACAAATCGCCGATGGTATTTACCGGCAGGTCAAATCCCTTTACAACACCTGCGGTGACGATAACCGCCACCAGAGAGGCGGGAATTTTCTTCAGCGTCTTGGGCCAGAAGATCAGGACGGCCAGGGCCAGGCAGCCCACGCCCAGGGCGGTGACGTTCATGGTGCCGATGCACAGGACCACCTGCTCCAGCTTCTCCATGGTCTCCACAGGGGCGGTCTGGAAGGTCAGGCCCAGAAAGTCCTTGATCTGGCCGATCAGAATGGTCACGGCGATGCCGGCGGTGAAGCCGGTGGTAATGGTATAGGGGATGTACTTGATCATGCTGCCCATGCGCAGCAGGCCCATGATGATGAGCAGAATGCCCGCCAGAATGGTGGCCACCGCCAGGCCGTCCATGCCGTTGCGGGCCACGATGCCCGCCACGATGGTGGCAAAGGCCGCCGTAGGCCCGGCGATCTGCACCTTGCTCCCCCCCAGGGCGGAGATCAAAAATCCCGCCACGATGGCGGTGTACAGTCCCTGCTCCGGGGACACGCCGGAGGCCAGCGCCAGGGCGATGGACAGGGGCAGGGCGATGATCGCCACGATGACGCCCGCCACCAGGTCCTTGACAAAGGCCTCTTTGGAATAGTTTCTCAGCGACAGCAGCAGCTGAGGTTTCAAATCACTCACACATCTCTCTCCTTGCAATCTATTTTATAACACAAACACGGTTTTCCATTATAGAGAAAATTTTCACGGTTTGCAAGGACTTTTTTCCTGAATCGGCCCCTTTTGACCAAAAATAGCAAAGGCCGTTCCCGCAAAGAGAACGGCCCTTAACTTGGCTTCCAATTTGGCTTCTAAGTTGATCGCCTGCATATTTCGATCCACGCCCCGCTCACAGGGGGCGACAGGGAATTCGGTGCGCCTCGGCCCGGATGAGCTGCTCATAACGCCGGATCTCGGCGGGGGTAAAACCGAAGATATCCTCCCAGGTATACCCGGGCAGCCAGCAGACCGCATTGTGAAAACAGTCCTTCGCATCGGGCTTTTCCACATAAACCTTCACCCGCCCATCCGGCTTTATCTCAGAGTAAAGCATCTCCGTCTGGTCGGACAGGGTCAGGAGTGGGTATAGCATGAGGGTGACCTTCTTTCATTCATGTTGTGTTTCGGGACGAATAGGTCAATGGCAAACTGTTCACGCATCCCACCAACGCATTTCAATCCACGTTTCCCATGTGGGGAACGACAACCTCCGGCACCGGAGACGGCTATGCCGGTAAATTATTTCAATCCACGCCCCCACGCGGGGGGGCGACAGGACGTTCCGCTGGAGGTCATCGAGCGGTGGCTGTTTCAATCCACGCCCCCACGCGAGGGGCGACGACATGAGCTTTTTGGACCTGCCCCTGCCGGTGGCATTTCAATCCACGTCCCCCATGCGGGGGCGACAGGAAAAGCGCACAAGTTTGGTTGGCACTTTTGTTCAAAGCAGAGAAGATTCCCAGGTTCTATCCTGCTTCAGGGGTATTATACAGGATATTTCTTCCGAAAACAACTCTGCTGCGGGGGAATTTTAGGTGCGAAGGGGGCGGGCGGCGGTTCCGGCCATCAAAGACGAAGTCCCGTTTACTTTCTCGCAGCATCATGTGTGATGCTGACGCTTTTTCTGCTGTAAAGCCGGTCATCCAGGATAAGCTGCACTGCAAATTTTATCAGCGCAGGGATCGGCGTGGTATATCCCTTTGCCGATTCCCCTTTGACCGTAAGGACGAAATCATCTTCGTCGCCCTCGCCCAGATAGCCGGGCCGGAGGATCGTGTAATTCAAACCGCTGGTTTCCACCACATCTACCGCTCTTCGATTGGGTATCTGTGCAGGCTCGTTGTCCAGGTTATCCTCGCCGTCGATCTCATCAGGAATTTCATTATATATCCCTTTGCCGCCTGTGCCTGCTGGAGGAGTCGGAGGAAAACCTCCGGGCCAGATATGCCATCATCCTGAAGCAGCGGGAGGAGGCCTATAAGCGGGTGGAGGAGGCCAAGGCCACCGCGAAATACATGGACGACAAGGTGGCCCATTACGAAGCGATCCTGGCCGGGCTGACCCCGGACGACACCAACCCAAAGAACTGGACGGCAGAGAACCGGCCAACACATGAAACGGAGAATGACCAATGAACACACGCAAATTAGGGACCATCGAAGTGTCGCCCATCGGCATGGGCTGTATGGGCTTCAGCCACGGCTACGGAGAAATTCCAGCCAGAGATTACAGCATCCAGGCCATCCGCAGGGCCCACGCCTTCGGCTGCACCTTCTTCGACACCGCCGAATCCTATGGGCCGAACCTGCTGCCGGAAAACCGGGGGCACAACGAGCGCATCGTGGGCGAAGCCGTCCACGACTTCCGCCGCCAGGTCGTTTTGGCGACCAAGCTGCATCTGGACGCCGCGGAGGTCTCCGCAAAAGGGCTGGAGACCGTCATGCGGGAGCACCTGGCGGCGTCTCTGGAGCGTCTCCAGACCGACTACGCCGACCTGTACTATCTGCACCGCATCAACCCGGACATTCCCGTGGAGGACGTGGCCCAGGTGATGGGCAAGCTCATCCGGGACGGGCTGATCCGCGGCTGGGGCCTCTCCCAGGTAGACGTGGACACGATCCAGCGGGCCCACGGCGTGACGCCCCTGTCGGCAGTGCAGAACATCTACTCCATGCTGGAGCGCGGCGTGGAGGAGGCGGTCATCCCCTATTGCCTCGCCCACAACATCGGGCTGGTGCCCTTCTCCCCCATCGCCAGCGGATTCCTCTCCGGCAAAGTGACCGCCAATTCCGACTTTTCCCACAGCGACGACGTGCGGAAATTCGTCCCCCAGCTCCGCAAAGAAAATATGGCGGCCAACCAGCCCATTTTGGACCTGCTGGAGCAGTATGCCGCCCGGAAAAACGCCACCAAGGCCCAGATCTCCCTGAGCTGGATGCTCCACAAGTACCCCAACGTGGTGCCCATCCCCGGCTCGAAAAATCAGGAACGCATCCTGGAAAATCTGGGTGCCTGGAACGTCGCCCTGACCGACAGCGAGTTCGCGGCTCTGGAGGCGGCCCTGGCAACCATTCCCGTCCACGGCCACCGCGGCTTTGTGGAACAGCAGGGCAGCAGCATGGCAAACTGGAACCGGAAGTAACGACTGGGGTCCTTTGCCCGGGCACGTATGCTGCCCCGGCTTTAAAATTAGAGGGACGGTTCCCGTGATTCACATTGATCACAGGAACCCTCCCCCGATTATTTTAATCAAACTTTTGCTCGTCGACTTCGGTACGCCCGGATATCCTCGACGGAGATACGGAACTTGCTCGACGCAGCTTCTTCTGAGAGCATATTATCGTCGATGAGCGCACAGATCGTCTCCATCTGCCCTTCGGCACGGCCTTCATCCAGTGCTTTCTCGGCAGCTTTCTTTCGCAGCTCTTCAACCGTTCTATCAACTTCTTTCTTGACAAGGTCTTCCACCGCTCTGCACATAGTCCCAACTCCTTTCGGTTCTTCTTTGAAATATTTCGCTCGTTGCTTCAGTGTCTGAAAATGCATCTGCTCCGGGTTTCTCGCTCGGAAATCCGCCATCAGCTTTCCTAGCGCCGTTGAAGCATCCTCGTATGCGGCATTCACGTATAGGATGTGCGCATCATCGTCGAATATCTCGTATTGCCCAGTGCGTTCAACTCGATATCTTCTCTCGACGCGATAGCACAACTGCCCCTTGCCCAGCACATCATTTTCGGTGATGAAAATGACATACGTCTTGGGGAGAGCTTGGCAGTCGTCGCCCGGCTGCGTGATATTCGCGTCCAGCATGGCACTGTTATACCGAGCACGCTTCATGCCGGCACCTTTGTCCGCTCGTTGGATCTCAATGTTATACTGCGTGTGTGTATCATCCTCCGCCCAAACGTCAAATCGTACAGAACGCCCTTGAATATTTTTGAGCGAATCTTGTATGTGAAAGGACTCCACGTTCAACGTCGGAATATCCATGATGATTTGAAGCATCAGCTCCAGACACGCCTTGTCTTCAAAGACTTTCGTCATGAAGTCATCGTCGAGAAGGCGAAAGTTTCGGACAATCTCTAAAATCTGCGGGTCATATTTCTTGAAGGGGTCTTCTAACATTTGAACACCTTCTCCCTTGGAATAACGCCACAATTCTTTTTATAACTATATTATATGGGGCAATCAAATCGAATGCAAGAGGGGAATTTCTTGATTAAGGCCGCTTTACCACCGGGAAACAAACTCCAATGTCTTCTCCAACGAATCCATCCTGTCCTCTCGTCCCGGCGCTTTGTTCTTGCCCCGGTCTCCCCGGAAAAACTTTGTGCTGCGCAGCTCCATGGGGACAAACAGGTGGCTGCCGTGGTCATAGCTCAAATGCTGATAGAAGTACGGGAAGCGGTGCTCCTCCAGCCGCGCCATGATCTGCCTGGCCGCCGCCGCCAAAAAGTCGATGGGGACCCGGGCGAACCGCTGGGGCAGCCCCTCCTCCATCACAAAGGCCAGGGCCAGCGTGGTCAGCCCACGGACCTGGAAAATCCCCGCCAGCATCCGGGCCAGCGCGATCCCCCCGTCGCTGCCGCTGAAGCAGATGAGGGCTTTTCCCGGATATTGGTCCTCCTCCGGAAGAAACAGCTCCCCTCGAAATCCATCCGTTTTCACATGATACATATATGACATAACGCGTGCCCCTTTCTTGATCGTTGTAGTCAAAAGGACGGTTCCCGTGACATACCTCACAGGAACCGTCCCTAAATTTTGATTTACTTCCCCATGGGTCCCGTTTTGCCTAGATAGAACTTGGTATCCTCCGGCAGGCCGCGGCGGCGGAGGCCGTAGTGGACCAGGCGGCGGAGGACGCTGTAGATCATGGCGAACACGGGCACGCCCAGCACCATGCCCGCAAAGCCGAACAAGCCGCCGAAGAGCAGGATGGAGAACAGCACCCAGAAGGATG
>OLFT01001285.1_pt1 | contig 27041 bp, 19 predicted proteins | sample 1604921 | NCBI WGS metagenome assembly OLFT01 (sample SAMEA3888897, study PRJEB22519) | human gut metagenome | biome: human gut; feature: human-associated habitat; material: faeces | place: Denmark | collected 2013 | reverse complement strand
CCGGGAGATGGGGCTTGAAAACCTGACTCTCTTTGCCCCCGGCGGAAACGGCGGCGTGGCTTCGGGCCTCATCTATGGCAACGCCCTGTGCGGCTTTCCCTTCCACATTGTCATCATCAGCGTGGAAAACGACCGGGAGACCCTGATGGCGGACATCCGGCGTACCATCAAAGAGGCGGAGGGCATTTTGAATCTGCCTTTCCCCGGGGCGCTGGAAGAGAGCTGCGTCATCGACGACAGCTATCGCGGCGGCGGCTGGGGAGAGAACACCGACCAGAGCAGCCAGATCATCACCCAGTTTGCCCAGGCGGAGGGCATCCTCATCGAGAACATCTATAACAGCAAGGTGCTGGTGGGTATGCGGGACTATGTGTGCTCCGGCAAGACGGACGGTCCGGCGTGCTTCCTGCACACGGGGGGCTTCGGCTCTCTGTTCGCCCAATATTAAACGCCTGATCCCCGCCCCACAGGGGGCGGGGGACCACAGAGACCCTTCCCGAGAAAAATGCGCAGCAAACTTGAAAAATATGAAAAGAGAGAAGAGGTTATGACATGAAAGCATTCTTAAAACTGTGTCCGGTGCTGGTGTTGGCCGGCATGCTGCTTTCCGGCGTGGACATTCTGCTGGCCGCCCCTACCGCCACGGTACTGGCGGGAATCCTGGCCTTTACCCTGGAGCGGCACAGCTACAAAGATATTTATCACTCCGCCATTGAAAACGCGAAGAACCTCATCGACATCCTGTTCATCCTGATGATCTCCTTCGCCCTGGCCGAGGTGTTTATGGCCAGCGGCGTGGGCGCTTCCATCATCATCGTGGCTGTGAAGATCGGCCTGACCGGCAAGACGGTGGCCAGTGCCGCCCTCTTGGTGACGTCTATCCTGTCCGTGGCTACAGGTACCTCTTGGGGCACCTTCGCCGCCTGCGCGCCGGTGTTCCTGTGGCTGTCCCACATCATCGGCGGCGCCCCCCTGCTCACCATCTCCGCCATCGCCGGCGGCTGCTGCTTCGGCGATAACATCGGCCTGATCTCCGACACCACCGTGCTGTCCTCCGGCGTGCACCAGGTGGAAGTGACTGACCGGGTGCGCCACCAGGGCGCCTGGTCCATCACCTGCCTGCTGGTGGCCGCTGTGGTGTTCTTCCTGGTGTCCGTCTCCACCGGTCTGGACAGCACCGCTGGAAACGCCAACGCCGCCATTGACTCCATCCCAGCGGAGGTTTGGACCGCCCTGGAGGAGAAGCGGGCCTCTGCCGTCACCCTGCTGCAGCAGGTGCGGGACGGTGTGCCCCTGTACATGCTCCTCCCCCTCATCGCCGTGGTAGTCACTGCTGTGATGGGCGTGGGCACGGTGATCTGCCTGGGGCTGGGCATCTTCCTGGCCCTGGTGTTCGGCATGATGGCCGGCACCCTGACTCTGTCCGACTTCGGCGACCTGGTGTATGCCGGCTTCTCTGATGCGGGCTCCTGGTCTGTGAGCATGACGCTGTGGACCGCGGCCTTCGGCGGCATCATGGCCTCTATGAACGCTTTTGATCCCTTAGTGAAAGGTGTGCTGAAAATCGCCCACAATATCCGCCAGCTGATGACCTGCAACGCCATCCTGTCCCTGTTGTGCAATGCGGTGCTGGGCGACTGCACCGGTCAGATCGTCACCATGGGCCCCATCATCAAGAACATGACGGAGACCGCCGTGGAGGCCACCCCGGAGCAGATGTACAAGCTGCGTCTGCGCAACTCCACCTTCTCCGATGCCTTTGGTACCATCGGCTCCCAGCTGATCCCCTGGCACGGCTACATGATCTATTTCACCGGTCTGGCCGCCGCCGTGTATCCCCTGTTTACCTTCACCCCCATGAAGATCATCTCCGCCAACTATTTCAGCATGATCGCCGTGGTGTCCATGCTGGTGCTTACCCTCACCGGCTGGGACCGGGTTTTCCCCGGCTTTGCCATCCCGGATGAGAAGAACGGCGTGCACCTGAAAAGCAAGAGCGAGCTGGCCCAAAGCAAATAAGCAAGCAAAAACAGCAGGGGCCCGGCCTATGCCGGGCTTCCTGCCGGAACGAAAACAGATCAGACAGAAAGGTGAATTGTTATGGAAATCCTCAATACAAACAACGCCCCCGCCGCCATCGGTCCCTATTCCCAGGGCATCATCTCCGGCAAGACCCTGTATCTCTCCGGCCAGATCCCCCTGGACCCGGACAGCGGCGCTGTGGTGGGCGCGGACATCACCGCCCAGACCCAGCAGGTACTGCACAACATCGGTGCCCTGCTGGAGGCGGCGGGCACCGGCTATGACCGGGTGGTCAAGACTACCTGCTTCCTGGCAGACATGGGCGACTTCCCTGTGTTTAACCAGCTGTATGCACAGAAGTTTGTCAGCTGCCCCGCCCGCTCCTGCGTGGCGGTGAAGACTCTGCCCAAGGGTGTGCTGGTGGAGATCGAGGTCATTGCCGAGCTGCCCTGAACTCTCTCATAAAAAATACGGAGCGCTGTCGTTTTGTGACAGCGCTCCGTAAATTTTTACGCCTTATTCTGGGCCTCCACCAGGCGGACACCGCAGTATTTCTGGCGCAGCTTGGGCTTTTCGATCTTGCCGGTGGGGTTGCGGGGGACATCGGCGAAGATGATCTTCCGGGGGCGCTTATACCGGGGCAGGTCCATACAGAACTGGTTGATCTCCTCCTCGGTACAGGTCTCGCCCTCCTTCACCTGGATGATGGCGGCGGCGATCTCGCCCAGACGGGGGTCGGGCAGACCGATGACGGCCACGTCGTGGACCTTGGGGCAGGCGGCCAGGAAGTCTTCGATCTGCACGGGGTACAGGTTCTCGCCGCCGGAGATGATGACGTCCTTCTTCCGGTCCACCAGGAAATAGAAGCCGTCCTCGTCCTGGCGGGCCATGTCGCCGGTGTGGAGCCAGCCGTCGATGAGCACCTCGGCGGTGGCCTTGGGGTCGTGGTAATAGCACTCCATCACGCCGGGGCCCTTTACGCACAGCTCACCCACGTCGCCCTGCTTCACGGGCTGGTTCTGCTCGTCCACGATCTTCACCTTCCAGCCGTAGCCGGGGACGCCGATGGCGCCCACCTTGTGGATGTTGTCGGTGCCCAGGTGGACGCAGCCCGGGCCGGTGGACTCGGACAGACCATAGTTGGTGTCGTACTTGTGGTGGGGGAAATAGCGCATCCAGTGCTTGATGAGGGAGGGGGGCACGGGCTGGGCGCCGATGTGCATCAGCCGCCACTGGGACAGCTGATAGTCCTCCAGCTTCAGCTCGCCCCGGTCCAGGGCGGCCAGAATATCCTGACACCAGGGCACCAGAAGCCACACGATGGTGCAGTGCTCCTGGGACACGGCCTGGAAGATGGCCTTGGGGCTGTTGCCCTTGAGCAGCACGGCCTTGCTGCCGGTGAACAGCGAGCCGAACCAGTGCATCTTGGCGCCCGTGTGGTACAGGGGCGGGATGCACAGGAACACGTCGTCGTGGGTGGTGGCGTGGTGGATGGCCTCCATGCGGGCGGATTGGAGCAGGGCCCGGTGCTTGAGCAGGATGGCCTTGGGGAAGCCGGTGGTGCCGGAGGAGTAGTAGATGGCGGCCTCGTCCTCGTCGTCGATGAGAATTCTAGGGGCCACGCTGGAGCAGTTGGCGGTGGCCCGGTGATAGTCCTCGGCAAAGGAGGGGCAGGTCTCGCCCACGAACAGAAGCAGCATCTGCTTGGACAGCTTGGGGGCGATGGTCTCCATGCGGCCGATAAACTCCGGCCCGAAGAACAGCACGTCCACGTCGGCCAGCTTCAGGCAGTAGTCGATCTCGTCGGAGGTATAGCGGAAGTTCAGGGGCACGGCGACGGCCCCGGCCTTTAAAATACCGAAATAGATGGGCAGCCACTCCAGGCAGTTCATCAGCAGGATGGCAACTTTCTGGCCCTTGCGGATGCCCCGGCTGAGGAGCATATTGGCCACCCGGTTGGCCTTCTCGTCAAAGACGGACCAGGTGATCTCCCGGCGATAGGGGGCGGTGGAGGTGGGCTGGATCAGGGCATACTCCTTCCAGGTCACCCGCTGCTCCTCCTGCACCTCGGGGTTGATCTCCACCAGGGCGATCTCGTCGCCATATAGCTTGCTGTTGCGCTCTAACAGATCGGTGATAGGCATCTTACGTCGATCCTTTCTTATTCTTATCAGGAGCGGGAACGCCCCCAAAGCTTCATTGATTTTCAGCTTTAAACCATTGAAGTATAATAAACCATTTCCACTAAAATGTCAAGAGAGATTTGGAAAATAGGGAAGAAAGGACAGAAAAAAGCCGCCGCCCAGACAGCGGGCAGCGGCTTGAAAACGGCCCCGGGGGAGAGAGTCCCGGAACCTCTGGATGCAATAGAGAGACTGCTCAGGCGTGTGCCTTTAACCGGTGCATCTCGGGCCACCACTGAGTGAAGGCGAAGAACAGAGAGAGGAGCAGAGAGAAGGGGGCCATGCGGATGCAGTTCCAAAATTCGTGTTTTGCAGCCAGATATTCTTTGCTTTCCATGTCAAATTACCTCCCGAACAACACACAGGTGGGTTTGTTTTCCACGCACCCTATTATAGAAAACATTTGATAAAACGGGTGTTAAGAAAAAACGGGAGGGTGTTTCGGTTTTGTAAAAGAGAACAGGTGCCAGAAAAAGCAAAAGCGTTCCACGGATAAGTCGTGGAACGCTTTGATACTCAGTGCTTCCGGTGCTCCTCCAGCATCTCCAGCAGCAGGCGCTCGTTTTCACCTGCGGCGCGGGTCATGGCGGCGGATTTCTCCTTCAGGCGGGAGAGCACGGCGGGGTAGTCGGCCATGAGGGCGTCGGCCCGGCGGATGGCCTCCTGTGCGTCGAAGGAGTCCACACGCCCGGCAGCGGGCAGGTCCAGCTCCTTCAGATAGCTGTCCACCTTGGGGTCGTACACCAGACCCATGGAGGGCACGGCCATCCGGGCGGCGAAGATCAGAGTGTGCAGCCGCATGGCCAGACACAGCCTGGCCTTGCCCAGCACGGCCATCAGCTCCCGGGGGGTGCAGGGGGCGTCCAGCAGACAGGAGGGCTCCTCCATAAAGGACTGCACCTGCTGGGCGGTGGCCCGGTCCCGGCTGGGCTGCATGAGCAGGAAGAGGACGGCCAGGCCGTATTGCCGGTGGAGGTGGTCACACAGCTGGGCCAGCTGGCGGCAGAAGTCCCCGGTGTCCGGCCAGTCCCGCACAGACACGGCCACAAAGGGCTCACCGGGGGTCACGCCCGCCCCGGCCAGCAGCTCCTCACCCCGGGCTTCTGAGGCGGGGGACAGGTGGAACACCGGGTCGGCGGTGACGTGGAGGTCGGTGCGGGTGACGCCCATGTCCTGAAGCTCCCGGGCGGAGCTGTGGTCCCGCAGGGTGATCAGGGTGGCCTGCTCCACCACCCGCTTCACCCGGCGGCGGTTGGCCGGACGGCGCACCGGGCCGATGCCGTTGGCATACAGCATCACCGGCTTGCCCAGCCAGTGGGCGCAGCGGATGACAGCGAGGTAATAGAGCAGAGAGCGGGTGGAGGTGGTGTCCTGGAGCAGGCTGCCTCCGCCGGAGAGCAGGGCGTCGCACCGGCGCAGGGCGGAGAAAACCTTCCACACCCGGAACCGGGGGATGGCCTCCAGGCCATACTGCCTGCGGGTGAGCTCCGGGTCGTTGGACAGGGCAGTGACGGAGATGTGGTCGCTGGCCTCGTGGATGGCCTGCTGAATGGCCTCCAGAATGGCGTCGTCCCCGGCGTTGGAAAAGCCGTAGTAGCCGCTCATCACCACATGGAAGGGGCGGCGCACCTGGTCGTATACCGCCAGGCAGTCGTCGGCCATGCGGTGGACGGAGTAGCGCTCCTGCACCACCCGGCGGCCATAGTCCCCCAGCTCCCTGGCCCGGTCAGGGGAGAGGGCCAGCGCCCGCAGAATGTCGGCCCGGAGCTGCTCCGGGGTGGCCACAGGGTCGGTGCGGCAGCAGAAGTTGGTGTCCACTGCCTTGTCTAAAAGCTCTGGGCAAAACAGGCCGGTGTGCCCCTGGGCCCCGGAGAGGACCACTGGCTTGCAGGCGGCCATGGCCTCCAGCGCCGCCCGGGATACGCCCACAAACAGGCCGCAGGCGGCCACCAGCTGGTTGACGTCGGTGCGGGGGCCGGTGAGGATGACGCAGGGCCGGCCCAATTTGCGGTTGACCTCCTCAGCCTGGGCTTTCAGGGGCTCGAAGGCTCCGCCGCCCCCCACGATGAGGATGCGCAGACCGGGATAGTCCCGGCACAGGGCGGGGGCCAGCTCCACCAGCTGCCGGGCGGTGTACACCGTCTCCGGGTCCAGGCGGCTGACGTGGGCGATGACGGGGCCGTCTCCCAAGTCGAACTCCCGGCGGACCGTCTCCCCGGTGAGGGCGGGGGAGAACTTGTCTGTGTCGATGCCGTTGATGGTCAGGGTGATGTGCTCCTGGGGGACGTTATACTGGCGGACCAGATAGTCCCGGATGTCCTCGGACACGGCCAGGGTGCGCTCCCCCCAGTTGGACAGCAGGCGCAGGGCCCCGCTGACCTGATACACCCCGTGGCAGGAGGTGACAAAGGCAAAGCCCATGGACTTTTGCAGCCGCCCGCACAGAAAGGCGGGGATGCGGGCGTGGGCGTGGACGATGTCCGGCTTCTCCCGGGCGATGACCTGGCGCAGGATGCGCTGGGCCTGGAGCATGCTGCCCACAGACCGGCGGTTCAGGGGGGCGGCGTAGTGCCGGATGCCTGCGGCCTCGATCTCCGGGACGTACACGCCCCCGTTGGACACCACCGCCACCTGGTGGCCCCGGTTTTTCAGTTCCTTGGACAGCTCCACGATGTGGGTCTCCGCGCCGCCGATGTCCAGGCCCATGGTGGCCATGAGAATCTTCATAGGAAACCTCTCTTTCCGGCTTTAGCCGATGGAAGTCACGGTGCCGGTGAACTGGGCATAGGGGGTGTAGAAATTCCGAGAGGCGTTGATGCCCAGGTCATAGATGCGGTTGAGCTGATAGCGGCCCTCGCTGATGAGACCCTCGCCCTGGATGGTCAGCACCAGATTCACGCTGTCCTGGGCGGGGGCGTTGACCACCGTGCCGTTATACAGCTCGGTGAGCTTGCCGGAGGGCTGGACCTCGATGCTCTGGATGGCCCCCAGGGTGCCGCCGGTGCTGTAGTCCTGGTCATAGAGCAGGTCGCCCTCCTGAATGGCGTCGGCCACGTACTGCCGGACGTTGTATGCCGTCACCTGATAGGTGATGGGGGTGTTGGTCACCCGGGTGCTGGTGTGGGAAAGGCTGGTGTTCTTCACATACAGGGCGGCGGCCATCACGAGGACCACCAGGACCACCACCACGTCGATGACGCTGATCTTGCCGAACAGGCGGCCGTTTTTATCCATCAGTTTCATTTGCGCACACCCTCCCGTTCCATGGCGATGACAGGGCCGCTGGCCATATAGCCCTCGCCCCGGAGGTACATGGTGGCCCCTACCCGCAGGGCATAGCCGCCGCCCAGGGTGACGGCCTCGTCCGTCACAGTGCAGGGGGACTCCACCGTGACCAGCACGTCCTCATAGCCGTCCACGTCGGCCAGGACATACTCCCCGTTCACCTGGTCCAGGACCAGACTCTGGCAGGGGACGGCCTGGGCACTGACCACGGTGCCCACGTCGTAATTTTTGATGTTGTCGGCCAGCTGGTCCCCCTGGTGGATGGCCTGGGCGGACCCGGCGGGCCAGCGCTGGAAGCAGACGGTGTACTGCACCGAGGCGCTGCTCACCCCGTCGCCGGAGGCGGCGGCGGGCCGGGTGAAGCGCCACATCAGAAAGACGGCGGCGGCCAGGGCCAGCACCAGAACGATGCCGTCGAACAGATTCAGCCGCAGACGGAATCGGTTATGCTCCTTCATTTGGATGCTCCTTTCAGGACATTCTCATAAATTTGTTCGGTGTTCCGGGCGAATACCTCTCCGGTGAACCGGGACTGATAGGTCTCCAGGGCCTTTTCCCGCATGATGGCCACCTCTTCCGGGTGGTCCATCAGCTCAGCCATGGCGTCGGCCAGGGCGGCGCTGTCCTTGCTGGGGAACAGCAGGCCGTTCTGACCGGAGGTGATGACGAAGGGGTTGCCGCCATAGTCGCTGGCGATGGTGGGCAGGCCAAGGCTCATGCCCTCCAGCAGGGCCATGCTGGTGGCCTCGGTGCCATAGGAGGCGTTGAGCTGCACGTCCAGGATGTTCAGCAGGGCGGCGGCGTCAGAGCGGAAGCCCAGCATCTGCACCACGTCCTCCACCCCCATCTCGGTGACGGCCCGGGTGACCTCCTCCTCAAAGGCCCCGGTCCCGGCCACCAGAATGCGGAAGTTGGAATAGCCCCGGTCCTTCAGCAGCTTGGCGGCGTACACCAGATACAGGTGGCCCTTATAGTCCTCGATGCGGGCCAGGATGCCGAAGGTGAACACGTCTTTCCCCAGGCCCAGAGACTGGCGCAGGGCGGCCTTCTCCTCGTCGGAGATGGGGGAGACGGGGGCCACGCCGTTCATGACCACGGTGATCTTCTTGGGGGAGATGCCAGCCTCGGTCAGGTTGTCCCGGGTGGCGGGGCTGACGGCGATGATGTGGTCGGCATAGTGCTCGTTGAGCAGCTTGTTCACCCAACGGCCCGGGGGATATTTCAGCTTGGCGGGGACGGGGAAGGCGGAGTGCCGACTGTAGACCACGGGCACGCGGCAGCGCTTGGCGGCGATGCGGCCAGACAGGGCCCCGTGGGTGTGGACCAGGTCGGGCTTCACCTGGCGGATGAGGGCCTGAAGGGCCTTCACGTCCTCGCTGGCATAGGAGCAGTCGGCCATGCCGTCCACCTCGTACACGGTGACGTGGGCCTCCTCCAGCAGGGGCTTGAGCAAACTGCCCCGGGGGATGGCCACCAGAGTTTCGAACTTGTCCCGGTCAGCGTAGCGCAGGTAATTCAGGATCACCCGGCCCGCGCCGCCGATGTTGGTGTCGCTGATGATATTCAGCACGCGGATCATACGAAAAGCCTCCCTTCCGGCAGGGACGTGCGCCGGGCGCTGGCGGCGCCCAGGGCCAGCACGGCCCAGAACAGGAACATGACCCGATAGTTATAGAAGGAGTAGTCCGTCATGGCCTGGACCAAAAAGCCGCACACTCCGGCGGTGAACGCGATCTGGAGCAGACGGCTGGCCGGGTCCTTCTCCCGGCTCATGGCGGAGCAGAGCATACGGAAATAGACAAACAGCAGCAGCAGGAACACCGCCAGGGCGGCGATGCCCGCGTCGCACACGATCTGCAAAAACAGGTTGTGGGCGTGGGGGGCCACGATGCCGTTATAGCTGTAGGCGGGATAGACCATGTTAAAGGCTCCGTCCCCCGGCCCGATGCCGCACAGCCAATAGTCCTTCAGCATGGCCAGGGTGCCTATCCAGATGTACACCCGGTAAGAGGTGGAGTTGTCCGTCAGGTTGCCGATGCTGGTGAAGCGGGAGATCACCGTCTCCGGCAGGACGAAGTACAGTCCCACCAGAGCGAAGGGGGCCAGCAGGATCAGCTGGGGGTGCCACAGCACGGCGAACACCGCCCCGGCAAACAGCAGGCCCAGCCAGGCGCCGCGAGAGAAGGTGAGGATCATGCACACGCACATCACCCCGCAGCAGGCCAGGTAATAAAGCCGCCGCAGCCAGTCCTTGGCCGAGAGCAGCTTGGCCCCGGCGATGGGGATGACCAGCAGCAGATACTGGCCCATCATGTTGGGGTTGCCCATGGTGGCGGGGACCCGGAAGCGGATGGAGGAGAACATGTCGCTGTCCACCCAGGCCGCCGACTGATAGCCCCAGCCGAAGAGATACTGCAAGATGCCATAGAAGGACACCAGCGCCCCCACCGTGACCACCAGGGCCAGCAGAGTATCTAGCTGGCGGCGGGTGATGATGGCGTTATACAGCACCAGGGCGAACAGGATAAAGGCCACCGACAGCACGCCGGGCAGCAGACTGGTCTTCAGATTGACGGAGAACAGGGTGCCCGCCAGATAGACGGCGGCGTACAGCACGATATACCGGTTGGTGGGGGCCCAGGCCAGGGCGTGGTTTTTGTCCCGCACCAGCACCAGCAGCAGACTGGCATAGCCGATGAGGGCCAGGCCCAGCACCAGCACCGAGGGGCTGAACTTGCACAGCACCGGGGCCAGCACCACCGGCAGGGCGCACCAGAACCAGGTCTGGAGAAAGACGCTGCCGGAGAACAGCCTGTCCAGGTGCAGGGCCTTATACAGCCAGCACAGGCCGCCCCGCACCCAGGACCACAGACGGAAGAACACGCTGCCCTCCGACGCCCCGGCCACCCAGCCCGCGGGGTGGAGGAACCACTGCACCACCCGGCTATTCTGCCACTGGCGGCCACACCACAGGCACAGAACGGACAGCAGACGCCAGAGATAGCTGCCGTCCAGGATTTGTTTCACTTGTTCCATGACTCGACCTCACTTTGATAGCGGCATAAGGGCCGCCAGGATAGGATTTGTTTACTCGTGTTTGCCGCGGGCCAGGGAGACCACCAGCTTGGCCTCGGGCACGGCCAGGGCCAGGGTCAGCACAAAATAGACGATCAGGCCGACCAGAGCGCAGCCGCCCAGACTGAGCAGCTCGCCGATCTTGCCCCCGGGCAGGACCCCGGTCAGCAGAGACAGGACTCCGGCGGCGGCCAGGCCGGTGACGGCGGCGGCCAGGAGCATCTTCACCAGGTCCAGGCCCATGGTCCGGTCCAGCACCCCCTCTCCCCGGCGCTGCATGGGCAGCAGCAGGAGCAGGGCGTATACCGTGGAGGACACCGCCGAGGAGAAGGCCAGCCCCGCCACCCGGAAGGGCCCGGTGAGCACCATGCACAGGGCGATGTTCACCAGAATGGACACCCCTCCGGCGACTAACGGCGTCTTCCCGTCCTGCCGGGCGAAATAGGCCCGGCTGAGGATGTTCTGCACGGCATAGCCCGCCATGCCCAGGGACAGGAAGATCAAAGCGGAGGAGGTGATGCCCACGGCGAAGTCGTCAAACTCCCCGCCGCCGTACAAAAAGGAGATGAGGGGCCGGGAGACGGCCATCAGCCCCGCGGACATGGGCAGCACGAAATAGAGACTGCTGTGGACCGTCTGGCGGATGGTGTCCCGAAAGGCGCTCTCCTTGCCCCCGGCGGTGAGCCGGGACAGGCGGGGGAAAATGACGTTGGTGATGGACAGGATAAAGGTGCCCGCAATGACCAGATACAGGTTGTTGGAATACTCCATGGCGGACACGCCGGCCCCGTCATACAGCCGTGAGCCGAAGCGGGAGTTGATGACCAGGTTGATGGGCTGCACCCAGGTGGACACCATCACCGGGCCCATCAGGGCGAAGACCTTGCGCATCCCCTCGCTGCCTATGGCGCACATGGGCTGGAACCGATAGCCCGTGGCCTTTAAAGAGGGCAGCTGGATGAGCCCCTGAAGCAGCCAGCCCAGCAGATAGGCCCCGGCCAGGCCATAGATGCCAAAGGTGTGGTCAAAGAAGAGAAAATAGACGATGATGACCAGGTTGGACGCCGCCGACATGAGGGCCGGGGCGGTGAAACGGTCCTGGGCCTGTAAAACGCCCACCAGGGAGAAGGCCACCCCGGAGAAGAGCACCGTGGGGAACATGACCCGGGTGAGGGAGGCGGCCAGGGCGGTGGTGGCCGGGTCGGCATAGTCGGCAAACAGGGCCACCATCACCTGGGGGAACAGCATCCCGATCAGGGTGAGGGCCCCGGTGAGCAGGGCCATGACGGTGATGAAGTTCCCGGCGAAGCGAAAGGCCTCCTTCCGGCCCTTCTTCTCTAAAAACTCGCTGAACACGGGGATAAAGCAGGCGGCGATGGCCGAGGCGAACACCGCGTCGAAAAACACCCGGGGGATGCGGCTGGCGGTGAAAAAGGCGTTGGCCTGAACGCCCACGCTGTAGTGGACGGCCAGCAGCCGGTCACGGTAAAGGCCCATGACCTTGCCCAGCAGGGTGACCAGCATGACCACGCTGATGGTCTTGGCCGCGTTGTTTGACTGTTGCTCCAAGGGTCGACCTCCTTCAAACTTGGGGAGAGGTTTTGAAAAAACGGTGGCAGTGGCCGCAATCGACTTATTGTACACCAATGTGAGTACATTTTCAACCGTTGGGGCGGAGCATTCACAGCTTGTTTACACTTGCGGGGAAAGGCACAGGATACCAGGAGAATTTCCCCCGCTTTTGGTTGAAAAGACGGGAAAACCCTGCTATAATGTGCGGGAATGTAAGGCCCCCGGCCCGGACACGGGGGCTTTGAACGGAAACAGAACGCGTCCGGGAGCCACAGGGGGCGGGAGCGCCGCCTACATACAAAAAGGAGCGAGCATGAAAACAAGCGCAAAGACCGGTCTGCTGCGGCGGGCCACGGCCCTGGCACTGGCGGTGGTGCTGTCCATCCCCAGCGCCTTTGCCGCCGCGGGGGACAAGAAGATACAGACCAGTACCCAGCTGGTCAGCGGACTGAGCTATCAGAACACGGTGACGGCCAACAACGGCAGCCGGGTGGAGAGCTTCTCGTTGGAGCTGGAGCCCGGGGCGGCGGCCCAGCCCATCCTGCTGCAATCGGCGGGGACGGTGTATGGCGCGGCCACCATCAACAAGGCGGTCAGCCGGGCGGAGAGCCTGGGCTATCACGTGCTGGGGGCCATCAACACCGACTTCTTCGCCACCTCCACCGGCGTGCCCATGGGCATCGTCATCGAGGACGGGGACTATCAGTCCAGCCCGGAGAACGAGGCGGCCATGACGGTGACGGACGGCAAGGTACAGTTGGTGGAGAGCCCCAAGATCCAGCTGACCCTGACCAACCAGACCAACGGCACCCAGATCCACCCCCACCACCTGAACAAGGTCCGGGCGGCCACCGGGGGCATGTACTTAATGAACCGGCACTTCTCCACCGTGTCCACCCGCACCTCTACCTCCGGCTGGTATGTGCGCATGAAGCTGGTGGACGGCAGCGAGGGGGCCAAGCTGGCCCTGAACACCGACCTGACCCTTCAGGTGACGGAGATGCTCCAGTCCAGCTATCCCCTGGACATCGGGGAGGACGAGTATGTCCTCACCGCCGATGACGCCTCCGGCTATCTGTTCAACTATCAGACCTTTGCCGTGGGGGACAAGATCACCCTGCGGGCCAGCTGTGACGACGAGACCCTGTCCAATGCCCAGTGGGCCGGGGGCGTGGGGGATATCATGGTGAAAAACGGCTCCCTCACCGACAGCAGCAAGTGGAACTATATGAACGACGGCCGGGCCCCCCGCACCGCTTTGGGCGTGAAGGCGGACGGCACCCTGCTGGTGTACGCCGTGGACGGCCGCCAGAGCGGCTATTCCATCGGTCTGAGTCAGAAGGACCTGGCCGAGGAGATGCGGGACCGGGGCTGCCAGTGGGTGGTGAACCTGGATGGCGGCGGCTCCACCGCCATCTCCGTGTGGTATCCGGGCCAGAGCGCCATCTCCATCAAGAACATCCCCTCTGACGGGCGGCCCCGCAGCTGTGCCACCTATCTGCTGCTGGTGGCCGATGAGAAGGGGGACGGCGTCCCCACACGCCTGGCCCTGAAGGAGGAGGGCCAGACCGTCCTCACCGGCTCGGAGTTCACCCTCCCCGGGGCGGTGGCCCTGGACAAGGGGCTGTACGTGACCAATTCCAATGTGACCGACGTCTCCATCACCTCGGGCAGCGGCCTGGGGACCATCACCAATGGCGTATACACCGCCGGGGGCCAGAGCGGCGTGGAGCAGCTCCAGCTCTCCTCGGACAGCCTTGGGGCGACGGGGACCTCTCAACTGAACATCGTTTCCAGCCTCACGGTGCTCACCGTGTCCAAAAAGGGCAGCTCCAACGCCCTGAGCTCCCTGACGGTAAAGCCGGGGGACAGCGTGCAGCTGGCCATCGCCGGCAGCTATTGGGGCCGCACCGCCCTGCGCAGCTGGAAGGGCGCGTCTGTCTCTGTCTCCGGTGACATCGGCACGGTGGACGAAAACGGCCTGTTCACCGCCGGACAGAGCGGCGGCAGCGGGACCATCACCGTCTCCGCCGGGGGCCAGACCAAGACCATCAAGGTGACGGTGAGCGACCTGCACACCGACGTCCCCAAGGGCCACTGGGCCTATGACGCGGTGGAATACTGCTATGAAAAGGGCATCGTGGGCGGCGTGTCCGCCAACCTGTTTGGCCGGGACTATCAGATCCGCCGGGGAGACTTTATGCTCATGCTGTATAACGCCGTGGGCCGCCCCGCCGTGTCCACCGGCTGCACTTTTACCGATGTGAGCCAGAGCGACTATTACTACACCGCCCTGGCCTGGGCCCAGAGCGCGGGCCTGGCCTCGGGCACCGGGGACGGGAGCTATTCCCCCACCAGCTCCGTCACCCGGGAGCAGGCCTTCACCATTCTGCGCAAGGCCATGCCCCTGCTGGGCAAGACCTGCCCGGACGCCAGCCTGTCGGTGCTGAACGCCTTCTCGGATAAGGACCAGATCGCCGACTACGCCAAGGGCCACACTGCCACTCTGGTGGCCCAGGGAGTGGTCAGCGGCAAGGGCACGGGCATCGACCCCAAGGGCAACCTGACCCGGGCGGAGATGGCGGCCCTGCTGTATAAGCTGATGACCTATACCCCCATCACCGACGTGCCCACCGACCCGGTGACCCCCGACCAGCCCAGCCAGCCGGACACGCCGGAGACCCCCGACACCCCGGATACCCCCGTGACGCCTGACCAGCCGGATACGCCGGATACCCCGGACACTCCCGCCCAGGAGGTCTTCCTCACCCTGGACGTGAGCCAGCTGGCCCTGAACGCCGGGGAGAGCAGAACGCTGATCGCCACTCTGGACCCCGCCCAGACCGGGGCGGCCATCGCCTGGAGCTGCGACTCCTCCGCCGCCGCTGTGGCCGCTGACGGCACGGTGACCAACCTGAACACCGCCGCCGGGACGGTCCAGGCCACCATCACCGCCACCTGGAGCGGGAAGAGCGCCTCCTGCACCGTGGACTGCCAGCCCGCCCAGCGCACCGGCACCGTCTTCGACGCGGACGTGGGCCTGAACGTGCGCTCCGGCCCGGGCACCACCAACCCGGTGGTGGACCGGCGGAGCAACGGGGATGTGCTCATTGTGGAGAGCGTGGAAAACGGCTGGTGCAAAGTCCTGTATCGCAACGCCGCAGGCCAGGCCGCCCGGGGCTATGTCTCCGCCGATTACCTCCAGCTATCCAACTGAATATAAAAATAAGCGAGCCGCCCCGATTTGGGACGGCTCGCTTTGCTTACTGGTTATACCCATTGGGGTGGCTCTTGTGCCAGGCCCAGGCCGTGGCCACGATGGTGTTCAGGTCGGCAAACTGGGGCTTCCAGCCCAGGACGGACTTGGCCTTGTCCGAGGAGGCCACCAGCTGGGCCGGGTCCCCCGCCCGCCGGGGGCAGATCTCAGCAGGGATGGGGTGGCCGGTGACGGCCCGGGCCACATCGATGACCTCTTTCACCGAGAAGCCCACGCCGTTGCCCAGGTTGAACACGTTGTTCTCGCCGCCGGAGAGGAGATAGTCCAGGGCCAGAATGTGGGCCTGGGCCAGGTCGGTGACGTGGATATAGTCCCGGATGCAGGTGCCGTCGGGGGTGGGGTAGTCGTCGCCGAAGATAGAAATTTTCTCCCGCTTGCCCCCGGGGACCTGGAGGATCAGGGGGATCAGGTGGGTCTCCGGGTCGTGGGCTTCGCCGATGGCCCCGGAGGGGTGGGCACCGCAGGCGTTGAAGTACCGCAGGGCCACATAGCGCAGGCCGTGGGCCTGGCTGGTCCAGCGCATCATGTGTTCCATGGCCAGCTTGGTCTCGCCATAGCAGTTGGTGGGCTGGGTGCGGTCCGTCTCCAGAATGGGCACCCGCTCCGGCTCGCCATAGGTGGCGGCGGTGGAGGAGAATACGATCTTGTCCACCCCGTGGGCCACCATAGACCGCAGCAGAGTGGTGGTGCCGCACAGGTTGTTGTCGTAATACTTCAGGGGGTCCTTCATAGACTCGCCCACCTGAGAGGAGGCGGCGAAGTGGATGACGCCGTCGATGTGCTCGGTCTCGAACAGCTTGTCCATGGCCGCCCGGTCCCGGATGTCCGCCTGATAGAAGCGGGCCTTGGGGTGGACGGCGGCCCGGAAGCCGGTGAGCAGGTTGTCGGCCACCACCACGTCCCGTCCGGCCTCGATGAGCTCGTGTACGGTGTGGGAGCCGATGTATCCGGCTCCGCCCAGAACAAGAATTGCCATAGTTTCTTCCATCCTTCCTGTGTGGGGGCGCGGACGCCCCAAAATTCGATAACAAATAGAGATTTTTCAAGATAAAAATACAAATTGAAATAGAACCTGCCGGAAAACGGCGGTCTTTGAATACCAAAATAGCATATTCAGCCCCGATTTTCAAGGGAGCAGGTCCGTTTTACCCCGTTCTGCGGGCGAAAAAAGGACAAATTTCCCCGCGTTTCGGCCCCAGGTCGTGGTATGCTCAGGGGGAAAACAGGCAGAGAGTGGAAAAAGGACGGCTTGACAACGCCGGAGGATACCTTTATTATAATGCGTACTGAACAAACCGCAAGGGCGGTTTCTTCGGCAAGCAAGAAAACAGAGAGACTGTAGGGAGATGGTCGGGCCGTGAACGCCGAGTATATTACCAGCCGGAAAAATCCGCTGATGACCCAGATCCGCCGCCTGACGGCCAGCCGGTCCCACCGCCGGGAGCAGGGTCTGTTCCTGGGGGACGGGGTCAAGCTGCTGGAGGAGGCCCTGAAGTGGCACGCCCCGCTGGATACCGTGATGCTGACCGAGGGCGTGGACATCCCAGACCTGCCGGATGGGGTGCGCCTGGTGCAGGTGCCCAGGGATGTGATGGCCTCCATCTCCCCCATGGACAGCCCCCAGGGGGCGCTGTTCCTGTGCCGGACGGGGGAGACCGCCCCGCCGGAGCGTCTGCCCGGCGAGCGCTATCTGGTGCTGGACGGGGTGCAGGACCCGGGGAACGTGGGCACCATCTGGCGCACCGCCGACGCCCTGGGGGCGGATGGACTGATCCTGGTCAACGGCTGTGCCGACCCCTGGAACCCCAAAACGGTGCGGGCCACCATGGGGGCTTGCTTCCGCCTGCCCGTGTATGAGACGGCAGCGGACGGCCTGGCCCCGTGGCTGGGGGAGCAAGGTCTTCCCCTTTACGCCACCGCCCTGCGGGAGGACACGGTGGACCTGCGCCAGGCCGACCTGTCCCGCTGCGCCGTGGTCATCGGCAGCGAGGGCCGGGGGATATCCGACGGGCTGCTCTCCCAGTGTGAGAAGACCCTGAAGATCCCCATGCGGGCCAGGTGCGAGTCGTTAAATGCCGCCGCCGCCGCCACCGTGGTTTTGTGGGAGATGGGGCGTTAGACCGTCAGCCGCTTTTTTCTGGCATAGGCCAGGCGCACCAGCGCGACGGCCAGGGTGAGCAGAGCGGCAAAGAGGAGATAGGCCGGGATATAGCTGCCCGTCCAGTCCGCCAGAAGCCCGGGCACGGGGCCGAAGAGAATGACGCCCACGGCATAGGCCAGATTGATGGCCTGCACCGCCCGGGGGAAGTCGTCCGGCCCCGCCAGCTCGGCGGCCCACACAGAGGGGGACACGGCGGAGATGGGCAGCCCCAGGGAGAACAGCCCAACCGCCAGCACCGGCACCAGAGGATTTTCCCGCACGGGGAGGCAGCACAGCAGCGTCCCCGCCAGCCCGGACAGATAGCAATAGCCGTCCCCGGCCACAGAACCCCAGCGGTCATAGATCTGCCCGCACAGCACCTTGCCCACGCAGACGCCCACCCCAGAGGCGGACACCAGGCCCGCCAGGAACAGGGGGGCGTAGCCCAGGGTGGCATAGTGGACCGTCAGATGGGAATAGCCCGGCCCGCCCATGCCGCCGATGAGAAAGCCTGCGGCCATGGCCGGGAGATAGGCCGGGGGGCCGGAGCGGCGCTGGGACACAGGGGCGTGGGCGTCGGGGGCGGCTCCGCCCAGGGGCTCCAGCCCCAGCTGAGCCGGGTCGCTGCGCACCAGCAGCCACACCACCCCGGCCAGGACAACCAGGGCGGCCCCCTCCAGCCAGAAGGCGGCCTGCAGCCCCCGGCCCTCAATGACCCGGACCACCAGGGGGGAGGCCACGATGCTGGCCACCCCGCTGCCCGCCGAGGCCAGCCCCAGGGCCAGATTCCGGCGGGCGCGGAACCACCGGCCAATGAGCAAGGACAGGGGGACCATCCCCCCGTAGCAATAGCCCAGGCCGGTGAAGACGGCGGCTGCGCAGTATTGCCAGAACGCCCGGGCCGCGCCGAAGCAGAAGCAGGACAGGGCGATGAGGAGCACCCCCAGCGTCATGGTCCGCCGCAGCCCCAGCCGGGCACACACCCGGTTCACCGTGAGCAGGGCGACGAGGATGAACAGACTGCGGACGGTGGTGATGAGGGAGCCCTGGGCGTTGGTAAAGTGCCGCAGGGCGAGGATCTCCGGCTGATACACGGCGAACACGTTGACCCCCAGCCCAATGGTGGACAGCAGGGTCAGCGCCCCGCCCAGGCAGACCAGCCAGGCGCGGTGAGGACGGTTCATAGGCGGCCCTCCTTTTTGGATATTTTTGTGACAAGTTGCTTTGATACAACCATACCGTAGCGCAATGAATTTGTAAAGAAAAATCCGGTCTAGTAAGGGGGCGTTTTTATGGCGGAGCTGAAATATTGGCTTTGGCTCACCAGCCGCAGGGGAATGGACTCGGTCCGGGCCTTAAAGCTGCTGGAGCGGTTCGTCACCCCGGAGCAGGTGTACTACGCCGACGAGGGGGACGTCGCCGAATTGGGCCTCTCCCCCAATCTGGAGCGGAGCCTGGCGGACAAGAGCATGGATGCCCCGGAGGTCATTCTGGGGGAGTGTGACCGGCTGGACGTGCGGGTGATGACCATCCAGGACGCGGACTATCCCATGCGCCTGCGGCAGATCGCCGACCCGCCGGCGGTGCTCTATCTGAAGGGCAGGCGGCTCCACTTTGACGAAGAGGCAGCCATCGCCGTGGTGGGGGCCCGGGAGCCCACGGCTTATGGCCGCCGCTGGGCCGAGCAGTTCGGCATGGAGCTGGCCGGCGGGGGCGCATTGGTGGTGTCCGGCATCGCCCAGGGCTTGGACGCCTGCGCCGTGCGGGGCGCGCTGAAGGGCGGCGGCCCGGTGGCCTGTGTGCTGGCCGGGGGCGTGAACGTGCCCTATCCCGTGCAGAACCGCTTTCTCTATGACGACGTGGCCGCGGCGGGGGTGCTGGTGTCGGAATATCCCCCGGGGTCGCCCCACGACTGGCGGAACTTCCCCCGGCGCAATCGGATCTTGAGCGGCCTGTGCCTGGGGGTGCTGGCGGTGGAGTGCCGCCCCTTCGGCGGGACCATGAGCACGGTGAACCACGCCGTGGAGCAGGACCGGGACGTGTTTGCCGTGCCCGGAGCCTTAGACGCTCCCATGAGCGAGGGGACCAACCGTCTCATCCAGCAGGGGGCCAAGCTGGTCACCTGCGCCCGGGACATTCTGGAGGAATACTGGGGCCGCTTCCCGGACAAGCTGGGTCGGGCCGCCCCCCTGACCCCGGAGGCCGCCTGGGCACGGATGGCGGACAGCGTCCAGGCCCAGACGCGGGAACAGGCTGCCCAGAAGGCTGATCCTCCCGCCGACCAGCCGGAGCCTGCCCCGGCCAAAGACGGGCGGGAGATCGTCCCCCGCAGCGAGCAGAAGCGCCGCTTTACCGACGACGAGCTGGCCCTGCTGGCAGCCCTGAGCCAGGGGGAGCGCACCGCAGACCAACTGGTGGAGCTGACCCAGATCCCCGCCAAGCGGGTGCTGTCGGCCCTGACCATGCTGCAGATCCAGGCCGCCGTGGCCGAAAATCCGGGCCGCCGCTTCTCCGCTCTGGTGGAGCTGGAGGAGTAACGCCCCGCAGACAAGATAACAACAGACTTTTTAGACTTTTTAAGATAGCTCCGGCAGTTTTGCGCCGGACAGGAAGGTGAAGGGAATTGGCGAATAAAACAGATCTGGTGATCGTAGAGTCCCCGTCCAAGGCCAAGACCATTGGAAAGTACCTGGGACCGGGCTATGAGGTAAAGGCCTCTATGGGCCACGTGCGGGACCTGCCCAAGAGCAAGCTGGGCGTGGACCTGGAGAAGGGCGACTTTGAACCCAACTATCAGCCCATCAAGGGCAAAGAGGACGTCATCAGCGACCTGAAGAAGGCGGCCAAAAAGAGCGGCCGCGTCTATCTGGCCACCGACCCGGACCGGGAGGGGGAGGCCATCTCCTGGCACTTGAAGGAGCTGCTGGGCATCCCGGACGACAAGACCTATCGGGTGACCTTTAACGAGATCACCAAAAAGGTGGTCAACGACTCCATCGCCGCCCCCCGGGCTATCGACCAGGACCTGGTCAACGCCCAGCAGGCCCGGCGCATTCTGGACCGCATCGTGGGCTATCAGCTCTCCCCCCTGCTGTGGCGGAAGATCCGCCGGGGCCTGTCCGCCGGACGGGTGCAGTCGGTGGCCACCCGCCTGGTGGTGGAGCGGGAGGAGGAGATCCGCGCCTTCCAGCCCCAGGAGTACTGGTCCATCGAGGCCGCTCTGGCCCGTGTGGCCCCCAACCTGGGCAGCTTTAAGGCCCAGTTCTATGGCCGGGAGAAGAAGATGGAGCTGCATTCCGCCGACGAGGCCCAGGCCGTGGTGGACGCGGTGGAGAAGGGACAGTTCTCCGTCTCTCGCGTGAAGCGGCAGGAGAAGAACCGCCAGCCCGCCCCTCCGTTTACCACCTCCACTTTACAGCAGGAGGCCTCCCGCAAGCTGAACATGACCCCCGCCCGCACCATGTCCATCGCCCAGCAGCTGTATGAGGGCATTGACATCTCCGGCGAGGGCGCGGTGGGTCTCATCACCTATATGCGTACCGACTCGCTCCGATTGTCGGAGGAGGCCCTGGCCGCCGCCAAGGATTTTATCCACCACCGGTATGGCCCGGAGTATTATCCCCCCGCCACTCGGCATTTCAAGACCAAGGGCAGCGCCCAGGACGCCCACGAGGCCATCCGCCCCTCCGATGTGACCCTGACCCCGGAGGACATCAAAAAGGACCTGACCGGGGAGCAGTATCGCCTGTATAAGCTGATCTGGAGCCGTTTTCTGGCCTGTCAGATGGCCAACGCCGTGTACGACAGCCTGTCCATCGAGGTGGAGAACAGCGGCTATATCTTCCGGGCCAGCCACTCCAGCCTGAAGTTCTCCGGCTTTACCGCCGTGTATGAGGAGGGCAAGGACGAGGAAGAGGAGGAGCGCTCCTCCCCCCTGCCCGATTTGAAAGAGGGGGAGCCCCTGGACAGCCAGGGCCTGACCCAGAGCCAGCACTTCACCCAGCCCCCCGCCCGCTACTCTGAGGCCAGCCTCATCCGGGCCCTGGAGGAGAAGGGCATCGGGCGGCCCTCTACCTACGCTCCCACCATCTCCACCATCCTGAACCGCTATTACGTGGTGAAGGAGGGCAAGGCCCTGCGCCCCACCCCCCTGGGTGAGGTGGTCACCGGCCTGATGAAAGATAAGTTTGAAGACATCGTGGACCCCACCTTTACCGCCCAGATGGAGGAGAAGCTGGACGAGGTGGAGGAGGGCAAGACCGACTGGAAAAAGGTGCTCTCCGACTTCTATCAGGACTTTGAGAAGGAACTGACCCGGGCGGAGAAGGAGCTGGACGGCGAGCGCATCAAGGTCCCCGACGAGGTATCGGAGGAGGTCTGTCCCCAGTGCGGGCGGAACCTGGTGGTGAAGATGGGCCGGTTCGGCCAGTTCCTGGCCTGCCCCGGCTGGCCGGAGTGCGACTTCACCATGCCCATGGTGGTGGAGATGCCCGGCAAGTGCCCCAAATGTGGTGGGCGGCTGCTCAAGCGCACGGGCAAGAGCCGCACCACCGGCAAGCAGTATACCTTCTACTGCTGCGAGCGGTGCAACAGCCGGGACGAGGCCAACAAGTGCGACTTCCGCACCTGGGACGTGCCCGTAAAGGATAACTGCCCCGTGTGCGGCCAGACCATGTTCAAAAAGGCGGGCCGGGGGGCCAAGAAGCCCTTCTGCATCAACGAGAACTGCTCCAACTTCACCCCGGAGGACAAGCGGGGCGGCTGGCAGCGCAAGCCCGCCGCAGCCAAGACGGAGGAGTCCGCCGCTGAGAGCGCGGAAGAGACCAAGACCGCCAAAAAGCCCGCCGCGAAAAAGACGGCGGCAGCCAAGAAGACGGCCACGACGAAAAAGGCGACTGCGGCCAAAAAGACCACTGCCACCAAGAAGACGACCACGGCCAAGAAGGCTACAACGACTAAGAAGACCGCGACCACAAAGAAAACCACCGCCGCCAAGAAGACCACGGCGGCGAAGAAGACAGAAGAATGACCTGACACAGGGGGAGACCCCGGAAGGAGAACGCTATGGAACCTGTTATTGTCATCGGCGCGGGACTGGCGGGCAGCGAGGCCGCCTGGCAGCTGGCCCAGCGGGGCATCCCCGTCCAGCTGCGGGAGATGAAGCCCCAGAAGATGTCCCCCGCCCATCACACGGAATATTTCGGGGAGCTGGTGTGCTCCAACTCCCTGCGCTCTGACCAGCTGGAGAACGCGGTGGGTCTGCTGAAGGAGGAGCTGCGCCGCTGCAACTCCCTCATCATGGCCTGCGCCGACGCCCACCGGGTGGAGGCCGGCGGCGCTCTGGCCGTGGACCGGAATGCCTTTGCCGCCGCCATCACAGAGAAAATTCGCAATCACCCCAACATCACCGTGGTGGAGGGGGAGGTGACGGAGATCCCCCCCGAGGGCAACGTGATCTTCGCCACCGGCCCCCTGACCTCGGAGGACCTGTCCCAGGCCATTGCCGGACTGTTCCCCGACAGCAAATATCTCAACTTCTTCGACGCCGCCGCCCCTCTGGTCACCTTCGAGAGCGTGGACATGGACAGCGCCTGGTTTGCCTCCCGCTATGACCGGGGCACGCCGGACTATATCAACTGCCCCATGACGAAGGAGGAGTACGAGGCCTTCTGGCAGGAGCTGACCCACGCCCAGGAGGCGGAGGTCCACGGCTTTGAGGACTCTGGCGTGTTCGAGGGCTGCATGCCCGTGGAGGTCATGGCCCGCCGGGGCCTGGACACCCTGCGCTATGGCCCCCTAAAGCCCGTGGGCCTGAAGGACCCCAAGACGGGGGAGGAGCCCTATGCCGTGGTGCAGCTGCGCAAGGACAACGCTCAGGGTTCCATCTATAACATCGTGGGCTTTCAGACCCACCTGCGCTGGCCGGAGCAGAAGCGGGTGTTCTCCATGATCCCCGCCCTGAAAAATGCCGAGTACATCCGCTATGGCGTGATGCACCGGAACACGTTTTTGGACTCCCCCCGGCTGCTGGACCGGTATTACCGGGTGCGCGGCCAGGAGCGGCTGATGTTCTCCGGCCAGATCACCGGCGTGGAGGGCTATGTGGAGTCCACCGCCTCCGGCTGTCTGACGGCCATGGAATTGGCCCGCCGCCTGGAGGGCAAGCCCCCCATCAACTTCCCCCGGGAGACGGCCATGGGGGCCATGGCCCTGTATGTCAGCGACCCCAGCGTGGTGAACTTCCAGCCCATGAACGTGAACTTCGGACTGATCCCCCAGCTGGGCTATCGGGTGAAGGGCAAGCGGAACAAGAATGCCGAGATATCCAAGCGGGCGCTGGAGAAGTTGGCCGAGCTGGACCTGGGCTGAGTGAAAGGACGGGATGGATATGAAGATCATTGTAGACGCCATGGGCGGAGATAACGCCCCTCAGGCCCCTGTGATGGGCGCGGTGGAGGCCAACCGGGAATATGGCGTTGGCGTTATTCTGGTGGGCCGGGGGGAGACCATCCTGAAGGTCCTGGGGGACAACGGCATCAAGGAGCTGCCCGCCGGGGTGGAGATCGCCCACGCCAGCGAGGTGGTGGAGATGTGCGACAACCCGGCCACCGCCTTTCGGGAGAAGAAGGACTCCTCCCTCACCGTGGGCCTGAACCTGCTGAAAAGCGGGGAGGGGGACGCCTTCGTCTCCGCCGGGTCCACCGGGGCACTGCTGTCCGGGGCGACCCTGGTGGTCAAGCGCATCCGGGGCATCCGCCGGGCCGCCCTTGCCCCCGTGGTGCCCACGGGCAACGGCGGCGCGGTGCTCATCGACTGCGGGGCCAACGCCGAGTGTCCCCCGGAGTATCTGCTGCAATTTGCCTATATGGGTTCCTATTACGCCGAGCACGTGCTGGGCCGCCCGGAGCCCCGGGTGGGTCTGCTGAACATCGGGGTGGAGCCCTCTAAGGGCACCAGCCTCCAGACCGCCGTCTATCCCATGCTGGTGGAGGCGGGCAAGGCGGGCCGCATCAACTTTGTGGGCAATGTGGAGGCCCGTGAGGCCGTGGAGGGCGCGGTGGACGTCATCGTGTCCGACGGCTACTCCGGAAACATCTTCCTGAAGACCATGGAGGGCACCGGTCTGTACCTGGTGCGGGAGCTGAAGGGCATGTTCACCCAGAACCTGCTGACTAAGCTGGCCGCCGTGCTGGTGTCCGGTGGGCTGAAGAAGATGAAAAAGCTGCTCAGCTCCAGCGAGGTGGGGGGCACCGCCCTGGTGGGCATCTCCAAGCCTGTCATCAAGGCCCACGGCTCCTCCGACGCCTATGCCATTAAAAACGCCATCCGCCAGGCCCGGCAGTATGTCTCCTCCGGAATCATCGAGAGCATCACCGAGAACGTAGACGTCATGCGCCTGGACCCGCCCATGAAAGCGAAGGAGGCGGCCAAAGAAAAGGCCCCCGAGCAGGCATAAAGAAAGAAGGAACCCCCGTGGCCCACGCCGTTCATGCCCGAAAGAAGGACCCCGCCGCCCAGCGGCGCAGGATGCTGGAAGCGCCCATCCCGCCCCTGGTCTGCTCCCTGGCCCTGCCCACCATCGTCAGTATGCTGGTCACGTCCATCTATAACATGGCAGACACCTATTTTGTCTCTCAAATCAACACCAGCGCCTCCGGCGCGGTGGGCATCGTGTTCTCCATCATGGCCATCATCCAGGCGGTGGGCTTTACGGTGGGCATGGGGGCCGGGTCCACCGCCTCCCGGCTGCTGGGGAAGGAGCGGGGAGAGGAGGCCAACACCTATGCCTCAACCGCCGTCTTTCTGGCCCTGGTGCTGGGGCTGTTGCTGTCCCTGCTGGGTCTCTGCCGCCTGGACGGGCTGATCTGGGCCTTGGGCAGTACCCAGACCATCTATCCCTATGCCCGGGAGTACGCCGGATACATCCTGGTGGGAGCCCCTGTGATGGTGCTGGCCTTTACCCTGAACAACCTGCTGCGGTGGCAGGGGCTGGCCAACCTGGCGGTGATCGGCCTAGCCACCGGCGGGGTGCTGAACATTCTGCTGGACCCCCTGTTCATCTTCGGCCTGAACATGGGCATCGGTGGAGCGGGAGCGGCCACCCTGCTCAGCCAGTGCGTCAGCCTGGCCATTCTGGCCTCCTTCTTTTTCCGGGGCATGGGCTCCCTGCGGGTACGGGTCCGGGATATCTCCCGAAAGCCGGAGGTGTACGCCACCATCTTCAAGCAGGGGATGCCCTCCTTCTTCCGCCAGGGGGTGGTGGGGGTGTCCACCATGGCCCTGAACTTCAATGCCCGGCTGTATGGCGACGCGGCGGTGGCCGCCATGTCCATCGTCACCAAGGTGTTTGTCACGGTGCAGTCGGTGGTCATCGGCTTTGGCCAGGGCTTTCAGCCGGTGCTGGGCTTTAACTTTGGGGCGGGCAGGCTGGACCGGGTGAAGCGGGCCCTGGTTTTCTCCATCCAGGTGTGTACCGCCTTTTTGATCGTGGCGGCGGTGGCGGGCTATATCTTCGCCCCGGCCATCGTCACCGAGTTCCGCCGCAGCGACCCCCAGGTCATCGCCATCGGCACCCGGGCCTTTCGCGCCCAGTGCTTCAGCCTACCCCTGCTGGCGGTGTGCGTCTTTGCTAACATGTATTTTCAGTCGGTGGGCAAGGCCTTCCGGGCGACCATTCTGGCTGTGTGCCGCAACGGGGTGATGATCCCCCTGGTCTATGTGCTGTGCTGGCGCTTCGGTCTCACCGGCCTGGAGTGGACCCAGACCCTGGCCGATGTGGTCTCCTTCGCCATCTCGGCGGGGATATTTGTCCAGTATTTCCGCCGGGAGTTTGGGCGGGAGGATCTGGGAAGATAACAAAACACGGGTAGGGGCGGACCTCTGTGTCCGCCCGCCGAAAACGGATGCACCCCCGTGGTCCCCCTCATCCGTCACGGCTTTGCCGTGCCACCTTCCCCCAGGGGAAGGCTTTTCGCTACAAAACGTACAATTAAAATGAAATATCTCAAACTGTATTACGAAAATACGCTCTTTTTCTCTGCCGCCCTGTCACAGGGCGGCAGTTTTCTTGTTCTTTTTACATTTTACAAAGGCTTAACATAGTGGCTGTTTCGCATTTTACAATGGGCCGATATACTGTGGCCTGTAAGGTGAAAACCGAAAGAAAAAAACACAGGCGGCCATGGAGCCGCCGGAAAAAAGTAAGGAGAATCACCATGAAAAAGTTATTCAGTCTTGCGCTGGCCGCCGCCATGGCCCTGTCCATGCTCACCGGCTGCGGCAACAGCAACAACACCAATACCAATAATGACGCCAACAGCGCCGGCACCCAGGGCAGCCAGACCAGCCAGACCGAGCAGCTCAGCGGCGTGGTGAACACCAACGGTTCCACCTCCATGGAGAAAGTGATGCAGGTGCTCATCGAGGCCTTTAAGGAGCAGCAGCCCAACGTCACCGTGAACTACACCGGTTCCGGCTCCGGCGCGGG
>OLFT01001280.1_pt1 | contig 27137 bp, 39 predicted proteins | sample 1604921 | NCBI WGS metagenome assembly OLFT01 (sample SAMEA3888897, study PRJEB22519) | human gut metagenome | biome: human gut; feature: human-associated habitat; material: faeces | place: Denmark | collected 2013 | reverse complement strand
TTTTCCGGAATGTACGGAAAGCGCATTAAACGCTGCTATGTAATGGATGAACTGGTGGAATTGGTTCGAGATGAGCTGGAAAGCCGCACAAATCACGAGGTAGTATTTTTTCGGACGAACCACTACCATTCTTATGGCGTCCCCATGTTCCAAGTGGGGGCGCATTACTTTTCCAGTTATGACTAAAGGAGGCCGTATATTATGAAAAATTGTCTGAAGGCCCTGTTGTCTTATACTTTGGCCACGGTTTCTGGGCTGTGCCTTGTCAGTGGCGTTACTATTCTCTCGGCACGGAGGTAATCAATATGGAGGGATTCGCAAATCTGGTATCCATGTTGGATTACGCTGTGAATACCAGACGAAAACGCCACATCACAGGCGGACTTTTGATCAGCGCAGCGTTACTGTTTGGAGGTCTTGCAATCACGGTGATGAGCGTGAAAGATGAGGAGGAAGACTACGATGAATAAACTGGGAACGGTTATTGCATTTCTCGCTGGCACCGCAATCGGCGGAATGGTCGCATGGCGTATTGTCAATGAGCGATATGCAAAAATTTCGGAGGAAGATATTCTCTCAGTTAAGGAAGCTTTCCGAAATAGAGAGCAGAAGCTGAAGGATGAAATCGAAGAACTCAAAAGCAAGCTTGAAGTGACAGAGTGTTTGGAGGAAGAAGAAAAAGTACCCTCCACCATCCTAAGCACAAATGAGCATCAGGATAAAGGGGATATTAACGAGTATGTTCGCATGGTCAATCGCACCAAATATGCGCACACTTCGGTTCCGCAGAAAGAAGACCATAGCATTGAGGCGCCATATGTCATTTCACCTGAGGAATTTGGTGAAATGGATGGATATACTCAAATCAGCCTGACCTACTTCGAGGACGATGACATCCTTTCTGATGAAAACGGTGTTATTATCGACGATCCGGAAGAAATTGTCGGTGATGCGCTGAACCATTTCGGAGATTACGAAGAGGACTCTGTCTTTGTCCGAAGTGACCCTAAGCGGTGCGATTATGAGATCCTTAAAGATCTCCGCAGCTATGCTGAGTTTCGTTCCACCCTTCCTCCCAAGATCTAAAAAGGAGGTTCTGAGTTTTGACTCAAAACGAGCTAATTGACCAGTATTTTGACTGGATGTATCAGCTCGTGGTCGATGACCGATACACCAACAAGTCTTATCGAAAACTGTTTGTGAGGCTCTATGATACGGAGTTCATCTATACAATTCCGATGGACGGAAACCGAGCCGAAGACGGCATCGAGCTTAGGTATCGGTTCGGTCGCGAGCAATTATATTCTGATGCCATGATCGCTTCATACCTGGATGATAGGCCATGCAGCGTTCTGGAAATGATGATCGCCCTTTCTATTCGCTGTGAGGAGCATATTATGGACGACCCCGATATTGGAAATCGAACGGGTCAGTGGTTCTGGAGTATGCTGGTAAGTCTCGGTATTGGTGCTATGGATGACCGGAAATTTGACAGATATTTTGTCGACCGGACATTGGAACGCTTCCTTGACCGAGGATACGAACGAAATGGAGAGGGCGGCCTTTTTACTGTGAACAACGGCCGCGACATGAGACGAACGGAGATCTGGTATCAGATGCAATACCATTTAGGTGAGATTATTCAAGAGGGAGGCATTTAACATGGGAAACAAATCGGTAATGAGTGTTAGCACGCTCGGTGATTTGACCGCTCTGATGAACCATAATTTTCAGGTTGCTGACAAGCGCATGAGCAAACTGTTTCGTAAGAACAAGAGTATCACCGTTATGGCTTTGACAGCCATCGGACTTGCTATTTGGTCCGAGGTGGAACGCCGGAAGCAGGAAGAACAAATCTATCAGCTTTCTATCAAAGTAAAAGAGCTGGAGTATGGTAAAGGAGAGTAAGCGGCCCGATGCTGGACTTCTTGATGATCGCAACGCGAAGCGGGAAACGAGGCATCATCGAGGTATATCCCAAGTTTATCATCAAGAAAAGTAACGACCTCATGATCAGAGGCGGCGACTTCTACGCGATATGGATTGAGGAACGGGGGATATGGTCGACTGATGAACAGGATGCGGTCGACTTGATCGACCGTGAGCTGGACCAATATGCTGAGGAAAACCGCAAGCGTTTTGACGACAATATTCGTGTTCTGCATATGTGGGACGCGGAAACCGGCATGATCGATAGCTGGCATCGATACTGCCAAAAGCAAATGAAAGATCAGTTCCACATGTTAGATGAAAAACTGGTCTTCTCGAACACAAAGGTGGGGAAACGAGATTACGCCAGCAAATCTCTTCCCTACCCGCTGGAACCTGGTGAGACGCCAGCGTGGGACAAGCTGATATCTACATTATATTCTCCAGAGGAACGCCACAAAATCGAGTGGTGTATCGGTTCGATTGTTACCGGTGACTCCAAGAAACTGCAAAAGTTTCTGGTGTTCTATGGTGCGGTCGGCACAGGTAAAAGTACCATCATCAATGTGATTCAGCAGTTATTCGAGGGGTATCACACTAGTTTCAGTGCAAAGGATCTCGGTTCGTCCAGTAATGCTTTTGCTCTGGAGGCATTTCGCTCAAACCCGCTGGTCGCAATTCAGCATGACGGCGATCTCTCCAGAATTGAAGACAACACCCGTATCAATAGTTTAGTATCCCATGAGATGATGACGGTGAACGAGAAGTTCCGTTCGGCCTATTCCAACCGGTTCAAAACATTTTTGATTATGGGCACCAACAAACCGGTAAGGATCACAGATGCAAAATCGGGTATTATCCGAAGATTGATTGATGTGACTCCTACCGGAGATAAGGTTCCCCCGGCAGAGTACAGGCTTCTGACAAAGCAAATCCCTTTTGAGTTGGGCGGGATTGCCTGGCATTGTCAAGAAGTCTATTTGGAGAATCCGGACTATTATAGCGATTATATTCCCATTTCGATGATGGGGGCGTCCAATGATTTCTATAACTTTGTCGTGGACTCGTACCATGTCTTTAAGCGGGAGGATGGCGTCTCTCTGAAATCCGCTTGGGAGATGTACAAGACCTATACGGAGGAAGCCAAAGTCCCATATCCCGTTTCCCGTATGATATTTAAGGAGGAGTTGAAGAACTACTTCCGAAACTATGAGGAACGGTTCAGTATGGGGGATGGCTCCAGAGTACGGAACTATTACAGCGGGTTCAGAACCGAAAAATTTGAAGACCAGGCTCCGGAGGAAAAGGAGACCTCTTCGAGCCCTGTTCCGGCGCATCCGTCCATCAATTTTGTAGACGGAGTGCCATCCTACTTTGATAAAGCCTGCGGAGATTGTCTCGCCCAATATGCGAACGAAGAGGGCACGCCTCGTAGGAAATGGGAGAAGGTTTCGACAAAGCTTTCGTCTCTGGATACTACGAAGCTCCACTATGTCAAGCTCCCCGAGAACCATATCGTCATCGACTTTGATATTCCGGACGAGCAGGGGCAAAAATCTTTTGAGCAAAATTTGGCTGAGGCAAGCAAATGGCCTGCGACCTATGCAGAGGTAAGTAAGAGCGGTTGCGGTATCCACCTGCATTATATTTATTCCGGAGATCCCACCCGATTAAGTCGGATCTATGACGACCACATCGAGGTTAAGGTGTTCACTGGTAATAGTTCTCTGCGGCGAAAGCTATCCAAATGTAACGACCTGCCTATCGCTACGATAAGCTCTGGGTTACCGTTGAAAGGAGAAAACAACGTGGTAAATTCCAAAGTAGTTCAAAGCGAGAAAGGGCTTAGAGTTCAGATCAAACGAAATCTCAATAAAGAGATCCATCCGGCGACTAAGCCCTCTATCGACTTTATCTACAAGATCCTGACGGATGCGTATGAAAGCGGTCTGACCTATGATGTGACCGATATGCGCAATGCCGTCTTGGCCTTTGCGGCCAACAGCACCAATCAGGCAGAATACTGCATCAAATTGGTAAATAAAATGCCGTTCAAATCTGCCGAGGATGGACCTGCGGTTAAAAATGATGATGCAAAATTGGTCTTTTATGATGTTGAGGTCTTCCCTAATTTGTTCCTTGTAAACTGGAAGATCGAAGGTCCGGATCAGACTGTTGTGAGGATGATCAACCCCAAACCCACAGACATTGAAAGTCTGATGAAGTTCCGTCTTGTCGGTTTTAACTGCCGCAGGTACGATAATCATATTCTGTACGCACGATTGATGGGTTACACCAATGAGCAGCTCTTCAATCTGTCGCAGAAGATTATCAACAGTGAGAAAAAGGCTCGGAGTAATAACTGTTTCTTCGGAGAAGCGTACAATGTCTCTTATACGGATGTGTACGACTTCTGCTCTGTAAAGCAGAGCCTGAAGAAGTGGGAAATTGAATTGGGCCTGCATCACCAGGAGCTTGGACTTCCCTGGGATCAACCTGTGCCTGAACATCTGTGGCAGAAGGTAGCAGAATACTGCGATAACGATGTGATTGCGACAGAGGCGGTATTCAACGCCCGCAAGGCGGACTTTGTGGCCCGTGAGATCCTGGCCGATGTGGCAGGAATGACGGTAAATGATACGACGAACTCTTTGACCACCAGAATTATATTTGGTGGAAATAAGCGTCCGCAGGATCAGTTCAATTATCGCAACATGGGTGACGCCAGTCAGATCTATGACCCGAACAAGGATCTTCCATTTACCTTCGGCGAAGAGGAATACGATGGATACACAGCTTTTGACAAAAAGAAGCGCCCCATCTTCCCTGGATACAAGTTCGAGGGTGGAAAGTCTCTCTATCGAGGTGAAGAAGTCGGTGAAGGCGGGTATGTCTATGCTGAGCCTGGTATGTACGGTGATATTGCTCTGCTGGATATTGCATCCATGCACCCCAGTTCCATCATTGCAGAAGAACTGTTTGGTCCAGAGTACACGAAACGGTTCCAGGAGATCAAGGACGCTCGCGTGGAAATCAAGCATAAGAACTTCGAGAAGGCTCGAAAGATGCTGAATGGTGCTTTGGCAAAATATCTGACGGATGAGGGATCGGCGGACTCTCTGGCACAGGCGCTGAAAATCGCCATCAACTCGGTCTATGGTCTGACTTCTGCCAACTTTGAGAACCCCTTCCGGGACAACCGAAACAAAGACAATATCGTCGCTAAACGCGGAGCCCTGTTTATGGTCAACCTCAAGCATGAGGTCCAGAAGCGGGGCTTTACTGTTGCCCATATCAAGACGGACTCTATCAAGATTCCCGATGCTACGCCTGAGATCATTCAGTTTGTGATGGATTACGGTAAGATGTACGGTTATGTCTTTGAGCATGAGGCGACTTATGATCGGATGTGCCTGGTCAACAACGCTGTCTACATTGCCAAATATAGCACCGGTGAGAAGTGTCAGCAGGCTTACGGTTACATTCCAAGTGATATTCGGAAGCACCCTGGCGAATGGACGGCCACCGGCACCCAGTTCCAGATTCCATATGTATTTAAGCGGCTGTTCTCTAAGGAAGAGATCATGTTCGAGGATATGTGCGAGACCAAATCGGTTACTACAGCTTTGTATCTGGATACAAATGAAACCCTGCCAGATGTGTCTGATTTAGAAGTGGAACGCGATAAACTTTGGAAGCAAATCAATGACCCGAAACGACTGAACGAACCTATGAAAGCGGAATGTGCTCGAATTGAAGAATTGGAACCACTCATTGAAGCTGGCCACAATTATATTTTCGTAGGTAAAGTCGGTTCTTTCTGTCCCATGAAACCCGGCTACAACGGAGGATTGCTGCTTCGCGAAGTAGTGGATAAAAAGACTGGCAAGAAGAGTTACGCTTCTGCTGGTGGAGCCAAGGGCTATCGTTGGCTGGAGTCTGAAATGGTCAAGCAGCTCGGTAAAGAGGACGGAATTGATCGAGGCTACTACGATGCTATGGTGGATACAGCTGTTGCGGACATCTCTCAGTACGGAGACTTCGAGTGGTTTGTATCGGATGATCCTTATATTCGAGCAGAGGACGATACCCCTCCCTGGTTCGGTGCGGGAGAGCCGCATGAAGATGACTCTACTCCGTTTGATGTGAGGTAATCTATATGACTATTTCGCTAATCGCATTCTTCCTCAATGTCATTGCTGCATTCACCGCCGTTCGCACCGGTCATATGATTTTGTGGGTCATTGACATCGCAGTTGCTGTTTTAATGGCTTTAGCGGCAATTCACAGTGAAGGACGACTATTGAACAGAATTAAAAGCCTCGAACAAGAGGTTGATGTTTTGAAACGGAGGATGTAAACAACACCTCCCAAAGTATACCGCCTAAAACATAAAACAATAAAGGAGATTTTAATTATGGCTAACCCAAGAGTGAATGACAATCTTGTAATCGAAAACGCCCGCCTGCTGTTCCGGAACTTCTCCGGACGGGAGAGCAAGTACAATCGTGCCGGTCAGCGCAACTTCTGCGTCTATATCGAGGACCCTGAGGATGCTCAGAAGCTGGAGCGTGATGGCTGGAACATCCGTGTTCGGGCGCCCAGAGATGAGGGTGAGGAGCCTCGCTACTACCTTCAGGTGGCTGTCAGCTTTGATAATATTCCGCCTACGGTGTACATGATCACCAAGCGGAAAAAGGTTCGACTGGATGAGGAATCCATTGATACGCTGGACTTCGCAGAGATCCGTAATGTAGATCTGACTATTCGCCCCTATAACTGGATCATTCAGGAGGGCACCAAGAATGAGAAGAGCGGCGTCAAGGCCTATCTGCGGTCTCTGTATGTCGTCATCGAAGAGGATGAGTTCGCCGAGAAGTATGCTGGCGACGAGTATCCGGAGGAATAAACCTTATATGGGGGCGTCGGTGAATAAGGAGATAGCCGGCGCTCCCATTATATTTTGAAAGGAGAAAATCGTGGTTAATGAGGTAATTTACTACATGATATTTAAGGAGGGGGCGGAATGAAACCATTCTGGAAAAATACCCGGAAAAAGAAATCGAAGAAACATTCCCAGCCTTCTCAGCAGAGACCGAGGGTACAGACGCAGCCAAAACCTATGGAAGAACCTTGGAAACCACCGATGGCTGTTCCGATGTCCCCAGTAAAGCAAGAGACACCACCTGTTGCACAGGTACCGAAATCAGCTCGAACGGTTAAGAAGGAATACATTCCAGCCAGACCGTCGACACGAAAAAGCGAGCACTACCAGGAGTTTCGCAATAAATTTCACCAACTGCTCTCTTCAAAATGTCGTCCGATCGATATTTGGAGAGATCTCATTGTCATGTCGGCCTGCGCAATGTCCAATACCGTTGACAAATCCCACTATGATGAGCGAGAGAAACGGTATCTTGAAATCATTAACAAATACGAAAAATCTCAGCAGCACATATTTCCTGAACTCTATGCCGATGTGGTTATGGCTTTGGATGAAAACCCAGAGCAGGATTTCCTTGGAGAGATGTTCATGGATTTACGCCTCGACTACGAGGAGCTGAAGCAAATATTTACGCCATACCATGTGTGTCAACTGATGGCTGATGTTACAATGGATAACCTCGTTGAACAAGTGAATGAACAGGGTTATGTTTCTATCAACGATTGCTGTTGTGGCGCCGGAGCAACTCTAATTGCCGCAATCAATTCTGCCCGTCGCAAATTAGAAGACGCGGGGTTAAATTTCCAAAACCACATTCTGGTTATCGGACAGGATATTGAAGAATTGGTAGCCCTGATGTGTTACATTCAGATTTCCCTACTCGGAGTAGCCGGTTATATCAAGGTTGGAAATGCACTCACTGAACCGATGACTTCGGGCGACAGCATGGAGAATTATTGGTTTACGCCTATGTACTTCTCCGATGTATGGCACACAAGGAGAATGATCAATAAATTCACGGAACTATTTAAGGAGGGTGAAAATGATAATTCAAGATTTTGATGTGAAAAAAGTTACTCTTGAAGAACAATACAAAAGCGATGCGCATGAGACTATGACTTTGTATTTCATTGCTCCGAAAGAATGGCTTAGCGATCTTTATCCCGATATTGTTCATACCGAGATCAGCGTTGAATACCCACTTAATTGCCCCGAAGCTTCTGCGGCAACAGTAATGGTGTCGCCGACAAGAGATCTCGGAGATAAGAATTATGAGGTTTATGACTGGAATGACCTTGAATTGTCTCTTTCTGATATTGAAGTGTTACTTGGGATGGCAAAAACATGAGTATCAGTCTGTATGACTACCAGCAAGAGGCTCTTAGTCGGATGAAAAACGGCTGCATCCTCTGCGGCGGGGTCGGCTCTGGCAAGTCCAGGACCGGCCTCGCTTATTATTATATTCAAGAGGGTGGAAAACTGGGTACGGACGATTATGTTCCGATGAAGAACCCAAGAGATCTCTATATCATCACAACAGCTCGTAAACGCGACACCTGCGAATGGCAAGGAGATCTGGCGCCATTCCTGCTCTCTCCTACGCCCGAGGCTAATTACTATAAAAACAAGGTGATTGTTGACTCTTGGAATAACATCACCAAGTATGTAGATGTCAAAAATGCTTTCTTTATATTTGACGAGCAGCGGGTGGTTGGCTATGGCGCATGGACTAAGGCGTTTCTGAAAATCGTCAAGTCGAATGACTGGATCTTACTATCGGCGACACCAGGAGACACTTGGCAGGATTATATTCCAGTGTTTATAGCCAATGGGTTCTATCGGAATAAAACCGAATTCATCGACAATCATGTTATTTACGACTGGAGAGCAAAATACCCAAAAATTGATGGATACCGCAATACCGGCCGATTGATTCGACTCAGGGATAAGATCCTGGTCAATATGGACTTTAAGCGCCAAACGGTTTCTCACCACGAGGATATCAGAGTCTCGTATGATATTTCCAAATACAAAGACATCATGAAAACCCGTTGGAACCCATGGGAAGATCGCCCAATCGAAACGGCAGCTGAGTTATGCATGGCGCTCCGCAAAGTCACAAATTCGGATGACTCCCGATCTGTTGCAGTTCTGGAACTGATGGAGGACCATCCCAAAGTCATAATCTTTTATAGCTATGACTATGAATTGGATATTTTACGGTCGCTCGGATACCCAGAAGGGACCGAGGTTGCGGAATGGAACGGACATAAACATCAGGAAATTCCTACGGGGGATAAATGGGTTTATCTCGTTCAGTACACTGCTGGGTGTGAAGGCTGGAACTGCATTACAACGGACACCATTATATTTTACTCGCAGCAGTATTCTTATAAGGTTGCTACACAGGCAGCCGGCCGGATTGATCGTCTGACCACGCCATACCACGACCTTTATTACTATCATTTGAAGAGTTTCTCCGGAATTGACCTCGCTATCAGCAAAGCCCTGTCCAAGAAGAAGAACTTCAATGAAGGTAAGTTTGTCGGCTGGGCAACAAAACCGCTACCGGCAGCCGCATAATTTTCAAGCCCCTTTATGGAGAAGACACCACAATGCGTCTTCTTTTATATTTTCGAGGAAAGGAGGCGAATGCCTTGCAACGACAACCAGATTTTGAGGTGAGGGATTTCTTCAATACTCTGTCTAAGACATCTTCTATCAAAGCGAAAAAACAGCTACTTGCTGAAAAACGCGATGATGGGAATACAAAAAAATTCTTAGACTATTTATTAAATCCCTTCTTCGTAACGGGTATTTCGGAGAAGAAAATCGAAAAAGTAGTGCCCAGACAAGTGACCATTCACTTTGACTCATTCCATGAACTTATGTCCTATGTTCGAGAGAATCACACCGGTTCCGATGATATTTTGGCGAATGTTCAAGCTTTCCTGAATAATATCGAACCTGACTTACGATCATTCTACAGCGGTATCATCACCAAAAGCATTCGTATTGGGTGCGATGTGAAAACTGTGAATGATGCACTCGGATATGAACTTATTCCACAATGGGAGGTTCAACAGGCATATCAAATTGGGAAATTGAAGATGAACGAAAATGAGTGGTTCAGCCTGAGCCAGAAACTTAATGGTGTCCGCGGAACCTACTTTGAGGGAAAGCTTATCAGTAGACAAGGAAAAGAGTTTAGCGGCTTGGATCACATCTTAGAGGACATCCGTCAGCTCATCCCACACTCAGATGATTGGATTCTTGATGGGGAGTTGATTCGCAAAAATGTGGATCATATTTCTGACAATGAGAATTTCCGACTGACAACCGGGATCATAAACCAAGAGGATGGCGATAAGAGTCTAATTCAACTGGTAATCTTTGATATTCTCCCAAAGTCAGAGTTTCTGTGTGGAGAAAGCAAATTGCGGTATCGAGATCGTTTAGAGCAGTTAAAGTTGCTGAAAAGAACGATACGGAAGCAGAAACTATCAAGTCTTCGTATTGTTGATATTCTCTATACAGGCAACGATATGTCCATGATTTCCCAGTGCCTGGATCGCATGATTGCGGAAGGTAAAGAAGGATTGATGCTGAACCGAAATAGCAAATACTTCACTCGGCGCCATAACGGCATTCTTAAAGTGAAGCAGTTCTACACAGTAGACCTCGAAATCATGGATCTTGAAGAAGGAACAGGGCGGCTATCTGGAACTTTGGGAGCATTTGTTGTTCGCTATAAGGACAATTACTTGCGAGTTGGTTCTGGGATGACGGATGCGCAGCGTAAAGAGTTTTGGGATGACGGTATTAGTCTGATCGGTCGAGTCATCGAGGTAAAATATAAGGATGAAAGTTATGATCGAAGAACTGGGCTTCACAGTCTCCAATTCCCAATCTTTGTTCAGCTCCGAGAACTCGGTAAGCAAGAGAGTTACGACTGATATTTTTGAAAAGGAGAAAAAACGATGAATGAGGAAATTAAGTCTACGACAAACTTGGGCGATTTTGAAGATTGTATTCGGGCTTTTCGCGATTGCATGGAGCCTGCTTTACATCTGCTTCCAGAGGACATCATTGAGAGACTGAAGGGGCAAGGGTTCTTTAATGCCCCTGCCAGTGCCGCCCACCATGGTTCTCACGAAGGCGGCTTGTTCGAGCATAGTCTTAATGTGACCAGATCTCTGGTGGCTATTACTGAGAAAAACGGGCTTTCTTGGATGCGGCCGGAGTCGCCTTACATCATAGGTATGTTCCATGATATTTGCAAGCAGGACCAGTATCGGCATCCTATTACAGAAAACTATTACACTGCTGATGGGGGAATAATTCATATCGAAGATGGAAGCAAGTGGGAATATGCTCCTGATATTCTGCTTAAAGGACATGGAGATCGTTCGATTATGCTACTCTCTCAATATCTACCTCTTACGATGGAAGAGATCCTGTGCATTCGCTATCACATGGGCGCCTTTGTGGATAAGAGCGAATGGGACGACTATACCAGGGCCATTCATGAGTGCCCGAACGTTCTCTGGACACATACGGCTGATATGATCGCGGCTCATATTCTGGAAATTGACAAGTAACCTTGTCCTATTATATTCTACTGAGTAAGAGGTGAAGTAAATGCTTGGAGCAATTATCGGCGATATTGTCGGTTCCCGTTTTGAGCGGAATAGCCACAAGTCAAAGGATTTTGAACTGTTCACAGACCAATGCCGGTTTACGGATGATACCGCCATGACGGTTGCCATCGCGAAAGCTCTGCTGGAATGCAACGGCGACTATACTGATCTCAGCAACCATGCTATTCGGTGTATGCAGGAGATTGGGCAAAAGTACCCTGACGCCGGGTACGGACGGATATTCTACCAGTGGCTGTACAAAAAAGTGCCGGGTCTGGAGTTATGGGAACGGCTCGGCTATGCGGGTCAGCCCTGTGGCTTATGTGGCAAAATCGGCAAAAGAATGCATCAAACTCTCCGATGCGGTAACTCGGGTCAGCCACAATCATCCGGAAGGAATGAAAGGCGCAGAAGCGATCGCCTCGATGATTTTTGGGGCCCGCGGCGCATTACCCAAGTCGTTACTTCGGGACGTGGCCCAGACGCGGTATTATATTTTGGATTTCACCATTGACAAGATCCGTCCCAAGTACCGCTTTGACGCAAGCTGCCAGGGCTCTGTTCCACAGGCAATCGAAGCGTTTCTGGAGTCGGAAAGCTTTGAAGATGCCATCCGGATCGCGGTGTCCCTTGGGGGAGACAGTGATACCATCACTGCGATGACCGGAAGCATTGCTGGAGCCTATTATGGCGTGCCCAACGAGCTGAGAAAAAGGGCTCTGACATATCTTCCTCAGGACTTTCTGGATATTCTGGAAGAGTTTGAGGCTACCTATCAGAAATAAATTCTGCGAAGACCGTCCCCTGAAATGAGGACGGTCTTTTATATTTTTGGAGAAAACAGGAGATGCGAACGATGAACGAAAAACAGCTAAAGGAGTTCTTTACTGCTATTGGCACATTGGCTGAGATGTCTCTGCTATTTTACCGCAGTAGCGTAGCTGCGAAAGCAACCCCTGAAGAGGCCATGCGTATAACACAGGCATTTATCGCCGCGGCTCTGAACGGAGGCAAGAGCGATAATAAGGAGGGCGCGTGATGGCAGGCTTAAATTGCGAAATAAAATGGGAAACCAGACTCTGCAAAGTAAAAGGAGAACTTGGATATTTCCATTGTTGGGAGCATTGGTCGAATGTTGTAGATGCCAGTCCGCTCCGTGGCGGTCATCCTGGAGGACAAATCGGGCAGGTCTATGGCATCGTCGAGTTTAAGGACAGAGTTCGCAGGATCGACCCTTCCCAGGTCATTTTCTGTGATGAACAGAATGCCATGCTTTGTGAGATGGCAAAGCATGATGAGGAGATGAGTAAGACGCCATGAACATTTGGAGGGGAACTGACCTTGCGGCTGATATTTTGGACTCCGTAAAAGATGCACCTGGTGATAGAGTTGCACAGGTCATTGTCAAAAGCACCGATGAACCCTATTATAAAGGGATTTGCGCAGATGCTAAAAAGTGTGGAGTCGAAATCATTACCGCAGAAAAATTGGTTCGCAACTGTGCTTATCCGACCATATCGCTGAATCCAGATATTCGGGTTCCCGATGCAATCAATCTGGACGGAGGATATTTGATGCCTTGTACGGCCGAAGCGACAATGCGTTTGCTCAGGCATTACGGGTTCGATTTCCAAGGCGCAGATGTCCTTTTGTTAGGTCGATCGGAGCGAGTTGGCGGACCGTTGTCATATTTATTGACAAACACCGACGCAACCGTTACGGTCGCCCATAGTTTCACGAAAAAGTCTTCCATTCATAGGTTGGCCCAAAATGCTGACCTAATCATATCTTCTGTTGGAGGGCACGATTTTACGGAGTTGGAATTGAAATCGACTGCTACAGTTGTTGATATTGGTGGAGACTTCGTTGGTGTATCCAGTATTCAAAACTATGTTCCGTTTATCGGTGGCGTTGGGCCTGTGACTCGGGCCATTCTTATGGAACACATTCTTAAATTCAGGAGGCCAATGATGCAAATTGACTCAACTTCGATCTGCCTGAACTGCGTGCATCTCCAAACGGTTACAGAAGATCAATGCTGCGGTATTGAACGACCGATTGTTTTGGTGGAATGTGAAATGGAGGTTTATGCTTTCCCTTGCCACAACAATCAATCATGTGCTTATTTTAAGGAGAAAAATAATGACGAACATTGAAAATAAGAAGTCGGAAGCACTATCTCGAATGATTACACTCGGGTTACATCCCAGGGTTATGCAAAAATTCCAGGATGGTGGAGTAACTTGCTCAGAGCTTACTGAGGATGGTTCGTTTCTTCACCGTGAACCAACCGCTGAGGAGTTGGAATCCATTGGAGCATTCCAGAAAGAGCATAACTGCTTAGTTTACTATGCGATCAAGACCCATACCGACATCGGAACCATGCTCGCTCTCCTTTATGTTTCTGATAATGTAGAGGAATGGGCTTCTGACATGCTGGATATTCAGGCGAAGACGCCCATGGCGTATGTCATCAATTACGATGCAGAATGGTGTTCAGAATTCGGCTCTATCGGTGTTGCAAATGTCTGCGGGCAGCTGGTGAGGACTGAGTGATTGAAAGGAGAAAATGATGCTGGTCATTAAAACTGAGGAAGACCGGGAACGCTGCACATCTTGCTATGGCAATATTGACATCAATTTGACTATGGAAGAAGTAGTAGCCTTATTTACAGGAGCAACCCTTGGCGACCCGAACTTTAATGAGTATGGGGTATTTATCCGATTGGAGGATTAAATGATGAAAGTAATTGTTGACGAACTCCCTGACAAGTCCAGAGACTGTCTCTTTGCCGAATACATCGATATGACCAGTAAGTACGCATGTATATTTCGGTCCGGGATGTACTCGCGGTGTAAGTTGGACTGCGACGAAGAATGCCCGTTTTTGAAGAAGATTGGAGACATGAGAGTCAATGGTAAAGAATGAGTACATTTTTGAAGGACGCCTCTTAAAAGTTGGGACCGAGGACAAAGTACGCAGAAAATTTGTGGACGATTGTAAACTCGAATTTGCTGAGAAAATTCCCGTATGCTACAACTTCGATTTTACATCACCGGTTCTTGGCCATGCTGATGTTTCAAGAGACGAAGATGGACTTCTTTGTAAATTAACTCTATCTGACATCAATGCTTTTTCCGATGATGAGTATTTCGTTGGTGGCTATTATGACAGAGTTAAAAGGCATATCGAGAATGGGGTTACTATTATCGATTCGGCTCGACTGGTAAGTGTGAGTATTGTTCCGGAACATGGTGTTGCCGATGAAAATTTGAAAGTTAGGAGAGTTGAGACCAATGCTTAAAATCGAAAACACCGAGGTCTTGGGTTGGGAGCACGCTATCCGTGGGATGCGCAACCCTATGAACTCTTGGGCAAAAAGCGATAGTTATGAAAACTATTCGGTTAATTACGAAAAAGATGAAACCACCGGAGATGTAGCCGAAATTCGTTTCCCTTATTATCGTGTTGGAGCTGGTGATCTCAACCTCATGAAGCGCCTTCGTAATGCCGGCACCGATCACCGAAAGTTTATGCGGATGATCGCGGTCTATGTAGACCTGACTGCTCCGCTGTACTGGTGGAAGGAGTTCGATACCTATAAAGTTGGTACGGTGGCCAACTCCTGCTCCACGATGCATAAGATTGCGGAGAAGGAGTTCACGCTGGAGGATTTTAGTTGCGAGCATTTGTTTGGGCCTGATGACATGCTCGAATGGGACGAGCGAAAAGATATCGCGAAGGACAACGCTCTGGCCGCTGTTAATGTGGATGGTGATTGGTGTTATTTCACACCAAAGGGGTACGTTCAAATGACTTGCAATATTTTGAATCACTACCGACAGAAGTATATTGAAGCTCAGAAAAAACCGATGAAAGAAGAGGCCAAGAGAGCTGGGTTGGTAAAACAATATTGGTGGCAGATGATCCAGCTCCTCCCCTCCTCCTATAACCAAAAACGGACAGTCATGCTGAACTATGAGGTGCTGGCTAACATTTACAAGAGCCGGCGGAACCACAAGCTGGATGAGTGGCACACCTTCTGCGACTGGATCGAGGGGCTGCCGTATAGTGAGCTGATTACGGGGAAAAGCAATGGCTGAGAAATTATTTATTCTTGTAATTTGTCACTTAATTGGTGATTATGTTCTTCAGTCAGACTTTCTTGCAACAACTAAAGGAGAAAATTGGTATCATCTATTTGTTCATTCGATTCTTTATATTGTCCCGTTTTATTGTTTCTTTGGGGGAAGTATGGGCTTAATGGCTTTGGCGACAACCCACTTTATCACCGATGCCCTAAAGGCACGATACAAAAAGTTATCGTACATTTATTTATAAATTACACACTATTTTATGATTGCAGTATATTATGTGCTTTGGTTAGGCTGATGGTGCTTAATCATTTGACACGATTTATGGCAACATGATATGATGGGCGTGAAGAAACTGCGTTACCTATGCGCAAAAGATACAGGGCCTATTATGGAAGGAGGTTGTACAAGCTATGGTGACTGAGCGCAACAATTCTCACCTTCTGAATGGTGGTGATGACATGGGCATGACCGATAATCAGTACAAGGGTATGCTGCTGGATCAGTTAGAAGACTGGCAGGAAATCCTTGATCTGGCTGTGGCAGCCGGAAACACCGAAATTCAGAAGAAGGTTGAGAAACAGATCGCGAAGATCAATGAAAAGCTGAAATTCTAAACCTCAACCAAGGGAGAGCTTACAGAAATGTAGGCTCTCTTCTTTTATATTTAAGGAGGATTATTTATGAGCACTGAAAAAGTATTGCGACATAAGGCCATTTGCGATGAGCTGAACAAGCTCTACGAAAAAAAGAACCATGACTATGGCGACAGCTTTCATCAGACCTTTGTGGAAGAAGGGTTGGCCATGACCCGTATTCGCCTGGGTGATAAATTCTCTCGCTTTAAGACTCTGTCTCGGCTCACCAGTTCAGACATCGATAAGCAGCAGGTTACAGACGAGTCCATTCGAGATACGCTGATGGATCTGGCTAATTATGCCATCATGACCATCTTGGAAATGGATGGGGAGGGTTATCTTGTCAAAGATACAATCGGTGTATAACCTCTATTTGTGTGACCGCAAGCAATGCGGCGATCGTTGTCACTATTCTGATTGCCGACATACCACTGATATTTCTCATTCCATCAATGGAGGAACTTTTCCGAATGGATACGAGACAGTATGCGATGGCAACAACATGTATATTGTAGAAAAGGAGTATCCCACTATGACGATTAACGAATACCAGAACCACGCGCTGCGTACTGAGTCCCTTATCACCACAGATCCCGTTCCTTATATTCGTGTTCTGGAGGGCCTGATGGGTCTTAATGGCGAGGCCGGCGAAGCTATTGATATTTTGAAGAAGGTCATCTTCCAGGGGCATGAGTTCGACCGGGAGCATCTGGCCAAGGAGCTCGGCGACATTGCTTGGTATCTTGCTATTGCTGCTGACGCATTGAGCTATGATCTGGAAACCATTCTCCAGATGAATGTGGATAAGCTCAAGGCCCGGTATCCGGACGGCTTTAAGACTGAACAGAGCCAGAACCGCGTTGTCAATGATGTTTAATAGGTGACGCCATGGCACAGAAAAGAATTAAAATGGTTCAGCATGATATTCTGAGCGATCAACTGCGGCTTCTCTACGATGATGGGACACAAGGGGTTTTGGATATCGGGGAAGCTCTTTCTCGTTCTAAGGCACCTATTTCTATGCAGCCCAATGCTTTTGTCGGTCTGACGCTTAAACAGGCCAAGATGAAACTTGGGATCAAGAACTGAGGTGGCGTATGAGTTATCAGTACGACCAATATTTGCAGCAGCACAAAACAAATGTGAAAAGAGGCTACGATTGGCTTCGGACAAACATGCCATGGATATTTGAAGGCAAGCCTGATAGCGCATTCCAGACAGAGTTTTCACATGACGCTTCCAAATCCAATCCGGATGAATACGAGGCTTATGATGCTTACTTCTATGGCGGAAACCGATCTCATGCTATCGTAGAGGCGTTCAATCAAGCCTGGCTACTGCACATCCATCGAAACCCACACCATTGGCAATATTGGGTTTTGCATAACGATGATCCCAACGAAGGCGAAGTTGTGTTGGAGATGCCGTTCAATTATATTATCGAGATGATTTGTGATTGGTGGGCATTCAGCTGGCAGAAAGGCGATCTGAGCGAGATCTTCTCATGGTATGACGACCATCAGGCGTATATTAAACTTCATCCCAAGACTCGGCAAACTGTGGAAGATATTCTCTGGGAGCTGCGAGATCGACTTGGGTATAATGTTCTGGCTCATCATGGTGTAAAAGGCCAGAAATGGGGTATTCGTAATGGCCCGCCTTATCCGCTTGATAAATCTAAAGAGTCTGGTACAATAGTGACTAAGACAATCAAGGGACATATCGCTCCTTCTAAACGAGACAAACCAGATAGTGTTGTTAATCATGTTGCTTCTGACGGCAGTGTTAAAACTCGCGCTTTTTATGACCGTGATGGCTGGAAGGTACGAGAAATACACACAACCGATCATGGTAACCCAAAGCATCATTCATACGGAGCTCACGGTGAGCATGTTCATTATTATGAATGGGATCATGAAACTGGAAAGCAGATTAGCAACAAACAAGAAGAGATACCGCACGATCTCAGAAAGGAGAACGAGGATATTTTATGACTTTAGAGGAATTTGTAAGAAATCTGACTGAGGAGTATGCTACTGCCGAGTTCGAGTATAACGAAAAAAAATGCGGTGTAGAGCCGGAAACTCAGAATTCAAATACCACTTACACTATGTGGTATGGAGATGCCTGGAAAGACTATGATAACATCGACGATCTCCTTTCCGATCTGTTCTTTGATGGAGAATCTCTCCAGGATATTTTTCCGTCGATAGATGCATGGTTCTAAATCTCGCAAGAAAGGAGAAAAACTGTGATAACAATTCAAGGACGATACAACACTGCCATTTGTTATACTAACGAGCTGGAAGAATCTGCTCGGGAGCAGATTCAGGCAGTTTGTGACCGCCCCGAATTTGTGGACTGTAAAATCCGCATCATGCCTGATGTTCACGCCGGAAAGGGCTGTACCATCGGCACCACCATGACCATTCAGGACAAAATCGTCCCCGGTATGGTGGGTGTGGATATTGGCTGCGGTATGGAAACGGTGGAACTGGCCGAGCGCGAAATCGACTTTGCTAAGCTGGATACGCTAATTCGGGAGAAGATTCCCTATGGGCGGGAAATCCGCGATATTCCTCATCCTCTTAATTCGGAGATTGACTTGACTCAGCTTCAGTGCGCCGACCAGGTCAACCTTGACCGAGCGGTTCACAGTATCGGCTCTTTAGGTGGCGGCAATCACTTTATCGAGATAGACCAAGCCGGGGACGGACGGCTGTTTTTGGTCGTTCATTCCGGGAGCCGGAATCTTGGGACAGAAGTGGCTGACTACTACCAGAATGAAGGCCGCCGCGCACTCTGGGGTGGGGCCAAGCATCAAATCCAGGAGACCATCGCAAAGCTTAAAGCCGAAGGACGGTTCCAAGAGATCCAGAAGACCATTATGGCGTTGAAGAAGGAACATGAGCTGGATATCCCCAAAGACCTCGCTTATGTGGAAGGAAAACTGTTTGACAACTATATCCACGATATGAAGTTGACGCAGCAGTTTGCCATACTCAATCGAAAAGCCATGGTGGATGTTATCCTGAATGGTATGGGTCTCACTGCTGTGGATATTTTCACCACCATTCACAACTACATTGACACCGATGCAATGATTCTTCGGAAAGGCTCTGTTTCTGCCAGGAAAGGAGAAAAGCTGCTCATCCCAATTAACATGCGAGATGGTAGTTTGATTTGCGTTGGTACAGGAAATGAGGAATGGAACCACTCTGCTCCTCATGGGGCTGGGCGTCTTATGAGCCGTCGTGCAGCACTCAATACGCTATCTATGGAAGAGTTCCAGAAAGAAATGAATGGTATTTACACGACTTGCGTGGTACCTGACACACTGGACGAGTCTCCAATGGCTTATAAGAGCATGGAAGAAATTATTTCCCAAATTGGTCCTACCGCAATCATCGTGGAGCGCATCCGCCCCGTCTACAACTTCAAAGCCTCGGACTAAACTAAATATAGAAATCCTTAGAATGCCTCGAATTGTGTAACAGCAGTTCGAGGCATTTATATTTTCTGGAAAGGAGCGGTATGAAGGGAGTTTATCAAAGCCGGCCCGATTGTGTTGCCTGTATGGAATTAGGCTGGGCACCTCCAGGAGCCTGCGCCGAATGTCTTAAACTGATGAAAGAGAGCGCTGAAGAGGTTGATATTTTACAGTTAGGCGTTGGTATCTTCGCAAACAAAGCCATCATCAAAAAATCAGATGGCGCATTGGCTACAGTTCAGCTCGCTGAGCTGACTATTACTGATTGATATTTTGAAAAGGAGAAATCATTATGGATGAAATGAATGTGAAAGCGGTGGAGATTGAAAACACTCAGGAGAATGTGACGCCCCGGCCGAAGATCATCGCGGTCGATTTCGATGGGTGCCTCGCCGTTAACAAATGGCCGGAAATTGGCGCTCCTATTGAAAGCACTATCCAGAAGCTTAAGTCTGAGCAGGCAAATGGCACCAAAGTCATTCTCTGGACCAACCGTGTCGGAGAGCCCCTTGAGAAAGCGGTGCAGTTCTGCAAAGAGCAGGGTATTCATTTGGACGAAGTCAATAAGAACCTGCCGGAGATTATTGAGGCCTTTGGCGGCGACTGTCGAAAGATCTTTGCCAATGAGTATTGGGACGATCGTGCAGTCTGCATGGCTGAGGAAGACTCCTGGGCGGCTCGGGAGGTCGCATTGGCCTGTCAAAGTGAACGAGCCTCTGCGGAGGGCACGGACGATTGGGATTATGGAGTAGCCTGTTATGAAAGCGCGCTGCGGGCTTATCAGAGCCTTTGTCGAGATGGGCACAGTGGGTTTAGCATCCAGATCACCAAGAGCATTCTCAACCGTCTGGTAGATGGCAAGTGTCTGACACCCATTGAGGACGCAGAGGATATTTGGGAGGATATGACATCTGATGAAGATTTGAAACAAGGGTGCCGCGATTACCAGTGTCATCGTATGTCCTCTCTGTTCAAGCATGTTGGCTCTGATGGCAGCGTCACATATTCCGATGTTAGTCGAGTCTGCGGCATCGATGTGAATTCGCCGAATATCGCGTTTACGAACGGCCTGATGACTCGTCTGGTCGACAAAATTTTCCCCATTACTCTGCCTTACCTTCCTACCAGCAAGAAGTATCGCGTCTTCTCTGAGGAGTTTCTGGTAGATTCTAAGAATGGGGATTACGATACGGTTGCATACCTTTATATTCTGACGCCCGAAGACAAGAAAATCGAACTGAACCGTTATTTCAAGGAAGAAAACGGAAAGATGGTTCAGATTGAAAAGGACGAGTACGAAGAGAGAAAGACGAAACGGGTGGATAAGAAATGAAAAAAATAAGAAGTACGATTTTATTTTTCATACTCTCGTTCATCTTGATGAGCCTGCTATCTGGATGCGAACAGACCATTGCCAAACGATACGGCGGAGAATTAACGATCGAATTACCAGCAAATCAGAAGCTGGAGATGATCACCTGGAAAGATAATTCTTTGTGGTATTTGACAAAGCCGATGACCGAAGAGGATGCCGCTGAAACTCATACATTTACTCAATCTTCCGAATTCGGAGGATTTGAAGGAACGATAACCATTATTGAAACACTGGAGGGCGAAGAATGAAAAATCCAGACACATTACTCGTCGGCTTTGACAATGCTCATGGCGACGACGCAGCGGTTTTAATCGTTGGACGTAAGGCACCTGAGGACTCGGTTCAGATTATCAACCAGTTTCAAGGGAAAGAAGCATTAGAGCTGTATCAGCGATTGCTTCCAAACAATAAAGTCTGATATTTAGAAGGTGGAGCATTATGACTGAAAAAATACTTGGTAAAATTGACTTTGCTGAGTTTGGCACCATTGGGGAATATCCATTTATGATTGGTCTTCAACTTGGCTTTTCTATGGGCGGAGGCCGTTATGGTGTCTGCGATGGCGGGCGATTTACCGTGAATATCTCGAAGGAGTGCAAATGGGAAAAACAGTCTCGTGAATTGGCTATTGTAGAAAGCCTTGAACGAGTAAATGATATTCTCAATGCGGCGAGAGTTAATTATGTCTCGGAATTGGTGGGCAGACCCGTAGAGGTGACATTGGAGAATTCTATCTTTAAGGACTTTCGTATTCTTACGGAGGTCCTTTGATATTTTGGAGGAAAAATCATGACTGTCTATATCGCTGGACGACAAACAGGAAAGACATTGTTTCTCATTCGCGAGTCTGCAAGAACCGGTGCCATTATTGTCGCCCCAACTTATCAAATGGTGAACTACATCGACAAAATGGCTCGTGATTTCGGCTTGAAAATTCCACCTCCCATTGCCACTGTGGATTGGATCAAGATGATGCCCCATAAACGGGATCAAAAATACTTGGTGGATGAGCTTCAGTCGGCGCTTCACCAAATGAATGTGGTTATGGCAACCCTCGATACAAATTCTAAGGAGATGGTTCATATGTTCGGAGTAAAGGAAACCTGCTGCACGAAGTGCGCCCACAAGGATGTTTGTCAGTTCAAGGAAGAGTATCTGGCAGCGCAGGCTGCTGTTGACAATGTCAGCGTTAATCTGCCTACAAAGGATGAGCGCGCTAACAGATACATCAACCTTCGTAATATTCCTTGGATCGAACCTGTGGAACTGAAGTGCAAGCATTTCATTTCGGCTGCCCAGAATGTCGCAGTACGATAAAAGTTAACCCAATACATCAACGGCGGTATTCTTTATAGGATGCCGCCGCTTTTGTTTTTATCCCAGAAAATTATATTTCAGAAGGAGTGTTACCAAATGACCATCATCAAACGGAGCGGTGTGGAAGTTCTCTTCGACCCGAAAAAAATCGCCAATGCTGTCACCAAGGCTAACCAAAGCGTCAACGAGGTCGATCGAATGAGCGAGTCGCAGATCGAAGAGATCACCACTGCTGTGACCAAAATCTGTGAAGGAATGGGACGGGCTACCTCGGTCGAAGAAGTTCAGGACCTTGTGGAGCGTCAAATCATGGCTCAGGGTGCTTTTGATGTGGCGAAAAATTATATTACCTATCGCTACACGCGCTCCCTTGTCCGGCAGTCGAATACCACCGATGAGAAAATCATCAGTCTGATCGAATGCAACAATGAAGAAGTCAAGCAGGAAAACTCTAACAAGAACCCGATTGTGAATTCGACACAGCGGGACTACATGGCCGGCGAGGTTTCCAGAGATATTACAGAGCGTCTTCTGCTTCCTCAGGATATTGTTGAAGCTCATAAGGAGGGCATCATTCACTTCCATGACTCCGACTATTTCGCGCAGCACATGCATAACTGTGATCTGGTCAACCTGGAAGATATGCTCCAGAATGGCACGGTTATCAGCGGAACTCTGATCGAGAAGCCCCACCGCTTTTCCACCGCCTGCAACATTGCGACCCAGATCATTGCTCAGGTGGCATCCAATCAATATGGCGGCCAGTCCATTTCTCTGACGCATCTTGCTCCTTTTGTTGATACCAGCCGAAAAGAAATCCGTAAAAAGCTGACACAGGATGCTGCGGACGCTGGTGTGACTGTTTCTCAGGAGCAGATTGATATTCTGGTTGAGAAGCAGCTCCGAGAAGAGATTCGTAACGGGGTACAGACGATCCAGTATCAAATTCTGACTTTGCTGACTACAAATGGTCAGACACCCTTTGTCACGGTCTACATGTATCTGAATGAGGCCCGCAATGAGCAGGAGAAGCGAGATCTGGCGCTCATTATTCAGGAGACATTGGAGCAGCGCTATAAGGGCGTCAAAAATGAGAGCGGTGTTTGGGTCACTCCTGCATTTCCCAAGCTGATCTATGTTCTGGAAGAAGACAATGTTTGGGAAGGCTCTCGCTACTGGTATCTGACTCAGCTGGCGGCCAAGTGTACGGCTCGTAGAATGGTCCCCGATTATATTTCTGAGAAAAAGATGCTGGAGCTGAAAGGCGATGTCTATACCTGCATGGGTTGCCGCTCTTTCCTGACTCCCGACCGCTTTACCGATGCCGGAATCGGCAACATTGCCAATGCGAAAAACTATGTCCCCGGCGAGCACAAATATTACGGCCGATTCAACCAAGGCGTCGTGACGATCAATCTCCCTGATGTTGCATTGTCCTCTGGTGGTGATGAGGATAAGTTCTGGGATATTCTCAATGAAAGATTGGAATTGTGTCATCGGGCGCTGATGTGCCGGCATGAACGGCTAAAGGGAACGATCTCGGATGTCTCTCCGATCCTGTGGCAATACGGTGCTTTGGCCCGACTGGAAAAAGGCAAAGTCATTGACAAACTCCTGTTCAATGGATATTCCACGATTTCTTTGGGGTATGCAGGTCTTCACGAATGTGTGAAGTATATGACCGGAAAGAGCCATACTGACCCTGAGGCAAAGCCCTTTGCGCTGAAGGTTATGACGCGTCTCAACGACGCTTGTAAGGCTTGGAAGGTCGAGAGTAATATCGACTTCAGTCTGTATGGCACTCCCATCGAGTCCACCACATACAAGTTCGCAAAGGCTCTCCAGCGGCGTTTTGGTATCATTCCTGGTGTCACAGACAAGAACTATATCACCAATAGCTATCATGTCCATGTGACTGAGGAAATCAATGCCTTTGACAAGCTGCAATTCGAGTCCGAGTTTCAGGCCCTTTCGCCTGGTGGCGCTATCAGTTATGTCGAAGTCCCCAATATGCAGAATAACCTTACTGCGGTTCTTCGCGTGATCCAGTTCATCTATGAAAACATCATCTACGCTGAACTGAACACCAAGAGCGATTACTGTCAGGTCTGCGGCTGGGATGGCGAAATCGAAATTGTGGAGGAGGGCGACAAACTGATGTGGCGCTGCCCGCAGTGCGGCAATATGGATCAGAACAAGATGAATGTCGCTCGGCGAACCTGTGGGTATATCGGAAGCCAGTTCTGGAACCAGGGGCGCACACAAGAGATCCGTGAGCGAGTCATGCATCTGTGAGGTGAGAGATTATGAATTACTCTCTGATCCGAAACTGTGACATTGCCAACGGTCCTGGAGCCCGCGTTTCGTTATTTGTATCTGGCTGTACTCACCATTGTCCGGGATGCTTTCAACCCGAGACTTGGGACTTTACTCATGGAATGCCCTTTACAAAGCAGTCTGCCGAATTGATATTTTCCATGCTTGAGCCATGGTATATCGAAGGACTGACTCTTCTGGGTGGCGAGCCATTTGAGCCGGAGAACCAGCGGGCACTTCTTCCGTTCGTCCAAGCGGTTCGGAGACGGTTCCCGAACAAAACCATTTGGGCATACAGCGGCTTCACTTTAGAAGAACTTCAGAATCGAACTGAAAGTGTTGGCGAGGTCACGAAAGCACTTCTCAAACAGATTGATATTTTGGTTGACGGTCGTTTCGTGGAAGCGAAAAAAAATCTGCGCTTAAAATTCTGCGGATCATCCAATCAAAGATTGATCGATCTGAAAAAAACGGAAGCTGCTGGTGAGATCGTTCTATGGGAGGACCCGAATGGGGATTGATATTTTGTAAAAGAATGAGGTGAATAACAGTTGTCCAGCATTGACAAAAAGAATTCGGAGGGTTATTCCGATCCAACTGCCTATAAAGCTTTGAAGCACATCGAGGACGAAGATACTCGCTTTCATAAGCTGCTCTATATGCTCTTTGATATTTGCGAGTTGTCCGGGTTCGAGATCGAGGGGCGTGTTGTTCTGGTGGACAAGCGAACCGGAAGAGTCTGGAGGTAAAAATGGGGCTATCACAACTTGCGCCAAAATGCAGAGTGTGTCCATATGTGGAAAGTTGCAACCATAAGCAAATGGTGGCTCTTGGATATTTGCCATTACCCGAGCCGACGGTTGAAATTCAAGTAGATCAAGCAGTCGAAATTGACATTGCGCTTGATCAAATAAGCAGGCTTTTCCAAATTCCAAAGCGTTATTTAAGAGGTGATGAGATATGACGATGGAAGAGGTTCTGGCAGTTGTCCAGAAGATTACAGATGCTTGGGCGGCATTTGGTCAGTCGATGGCGGAGATTGCGCAGGCGCTTGAGGACATGTTTCGTGATCTGGATAAGAGCGATAAACTCTGGCCTAAACGCAATGGGATACCTCCTAAAAAGTATGGTATAGCATTGCAAAAACGGCGCCAAAAGAGTGTTTACTGCTACCATTACACCCCTCCTATCCCTCGAAATCGTCCGTACCAGAGACGGATATTTTAAGAAAAACGGCACGAAAAAAGAGGCTGGTCAGCATGGTTCGGGCGGTTGTCAGGCTATCTTAGGATAGAATTTCAGCCGCTTGAGCCATCTACCTGCTACTATTACTGTTAGTAGCAGGTCTGAAAATTGATATTTTGCTGGCCACTTTTGGTCGGAAAACTGGCCATCTGCCCATTTTTGCAGAGGATTTTGTAGGTGGGTTAGCCTTGTACGGACGAAAAAACGGTGAAAAACTGGCCACTTGCCCACTTTTTGCCCACTTTTATTTCAAAACTGGCCAGGCTGAAACCCTTGCGGCACAAGGGTTTGCGGGTTTTCTGGCCACTTGCCCACTTTTTCTCTTCACTATTATGAGAAAAAATAGTTAATTTTATATATAAGTGGACGAAAAAAGTGGCCAACTGGCCAGCAAGGCGAAAAAAAACGGCATTTTAGCGTGATTTTAGTCTTGAAACAGTCAAATGAAGTTTTATACTTCCTTATCTGCCGTTTGTATGCTATACTGAAAGTGCCACACAATTAAATGACCCATCTTACCATACTAAGGGGAGGATACTTGGCAACAAGTGTTTTCTCTCTTACTCGTTATACCCTTAGTGGGTGGATGGGATTGTGTGGCAACAATGGGAGATGCACTTTTGCAAGGGTGTGTCTCTTTATTGAGGACGCACCCTTTTTATTTTTATGCAGAGGAGGGATAGTTGATGGGAAAGATGTCCAAAGGCGGTGGAAGTAGTGGAGGGGCTGTCGGAGTCATCATTGGGTTGGCCGGTTTAATTGGCCCCCATGTTCCGGAAATTGTAGAATATTTGTCAAAACTGCTTCCGAAACCTGGGTCAAATTCAAAACTATCTGAAAATAGCAATTACATCGGTATGCCAAATGTTTTAGATAAGAATTTCACTCTGACTTTGTCGAAAGTAACTGAGCTTTTAGAAAATTATGGCTTGAAGGTTCTTTCCGTTGAAGTACCATTAAATAAAGCTGGAGCTAAATATAAAGATTGCTCCGAGTTTCAAGTTGTTGCTTGTGACAAAAAAGCTAAGACAAAACTGAAACCAGGAGACACCGTAATTGTGCAATATGTGACTCAAGAGGTTATTAACGAGAGCCAGCGGATATTTGAAGATACTGAACAGCAAAAAGCGATTTTGAAGCAGGAGCG
>OLFT01001278.1_pt1 | contig 27153 bp, 29 predicted proteins | sample 1604921 | NCBI WGS metagenome assembly OLFT01 (sample SAMEA3888897, study PRJEB22519) | human gut metagenome | biome: human gut; feature: human-associated habitat; material: faeces | place: Denmark | collected 2013 | reverse complement strand
TCTGACTGAGAGTTTACTCACTTAGCCGCGTGTCCACTATTGCTGGGTAAGATCACATGACGTGGTGTTATTCTGCTCAGTACTGTTCTGGCAATGAATCCAGCCAGTCCTCTGCATCTTCCTTGTAACACTCGTAGATGCAGTAATTGGTGAAACTGATGTATTTGGTTAGTAACTCTGCTTCGTTGTTCCTGTGCGCTCTTCTGGCCTGCTTACGTAGTTGTTTCGCTTCTGCCCGCTGGCCTTCGAGTATCTCCAGCCTGTCTGCAATATCTTGCTTCATGTTCAGCTCCTCGCGCGCGCATAGTACTTGTCCGAAAATTAATCGCCCGTCCCATCATTAATATCGATTCCCACGCTGTGTAACTGGCTATGAATGTCTCTGCGAATGAGAATTAAACGCCTGATGAACTCCATTTCCTCCGCGCTCTGGTTGCTCGGCCCCGATTTCATGTCGATGATTTTATTGATAGTTCCAAGCGAATATTCAGCCCACAGACGAAGCGTTTGGCGCTTCATGGCCTGTTTGCTCAGTGGCGAATGTTTCAGGTCTAAGACATGTTCTGCGAGGGTCTTAGCGGTGCCCTGCATGATGCGTAGTGCCAACATGATGATTTTCTCCGGACTTGTGCTAATATAGTTCCCGAACATTGTTTCGAGACTGCTTATCCTGTTTGTCTTGTCCGATTTGTTCATTGGTCACATTGTTAAGTCAGCCGGGGTAATTCCCGGCTTTCTTTTATCCGATCAGTACCGAATCCCTATCGCATTGAATACGCGTTTCCGTTGCTCAGCTTCAGGATCGGCGGCCATTTCTGGTTCTGGCTCCGGCATAGACGGGGCGGCATCAAAATGCTCAATTTCACGACCGAAATACGAGTTCAGGTCAATACCTGCCGAACTATCCACTCCATCAAAATAGCGACGCTGTTCCTCGGTGAGACAGCTACCCAGACGTTCCTCAACCTGCGCCATAAACTCAGCATCCGGTGAGAAGTACTCATCCGTAGTCGGAGCACCGCTCTGTTTGTGCATCTCCATTTTCTCTGCGTTCGTTTTCAGCCCGGCAATGCGTTTCTCCAGTCCGGCGGCTTTAATAGCGTCAGCAACGATTTGTGGGATCTGCGGTTTAATTATTTCGATAACTTCATTGCTGATTAATTTAAACTGGGCCATACGGATCGCTTTAATCTGCTTATTTAACAGTGCGCGTTCCCCTTCGTTGGCGGTTTTATCACGCTGTGCTACCAGTTCATCGCCTTTGTTTGTCAGTACATCAAATGCGTCCATTGTCTTTCCTCCTCCGATTATTTAAAAGTGCTTATTGACACGCCGAAACGACGACTTAATTCAAAAAGGAGTCGCGCCTTTGCAGTGCCTTCCATGTCTTCCGGCATTTCAGACTGAAGTTTATCAGCTACTTCATCAACAAGTGGCCGAACCGTTTCCACGAACTTGTCCGCAATATAATCAGCAGAACGCATCACTTTTTCCTGGAATTCCTCACGGCGTTCCTGGGCGGCTGATTTAGGGGCTGTCGTGCGCTGAAAATAACTGTCTAATGAATGCATGGCATCTGCTCCTTTTACTTTGATTGATGTTATTTCTTTAATTGTGTTTGCTTTGATTTTCATGCTGCCTATTCCTTCAGAAATTGCGGTAGCTAGCTTTTTAAATCAATAGGTTATTTGATAATCTCAGTAGCTGTTTTCATTGGTGGCGAGCGCCTTTGTTTTTATAGAATTCCAAAATCTCAGATCGGATAAACTTAATTCTTGAGCCAATCGGACTGACCGGGACGGGCCAGCCTTTAATCTTGTTCATCCACCGGAATATTGTCCGACGGGTAACGCCGAATAAAGCTGCTACCTCGTTAACCGTCATTAATTCGCTATCATTCATGTTCTCACCTCAAAAAGTAGCGGTGAGGAAAATATGGAGAAAACCCTCACCGCGCCCTGAATGAAATTAAAGGCCAACATTACTGTTGATACTTAATATTATATTCCTCCTGTCCCTGTTTCACATCTTTTACCATATAGTGAAAGGGGATATTCTGTAATGTTTACAAAACTTTTAATTAGCAAAAAATAATTGCGCATCTCACGTAATGCAGGGATAATATTACTCAAGGGCTGGTTACCCTTACTCAAAATGTGATCTATAACTACAACGATTCATTTCACTTCCCCGCTTTCTCCGGCGGGATTTTTTTTGCCTGCAATCTGGCACCATTGCGCACATTAAAATTCGATGCCGTTTAAACGCAATATAACGCATTCTGACAGCCTTAATTTTTAGCTATCCACTTGGAAGGGTAAGCCTGTTTTGATTCGTCTGGCGTGGAATGGTGCGGCGGTAATATCAGATCTCAGCGTTCTGTGTGGTGGATGGAATAGCCTGGCAGGATCTGTGTGATTTCATTGCCCCAAATTTGGGTGCCAGCACGTCACGGGCCGTTATATCGACAATTGACCGCTTCCCCAGCACGGGGTAAACATCTTTTTCCAGTGCCGATCTAACCTGTTTCGTGTAGGACTCTGACCACCCGCTGACCCTGGTAGCCAGCCAGTCCTCCGCTACCGTCTTAAAACCTGCCGCCATGTTGAGCGCATCAATGGCTTTTTCCTTGCGTGCTTCTTCCACTGGATTAATTCCATTAGCAATCAGAGATCGGCTCTCTGTAGCGCGTTTACGGGCTTCCTTGAGGCTGATTAGCGGGTACACTCCAATAGCCTGCAAATACTCTTTTTTGTCCATCCAGAACCTGAATCGCCAATACTTTGATCCGTTGGGATGCACCAGCAAAAACAGGCCGGGCGTCAGTGAATCGGTGAGTTTGTATTGCTTGTCCTTTGGTTGTGCGGCGTCTATGGCCTTTGCTGTCAGTGGTGTCTTGCTCAAAACCGGATACCTCGATCTAACGACTCGATAACCCCGCTCATGTATCCGGCGCTTTCGGTTACGTTCGGCAGGATGAATAGCGGGCGTGTTAAGGCAATTACCTTACAGGACAAGGGCTAACGATGAAATAGAATTGTTTGGATGCTGTGAAAAATGTCACTCATCACTTCTTCCTGAGGGAACGACTTATGAAACTAAAGACCACATTGTTCGGCAATGTATATCAGTTTAAGGATGTAAAAGAGGTGCTGGCTAAAGCCAACGAACTGCGTTCGGGGGATGTGCTGGCGGGCGTCGCAGCGGCAAGCTCACAGGAGCGCGTGGCGGCAAAGCAGGTGTTGTCGGAAATGACCGTAGCGGACATCCGCAATAATCCGGTGATTGCCTATGAAGATGACTGCGTGACGCGGCTGATTCAGGACGATGTTAACGAAACGGCCTACAACCAGATTAAAAACTGGAGCATCAGCGAACTGCGTGAGTATGTGCTGAGCGATGAAACCAGCGTGGACGACATTGCCTTTACCCGCAAAGGGCTGACCTCGGAAGTGGTCGCGGCGGTAGCGAAGATTTGCTCCAACGCGGACCTGATCTACGGCGCGAAGAAAATGCCGGTAATCAAAAAGGCCAATACCACCATCGGTATTCCGGGCACCTTCAGCGCCCGTTTGCAGCCAAATGACACCCGTGACGACGTGCAAAGTATCGCCGCGCAAATCTACGAAGGGCTTTCCTTCGGGGTGGGCGATGTGGTGATCGGCGTCAACCCGGTAACTGACGACGTGGAAAACTTAAGCCGCGTGCTGGACACCATCTATGGCGTGATCGACAAATTCAACATCCCAACTCAGGGCTGCGTACTGGCGCACGTCACCACCCAGATCGAAGCGATTCGTCGCGGCGCGCCTGGCGGACTGATTTTCCAGAGTATCTGTGGCAGCGAAAAAGGGCTGAAAGAGTTTGGCGTGGAACTGGCGATGCTCGACGAAGCGCGCGCAGTGGGCGCAGAGTTCAACCGTATCGCCGGGGAAAACTGCCTCTACTTCGAAACCGGACAAGGCTCTGCGCTATCCGCTGGCGCTAACTTCGGCGCTGACCAGGTGACGATGGAAGCACGTAACTATGGGCTGGCGCGTCATTACGATCCGTTTATCGTCAACACCGTGGTCGGTTTTATTGGGCCGGAGTATCTCTACAACGACCGCCAGATTATCCGTGCGGGCTTAGAAGATCACTTTATGGGCAAGCTGAGCGGCATCTCTATGGGCTGTGACTGCTGTTACACCAACCACGCTGACGCTGACCAGAACCTCAACGAAAACCTGATGATCCTGCTCGCCACCGCAGGCTGCAACTACATCATGGGGATGCCGTTGGGCGATGACATCATGCTCAACTACCAGACCACCGCCTTCCACGACACTGCCACTGTGCGTCAGTTACTCAACCTGCGCCCGTCACCGGAGTTTGAACGCTGGCTGGAAAGCATGGGCATTATGGCAAACGGTCGCTTGACCAAACGGGCGGGCGATCCGTCACTGTTCTTCTGATGACGCGGAGATAACACATCATGGATCAAAAACAGATTGAAGAAATTGTACGCAGCGTGATGGCGTCAATGGGACAAACGGCCCCCGCGCCGTCAGAAGCAAAGTGCACCACCACCACCTGTGCGGCACCGGTGACCTCGGAAAGCTGCGCGCTGGATTTAGGTTCTGCGGAAGCAAAAGCGTGGATTGGTGTTGAAAACCCACATCGTGCGGATGTGTTAACAGAACTGCGTCGCAGCACCGTGGCCCGCGTTTGTACCGGTCGTGCCGGTCCGCGTCCGCGTACCCAGGCGTTGCTGCGTTTCCTGGCCGATCACTCTCGTTCGAAAGATACCGTACTTAAAGAAGTGCCGGAAGAGTGGGTGAAAGCGCAGGGCTTGCTGGAAGTACGCTCTGAAATTAGCGACAAAAATCTCTACCTGACTCGCCCGGATATGGGCCGCCGCCTGTGTGCAGAAGCTGTTGAAGCGCTGAAAGCACAGTGTGTTGCTAATCCGGACGTACAGGTCGTTATTTCTGATGGCCTGTCAACTGATGCCATCACTGTGAACTACGAAGAGATCCTGCCGCCGCTGATGGCGGGCCTGAAACAGGCCGGGCTGAAAGTCGGCACGCCATTCTTTGTTCGTTATGGTCGCGTGAAGATTGAAGATCAGATCGGTGAGATCCTCGGCGCGAAAGTGGTGATCCTGCTGGTGGGGGAACGTCCGGGGTTAGGGCAGTCAGAAAGCCTCTCCTGCTACGCCGTTTACTCGCCGCGTATGGCGACCACCGTTGAGGCCGATCGCACCTGCATCTCTAACATTCACCAGGGCGGTACGCCGCCGGTTGAAGCCGCAGCCGTCATTGTGGATTTGGCGAAACGTATGCTGGAGCAGAAAGCATCCGGCATCAACATGACCCGATAAGGAGGCATCATGCCAGCTTTAGATTTGATTCGACCGTCTGTCACCGCTATGCGGGTGATTGCCTCCGTTAACGCCGATTTTGCGCGTGAACTGAAATTGCCGCCGCATATTCGTAGCCTCGGTCTGATTTCTGCCGACTCCGATGACGTCACCTACATTGCCGCTGATGAAGCGACCAAGCAGGCGATGGTGGAAGTGGTGTATGGCCGCTCGCTGTATGCGGGCGCTGCACACGGCCCGTCACCGACTGCCGGTGAAGTGCTGATTATGCTTGGTGGGCCAAACCCGGCGGAAGTGCGTGCAGGTCTGGATGCGATGGTTGCGCATATTGAAAATGGCGCAGCTTTCCAGTGGGCTAATGACGCGCAAGATACGGCATTCCTGGCACATGTAGTTTCGCGTACCGGTTCTTATCTCTCATCAACCGCCGGGATCACGCTTGGCGATCCGATGGCGTATCTGGTGGCACCGCCGCTGGAAGCGACCTATGGCATTGATGCAGCCCTGAAGTCTGCCGACGTACAGCTGGTGACCTATGTCCCGCCACCGTCTGAAACCAACTACTCGGCAGCATTTTTAACCGGTAGCCAGGCAGCGTGTAAAGCGGCCTGTAACGCCTTTACCGATGCAGTGCTGGAAATCGCGCGTAATCCAATCCAGCGTGCGTAACGGAGGTTGCCAATGATCAATGCACTGGGATTGCTGGAAGTGGACGGCATGGTCGCCGCGATAGATGCAGCGGATGCCATGCTCAAAGCAGCTAACGTTCGTCTGCTCAGTCACGAAGTGCTTGACCCTGGTCGCTTAACGCTGGTGGTGGAAGGCGATCTGGCGGCGTGTCGTGCTGCGCTGGACGCAGGTTGTGCTGCCGCGATGCGTACCGGGCGTGTCATCAGCCGTAAGGAGATCGGTCGGCCAGACGATGACACCCAGTGGCTGGTTACTGGCTTTAACCGCCAGCCGAAGCAACCCGTAAAGGAACCCGACGCGCCAGTTATCGTCGCGGAATCTGCTGACGAGTTGTTGGCGCTGTTAACATCAGTACGTCAGGGAATGACGGCAGGAGAAGTGGCTGCCCACTTTGGCTGGCCGCTGGAAAAAGCCAGAAATGCGCTCGAACAGCTCTTTTCTGCCGGGACGTTACGTAAACGCAGTAGTCGTTATCGTCTCAAGCCCCATTAACCTGTCGGAGGTGCCGGGTGTCCTACAACACCCGGCATTAACATCATGAAAAAGACCCGTACAGCCAATTTGCACCATCTTTATCATGAACCCTTACCCGAAAACCTGAAGCTCACGCCGAAGGTCGAAGTGGATAATGTTCATCAACGACAGACAACGGATGTCTATGAACATGCTTTGACGATTACCGCCTGGCAGCAGATTTACGATCAGCTGCATCCGGGCAAGTTTCATGGTGAATTTACGGAAATTCTACTCGATGATATTCAGGTTTTTCGTGAATACACCGGTCTGGCGCTGCGTCAGTCGTGTCTGGTCTGGCCGAACTCGTTCTGGTTTGGCATTCCGGCGACGCGCGGTGAGCAGGGATTTATCGGTTCGCAATGTCTGGGAAGCGCAGAAATAGCGACGCGCCCCGGTGGAACCGAGTTTGAATTAAGTACGCCGGACGATTACACGATCCTGGGCGTAGTGCTTTCTGAAGATGTCATCACCCGTCAGGCTAACTTTTTGCATAATCCGGATCGGGTATTACATATGTTGCGTAGCCAGTCGGCGCTGGAAGTGAAAGAGCAGCATAAAGCCGCGCTGTGGGGCTTTGTCCAACAGGCGCTGGCGACGTTTTGCGAGAACCCGGAAAATCTCCATCAGCCTGCAGTGCGAAAAGTGCTGGGGGATAATTTGCTAATGGCGATGGGGGCGATGCTGGAAGAAGCGCAGCCAATGGTGACGGCGGAAAGCATCAGTCATCAGAGTTACCGTAGATTACTTTCCCGCGCCCGTGAATATGTGCTGGAAAACATGTCCGAACCGGTGACGGTGCTGGATTTGTGTAATCAACTGCATGTCAGCCGCCGCACGCTACAAAACGCGTTTCACGCTATTTTAGGCATTGGCCCAAACGCGTGGCTGAAACGCATTCGCCTGAACGCCGTACGCCGCGAACTGATAAGCCCGTGGTCGCAAAGCACAACGGTAAAAGACGCCGCCATGCAGTGGGGATTCTGGCATCTGGGGCAATTTGCCACGGATTACCAGCAGCTGTTTGCCGAGAAGCCGTCGTTGACGTTGCATCAGCGGACGCGGGAATGGGGGTGAGGGAGTTACACCCAATCCCTGACCTTAATAAACTCACTTAACGCCGCTTCTGGGCTGCCACCTTTTGGCTGATAATCATACTCCCAGCGTACCAGTGGCGGCATTGACATCAGTATCGACTCGGTGCGCCCGCCAGTTTGCAGGCCAAACAGAGTGCCGCGATCCCAGACCAGATTGAACTCGACATAACGACCGCGACGGTAGAGCTGAAAATTGCGCTCGCGCTCGCCGTAGGCCATCGCTTTCCGTCGCTCTACAATTGGTAAATAAGCGTCGGTGTAGCCTTTGCCTACCGCCTGCATAAAGGCAAAACAGTGGTCGAAATCTGGCGTGTTCAGATCATCAAAGAACAGCCCGCCAATACCGCGCTGTTCGTTGCGATGTTTGAGGTAGAAGTAATCGTCGCACCACTTTTTGTAACGGGGATAAACGTCTTCACCAAATGGCAGGCACAGGTCACGGGCGGTGCGGTGCCAGTGAATGGCGTCTTCTTCAAAACCATAGAAAGGGGTTAAGTCGAAGCCGCCGCCAAACCACCAGACGGGCTCTGCACCCGGTTTTTCGGCAATAAAAAAACGCACATTCGCGTGGCTGGTGGGAACATACGGATTATGCGGATGCACTACCAGTGAAACGCCCATCGCCTCGAAACTGCGCCCGGCAAGTTCCGGGCGATGAGCGGTGGCGGAAGCAGGCATCGCCTCACCATGGACATGTGAAAAGTTGACGCCCGCCTGTTCGAAAACACCACCATTACGCAACACCCGGCTACGTCCGCCGCCGCCAGCTTCGCGCTGCCAGCTATCTTCGACAAATTCTGTGCCATCGACGGCGGTCAACTGCTGACAAATCGTATCCTGAAGGTTGAGCAGAAACTGTTTAACCTGGTGTGCGTCGGGTTTCATAACTTATCGCTTTTTCGAATGTGCTTTCTGGTTGTCGAACCAGTGGAAATAACTGATCACGCCTTCAGCAATCGCTGTGGCGATTTTCTGACGAAACGCCGCCGTGCCTAACAGTCGCTCTTCTTCCGGGTTGGTGATAAACGAGGTTTCCACCAGCACCGAAGGAACCGACGGCGATTTCAACACCACAAACGCGGCTTGTTCGGTGTTGCGGCTGTGCAGTTTATGCACCGGCTTAATCTTTTTCAGAATATGCGAGCCGAGCGTCAGGCTGTTTTTAATAGTATCGGTTTGCACCAGATCAAACAGCACTTGCTGCAATAGATGATCCTTGTCAGTCGCCTTTTTACCGGCAACTTCATCGGCGCGGTTTTCGCGTTCAGACAGGTATTTCGCCATTGCGCTACTTGCCCCACGGTTAGAGAGGGCAAATACCGAAGCACCGGCAGCTTTCGGGTTGGTAAAGCCATCGGCATGAATTGACATAAACAGATCTGCGCCATGTTTATGGGCGATTTCAACGCGATCGTAAAGTGGGATAAACGTATCGCCAGAACGCGTTAAACGCGCATCAATCCCATGATTACGCAAAATGGAACGGACGTTTTTAGCAATCGCCAGCACCACATGTTTTTCTTTCGAACCGTTGCGCCCGATCGCTCCAGTATCAATCCCGCCGTGGCCTGGATCGAGAACAACGACACGTTTGCCGCCAGATTTTTTAGCTTTCGGCTTGCTGTGTCCGTTGCTGGTTTTTAAAGGTTCGTCTTTGGCGATGGCTTGCGACATTCCTGACAACGTCAGGGCAGCCAAACCGGCTTTCAGCACCTGGCGGCGCGAAGTGAGTGTTTTTAGTGGTTTAAAAGTGCTCATACGGCCTGAGTTGTAATAATAAAGTTCCAGATGTTATATCGTATCGCGTAATCCGTTACGACCGTTTGCTGTTGAGAATTGTTTTACTTTTCATTTCAATAGTTGACAACTCCCCATTATGCCACTTTTTCAACCGATTTTCGTCAGATATTGGCTAATTCGACCGTTCACGCCATAATCAGCCTTTTAACCCGCAAAAAGGTAACGAATACCATGGAGATACGCGTATTTCGCCAGGAAGATTTCGAAGAGGTCATCACCCTTTGGGAGCGTTGCGACTTGCTGCGTCCGTGGAACGATCCGGAAATGGACATCGAGCGTAAGATGAACCATGACGTCAGTTTGTTTCTGGTCGCTGAGGTAAACGGTGAAGTGGTCGGAACGGTGATGGGCGGTTATGACGGGCATCGCGGGTCTGCTTATTATCTTGGCGTGCATCCAGAGTTTCGTGGGCGTGGGATTGCCAATGCGTTGCTTAATCGGCTGGAGAAAAAGCTGATTGCTCGTGGCTGCCCGAAAATTCAGATCAATGTGCCGGAAGATAACGACATGGTGCTCGGAATGTATGAACGCCTGGGATATGAACACGCCGACGTGCTGAGTCTGGGTAAGCGTTTGATTGAAGATGAAGAGTACTGAGTTCCATCCTGTCCATTATGATGCGCACGGACGCCTGCGTTTACCCTTGCTCTTCTGGCTTGTGCTATTGCTTCAGGCGCGAACCTGGGTGCTGTTTGTCATTGCCGGTGCGTCGCGTGAGCAGGGTACTGCGCTGCTAAATCTGTTTTATCCCGATCACGATAATTTCTGGCTGGGGCTGATTCCTGGCATTCCGGCGGTGCTGGCGTTTTTGTTGAGCGGTCGGCGGGCTACGTTTCCTCGCACCTGGCGTGTACTCTATTTTCTGTTGCTGTTGGCGCAGGTGGTTTTACTTTGCTGGCAACCGTGGCTGTGGCTGAACGGTGAATCCGTTAGCGGTATCGGTCTGGCGCTGGTAGTGGCGGATATTGTGGCGTTAATCTGGCTGCTGACCAATCGACGTTTACGCGCTTGTTTTAATGAAGTAAAAAAATAACGGCACTTTTTGGTGAATTTGCACTCCAAGCAACGTTATTGAATAACCAAAGGAAGTGACATGAAATCGCTGCGTTTAATGTTATGCGCTATGCCATTGATGCTGACCGGCTGTTCCACGATGTCGTCAGTTAACTGGTCTGCCGCTAACCCGTGGAACTGGTTTGGGTCGTCCACCAAAGTGAGCGAGCAGGGCGTTGGTGAATTAACGGCGTCCATACCACTGCAAGAACAAGCCATTGCCGATGCGCTTGATGGCGATTATCGCCTGCGCAGCGGAATGAAAACCGCGAACGGCAACGTGGTGCGCTTTTTTGAAGTGATGAAGGGCGACAACGTGGCGATGGTGATTAACGGCGATCAAGGCACGATTAGTCGCATTGACGTGCTGGATAGCGATATTCCTGCTGACACCGGTGTTAAAATCGGTACACCGTTTAGCGACCTTTACAGCAAAGCATTTGGCAATTGCCAAAAAGCTGATGGTGATGATAATCGTGCCGTCGAATGTAAAGCCGAAGGCAGTCAACATATTAGCTACCAGTTCAGCGGGGAATGGAGTGGTCCTGAAGGGTTAATGCCTTCGGACGATACCCTGAAAAACTGGAAAGTCAGTAAAATTATCTGGCGGCGTTAATTTGCGTCTGAACAAACCGCCGCCGCGAAAAAACACGTAAAATAGCGCTCAACAATGCCACGGATTGCGTGGCATTATTATTTTCAGGAGGAACAATGTCTCAGGTTCAGAGTGGCATTTTGCCAGAACATTGCCGCGCGGCGATTTGGATCGAAGCCAACGTGAAAGGGGAAGTTGACGCCCTGCGTGCGGCCAGTAAAACATTTGCCGACAAACTGGCAACTTTTGAAGCGAAATTCCCGGACGCGCATCTTGGTGCGGTGGTTGCCTTTGGTAACAACACCTGGCGCGCTCTGAGCGGCGGCGTTGGGGCAGAAGAGCTGAAAGATTTTCCGGGCTACGGTAAAGGCCTTGCACCGACCACCCAGTTCGATGTGTTGATCCACATTCTTTCTCTGCGTCACGACGTAAACTTCTCTGTCGCCCAGGCGGCGATGGAAGCCTTTGGTGACTGCATTGAAGTGAAAGAAGAGATCCACGGCTTCCGTTGGGTTGAAGAGCGTGACCTGAGCGGCTTTGTTGACGGTACGGAAAACCCGGCGGGTGAAGAGACGCGTCGCGAAGTGGCGGTTATCAAAGACGGCGTGGATGCGGGCGGCAGCTATGTGTTTGTCCAGCGTTGGGAACACAACCTGAAGCAGCTCAACCGGATGAGCGTTCACGATCAGGAGATGATGATCGGGCGCACCAAAGAGGCCAACGAAGAGATCGACGGCGACGAACGTCCGGAAACCTCTCACCTCACCCGCGTTGATCTGAAAGAAGATGGCAAAGGGCTGAAGATTGTTCGCCAGAGCCTGCCGTACGGCACTGCCAGTGGCACTCACGGTCTGTACTTCTGCGCCTACTGCGCGCGTCTGCATAACATTGAGCAGCAACTGCTGAGCATGTTTGGCGATACCGATGGTAAGCGTGATGCGATGTTGCGTTTCACCAAACCGGTAACCGGCGGCTATTATTTCGCACCGTCGCTGGACAAGTTGATGGCGCTGTAAGCGTTTCTGATTCATTGATTAAAGGCCAGGCAGTAACATTACTGACTGGCCTTTTTATTACTTTTGCTTTAACGCCGCATACACCTGATCAACTACCCAACCATACGTTGCAATCGGCAGCTGACCGCTTTCGAACATATTGGGATTCTTTTGCGGATCGGCAACTGGAGAATGTGGCTTGTTGCTTAACATCACAATCGCCATATGATTCACCGGATCGATAACGGTCACCGTTCCGGTCCAGCCAGTGTGACCGTAGGTTTGCGGGCTTGCCAGCGTGCCAAACGTCGGCGTCATGGTGGCATTACCATTCACGCGCCAGCCGAGGCCAAAAGTGGCATCTTCCTTAGAGCTGGTGGTGAACATCTTCACCGTTTCCGCACTGAACAGCTGCACATCGCCATAGCCCCCGCCGTTCAGCATCGTTTGCATTAACACCGCAATATCGCCGGTATTGGAAAACAAACCTGCGTGCCCGGAAACGCCGCCCATCGAATAAAAGGCTTTTTCATCGTGCACCTGACCCCAGAGCGTGGAGGTGCGGATATTCGGGAAGTGGATCACTCCATCGCGGGTATTGCCGTTCAATTCCGTGGCGGCAATTTGCTGCGGTTTAAAGCCTTTCAGCAGCGGGTTAAATACCGTATGTGTCAGGCCGAGCGGGCGATAAATCGACTCTTCAACATAGCGGTCAAGCGGCTGACCGGTGACCGACTCGACGATAAATCCAAGCAGCATATAATCGACATCGCTGTAGATATGTTTGCTGCCGGGCTGATATTCCAGCGGCGTGCGCTTGATCATCTCCAGCGTCTGGCCTTTATCCTGGGAATATAACGCGCCCGCGACCGCTTTATTCGGATATTGTGGGTCCGCCGGGAAACCGCCGCTGTGATGCAGCAGGTCAGAAATCCGCAGCGTGTTTTTGCCTTTGATGGTGTCATTTGGACTATCGGCAAATCCCGGAATATATTTCGCAATCCGATCGTCAGGATGCAGCTTACCTTCGCTCATCAGCTTTTGCAGGGCGAAGTTAGTGGCGTACATTTTGGTGTTTGAGGCCAGGTCATACAGCGTCCCGGTGGTAGCTTTTATAGGCTGCGCCATTAACACGCTGCCATCGTACTTTTTCGCCGCTCCCCAGGCTTTGCGATACACAATCTGATTATCTTTAATAATCAGCAGGTTTACGCCGGGATAACCGGCGTCCACTTGCTGGCTAATCCAGCGATCCATCTGGTTAAGCCGTTCGACGTTGAACCCTGCTTTCTCTGGCGAACTTTCTGTCAGAACAGGGTATTTTGCGGCGCTGACGCTACAACTAACAGCCAGCAGAGAAAGATAGAGCATTGTCCGTTTCATGATATCAGTCCAGATTGACGTTACGGCAGCCAAAGAGCGTGGTGAAAATAAACCCGCAAACCCATGCCACCAGAATCCCACCGGCATAAACCGCCATTGCCGGAAGAATGCCTTGCGCGGAAGTCATCAGCGGCAGCGCCACCAGGCCGGATGGCCCGAAAGCACTGTTTAAGCCCATCGGCAGACCCCACCAGGCTATCAGGCCGATAAACAAACCACCCGCCGCGCCGCCTAAACAGGCGGTAATAAACGGTTTCATGCGGGGCAGGGTGACGCCATAAATCAACGGTTCGCCAACGCCCAGCAGGCCGGGAATAATCGCCCCGCGTACCTGACTGCGTAATGCACTGTGCGGTTGCGCCCGCCAGTAGAGTGCCAGCGCCGCGCCCACCTGGCCCGCGCCTGCCATCGAAAGGATGGGAAATAAGCTGTTGAATCCCTGGCTGTCCATTAACGCGAGGTAAACAGGAATAAAGCCCTGATGTACGCCAAACACCACGGCGATCAGGAACAGTCCGGCTAAAACCGCACAACCGAGCGGATTACTGTTCAGGTGCATAAACAGCCACGACATGCCTTCGAATAACCAGCCACCCAGCGGCATAATGATCAGGTAGGCCAGCGTAGCGGTGATCAGCAGAGTGATTAGTGAGGTCAACAGCATGTCGAGATCGTCCGGCATAAAGCGGCGCACCATGCCTTCAATGCGAGCGCAGGCCCATGCGGCAATCAACACGCCGATAATATTGCCGCGCGGATCGATGGGCAGACCAAAGAAATCGTGAAAACCGGCGTAGTAACCGGTGGTTGCAGCGGGGTTATAACCGAGCAAAAAGAGTGCGGCAATAATTGCGCCATTGACGCCCGTGCCGCCAAATGCCTGGGCGGCGTTATAGCCCACCAGAATCACCAGGAAGGTGAACAAACCTTTGCTGAACACCTTCATAAAATTCAGCGCGTCGGGTAGCGTGCCCTGAGCATCTGCCGGAACGTGCATCACCGTGGCAATTAACGTCGCAATCCCTAGCAGCAGACCGGCGGCAATAAAACCGGGGATCAGCGGCGTGAAGATGGTGGCGAATTTGGCGAGAAATTGTTGCACGCCGGAGGTTTGTTTGGCTTTTAACTGACGTTTGTTCTGGGCGGCGATTTCTGCGGCATCCTGTACCGGTGCTTCTCCCAGCAGCTCGCTCATCGCTTTTGCGGCACGATGCGCTTTACCAGGCCCAAAAACGACCTGCACCTGGTCGCTGGTCAAAATGACGCCCTTCACGCCTTCCAGCGTTTTGATATCGGGATCAACCAGTGAACTGTCATGTACACCCAGACGCAGGCGCGTCATACAGTTACCACAACTGGCGATATTTCCCGGTCCGCCGACACGGGTAAGAATGGTGTTCATAAGTTCACTGCTGATCTCTTTGGCCATGGGTTATTCCTTGTCTAAAACCTGACGAATAAAGCCGCCGTGTTGATCCAGGCGTTTTTTAGCTTCTGCGGCATCGAGATTTTTCAGCACCATCACAATGGCCGTTTTACAGTTGCGCTCGCAGGCAATTAACGCCGCTTCCGCTTGTTCGGCATTACATCCGGTGGCGTTTTTAACGATATTGACCTGGCGCACATGCAGTTTTTCGTTGGTGGCGACCACATCGACCATCAGGTTGCCGAACACTTTGCCGGATTTAATCATCAGCCCGGTGGAGAGCATATTGAGTACCAGTTTCTGCGCTGTACCTGCTTTCATCCGCGAAGAACCGGTAACCACTTCGGCACCTACAATCGGTGTAATGGCAAACTCTGCGGTGGTTGAAACGGCGCTCCCCGGATTACAGGAAATTCCCACTGTACGGCAACCGAGCTGGCGCGCGTATTCCAGTCCGGCAATCACATACGGCGTACGACCACTGGCGGCAATACCGACCACCACATCCTGTGCCGTTAAATTAATATTTTTCAGATCGTTAACGCCGCCTTCCCGGCTATCTTCCGCGCCTTCCACCGCGTGCTTAATGGCATATTCGCCGCCAGCAATTAATCCAACTACCAGACCTGGTTTCACGCCGTAGGTGGGCGGACATTCGCTGGCATCCAGAATCCCCAGACGACCGGATGTTCCCGCACCGAGGTAAATCAGACGCCCGCCACCGCTTACCTGGGCGTGGATAACATCGATCGCCGCGGCGATATCCGGCAGTACGCGCTCAACGGCAAGCGGTACGGTTTTATCTTCATCGTTGATAATCCGGCACATTTCCAGCGTCGATACGCGGTCAATTTCAGCCGAGGCGGTGTTCGAGCCTTCAGTAATCATCTTTTCAAATTGCATCGGTGGTGACCTTACTATTTACGATCAAATAATTGCAGATGTATGGAATCATATATCCCGAATTGACAGACTTAAAGGAATCATTGAGTCTACACTCGCAGAGTGTGAAGAGCGTCATAAGAACTTAAGCGGAATTTATGCTGCCAGCCCAGGAGAGTGGAAGATGTTGTACCTGACGAAAATACGCAATGCGGAAAGTGAATTTACCGAGAACGAGCAAAAAATTGCTGACTTTCTGCGGGCCAACGTGAGTGAGCTGAAATCTGTCTCTTCTCACAAGATGGCGAAACAGCTCGGCATCAGCCAGTCGAGTATTGTGAAGTTTGCCCAGAAGCTCGGCGCGCAAGGTTTTACCGAATTGCGTATGGCGTTAATTGGCGAATACAGTGCCAGCCGGGAGAAAACGAATGCCACGGCGCTGCACCTGCACAGTTCGATTACCAGTGATGATTCGCTGGAAGTGATTGCCCGCAAACTGAATCGCGAAAAAGAGCTGGCGGTGGAGCAAACCTGTGCGTTGTTCGACTACGCGCGGCTGCAAAAAATCATTGAGGTCATCAGTAAAGCACCGTTTATCCAGATAACGGGCCTGGGCGGGTCGGCGCTGGTGGGGCGCGATCTGTCGTTCAAACTGATGAAAATTGGCTATCGCGTGGCCTGCGAAGCCGACACGCACGTACAAGCCACCGTTTCCCAGGCGTTGAAAAAAGGCGATGTACAAATCGCTATCTCTTACAGCGGCAGTAAAAAAGAGATTGTCTTGTGCGCAGAAGCGGCACGAAAGCAGGGGGCAACGGTGATTGCCATTACTTCTCTGGCTGACTCTCCGCTGCGGCGGCTGGCGCATTTCACGCTCGATACCGTTTCCGGTGAAACCGAATGGCGTAGCTCGTCGATGTCTACCCGCACGGCGCAAAATTCTGTTACCGATTTACTGTTTGTTGGTCTTGTGCAACTCAATGATGTGGAGTCATTGAAAATGATTCAGCGCAGCAGTGAGCTAACACAACGCCTGAAATGATGCATAAAGCAGCGACTGGATTGAGATTTTCCTGAATTAGTGAGCTGATCCGCAGCAATATTTTGTTTATCCTGTATTTTCAGAGGGAATGGAGTGTAACGCTCTGTATTAACAAGGAGAGCATTAAAATGGGTAAACTCACGGGCAAGACAGCACTGATTACGGGCGCATTGCAGGGAATTGGCGAAGGAATTGCCAGAACTTTTGCGCGTCATGGCGCAAACCTAATCTTGCTGGATATCTCCCCTGAGATCGAAAAGCTGGCGGACGAACTGTGTGGTCGTGGTCATCGCTGTACGGCGGTTGTCGCCGATGTGCGTGACCCGGCGTCGGTCGCCGCAGCTATCAAGCGCGCGAAGGAAAAAGAAGGGCGCATTGATATCCTGGTGAATAACGCAGGCGTTTGTCGTCTGGGCAGTTTCCTCGATATGAGCGATGAAGATCGCGATTTCCATATTGATATCAATATTAAAGGCGTATGGAACGTCACGAAGGCGGTGCTGCCGGAGATGATTGCCCGCAAAGATGGTCGCATTGTGATGATGTCTTCAGTCACTGGCGATATGGTGGCCGATCCGGGTGAAACGGCGTATGCCTTAACGAAAGCGGCGATTGTTGGCCTGACTAAATCGCTGGCGGTGGAGTACGCGCAGTCTGGTATTCGCGTTAACGCCATCTGCCCGGGATACGTTCGCACGCCAATGGCGGAAAGCATTGCCCGCCAGTCGAACCCGGAAGATCCAGAGTCGGTGCTGACTGAAATGGCGAAAGCAATCCCGATGCGTCGCCTCGCCGATCCGCTGGAAGTCGGCGAACTGGCGGCCTTCCTCGCATCGGATGAATCCAGCTATTTAACCGGTACACAGAATGTGATTGATGGCGGCAGCACACTGCCGGAGACGGTTAGCGTCGGTATCTGATTCACCTCTGTTTCCTCCCTGCATTTGTGGGGAGGATTTCGTCTTGAACTAAGTTCACCAGGCTATTTTATTTGTCATTTTGGCCCCGGGCAGTGCTCGAAATCCTCACGTACTATGTGTACGCTCCGGTTTCTCCGCGCTGTTCGTGTCCAAACTGACTGCAACAATTACGCCTGTTGAACCAAGTTCTTATTCCCTTTTCAACTTCCAAATCACCAAACGGTATATAAAACCGTTACTCCTTTCACGTCCGTTATAAATATGATGGCTATTAGAAAGTCATTAAATTTATAAGGGTGCGCAATGGCCGTTAACTTACTGAAAAAGAACTCACTCGCGCTGGTCGCTTCTCTGCTGCTGGCGGGCCATGTACAGGCAACGGAACTGCTGAACAGTTCTTATGACGTCTCCCGCGAGCTGTTTGCCGCCCTGAACCCGCCGTTTGAACAGCAATGGGCCAAAGATAACGGCGGCGACAAACTGACGATAAAACAATCTCATGCCGGGTCATCAAAACAGGCGCTGGCAATTTTGCAGGGCTTAAAAGCCGACGTTGTCACTTATAACCAGGTGACCGACGTACAAATTCTGCACGATAAAGGCAAGCTTATCCCGGCGGACTGGCAGTCGCGCCTGCCGAATAATAGCTCGCCGTTCTACTCCACCATGGGCTTCCTGGTGCGTAAGGGCAACCCGAAGAATATCCACGACTGGAACGACCTGGTGCGCTCCGACGTGAAACTGATTTTCCCGAACCCGAAAACGTCGGGTAACGCGCGTTACACCTATCTGGCGGCATGGGGCGCAGCGGATAAAGCTGACGGTGGCGACAAAGCCAAAACCGAACAGTTTATGACCCAGTTCCTGAAAAACGTTGAAGTGTTCGATACTGGCGGTCGTGGCGCGACCACCACTTTTGCCGAGCGCGGGCTGGGCGATGTGCTGATTAGCTTTGAATCGGAAGTGAACAACATCCGTAAACAGTATGAAGCGCAGGGCTTTGAAGTGGTGATTCCGAAAACCAACATTCTGGCGGAATTCCCGGTGGCGTGGGTCGATAAAAACGTGCAGGCCAACGGTACGGAAAAAGCAGCAAAAGCCTACCTGAACTGGCTCTACAGCCCGCAGGCGCAGACCATCATCACCGACTATTACTACCGCGTAAATAACCCGGAAGTCATGGACAAACTGAAAGATAAATTCCCGCAGACCGAACTGTTCCGCGTGGAAGACAAATTTGGCTCCTGGCCGGAAGTGATGAAAACCCACTTCACCAGCGGCGGCGAGTTAGACAAGCTGTTAGCGGCGGGGCGTAACTGATGTTTGCAGTTTCATCAAGACGCGTGCTGCCGGGCTTTACCTTAAGCCTCGGCACCAGTCTGCTGTTTGTTTGCCTGATTTTGCTCCTGCCACTCTCCACGCTGGTGATGCAGCTGGCCCAGATGAGCTGGGCGCAGTACTGGGAGGTGATCACCAACCCGCAGGTGGTCGCAGCCTACAAAGTGACGCTGCTGTCGGCGTTTGTGGCATCGATTTTTAACGGCGTTTTCGGTCTGCTGATGGCGTGGATCTTAACTCGTTATCGCTTCCCTGGCCGCACGCTGCTTGATGCGCTGATGGATTTACCCTTTGCGCTGCCAACGGCAGTCGCCGGTTTAACGCTGGCCTCGCTCTTTTCCGTGAACGGTTTTTACGGTGAATGGCTGGCGAAGTTTGATATCAAAGTCACCTATACATGGCTGGGGATTGCGGTGGCGATGGCCTTTACCAGCATTCCGTTTGTAGTACGTACCGTGCAGCCGGTGCTGGAAGAGTTAGGCCCGGAATATGAAGAAGCGGCAGAAACGCTTGGCGCAACGCGCTGGCAGAGTTTCTGCAAAGTGGTGCTGCCGGAACTTTCTCCGGCGCTGGTGGCGGGCGTGGCGTTGTCGTTTACCCGTAGTCTTGGTGAGTTTGGCGCGGTGATATTTATCGCCGGGAACATCGCCTGGAAGACGGAAGTGACGTCGCTGATGATTTTTGTGCGCTTGCAGGAGTTTGATTACCCGGCGGCGAGCGCGATTGCTTCGGTGATCCTCGCGGCATCTCTGCTGCTGCTGTTCTCAATTAACACTCTGCAAAGTCGCTTTGGTCGGCGTGTGGTAGGTCATTAATGGCGGAAGTGACACAGTTGAAGCGTTATGACGCGCGCCCGATTAACTGGGGCAAATGGTTTCTAATTGGCATCGGGATGCTGGTTTCGGCGTTCATCCTGCTGGTGCCGATGATTTACATCTTCGTGCAGGCATTCAGCAAAGGGCTGATGCCGGTTTTACAGAATCTGGCCGATCCGGACATGCTGCACGCGATTTGGCTGACGGTGATGATTGCGCTGATTGCCGTACCGGTGAACCTGGTGTTCGGCATTCTGCTGGCCTGGCTGGTGACGCGCTTTAACTTCCCCGGACGCCAGTTACTGCTGACGCTACTGGACATTCCTTTTGCCGTGTCACCGGTGGTTGCCGGTCTGGTGTATCTGCTGTTCTACGGCTCCAACGGCCCGCTCGGCGGCTGGTTGGATGAACATAATCTGCAAATTATGTTCTCCTGGCCCGGAATGGTGCTGGTCACCATCTTTGTGACGTGTCCGTTTGTGGTGCGCGAGCTGGTGCCGGTGATGTTAAGCCAGGGCAGCCAGGAAGACGAAGCGGCGATTTTGCTTGGCGCATCCGGCTGGCAGATGTTCCGTCGCGTCACATTGCCGAACATTCGCTGGGCGCTGCTGTATGGTGTGGTGCTAACCAACGCCCGCGCGATTGGCGAGTTTGGTGCGGTGTCGGTGGTTTCCGGCTCGATTCGCGGCGAAACACTTTCGCTGCCGTTACAGATTGAATTGCTGGAGCAGGACTACAACACCGTCGGCTCCTTTACCGCCGCCGCGCTGTTGACGCTGATGGCGATTATCACCCTGTTTTTAAAGAGTATGTTGCAGTGGCGTCTGGAGAATCAGGAAAAACGCGCGCAGCAGGAGGAGCATCATGAGCATTGAGATTGCCAATATTAAGAAGTCGTTTGGTCGCACCCAGGTGCTGAACGATATCTCACTGGATATTCCTTCTGGTCAGATGGTCGCGCTGCTGGGGCCGTCCGGTTCCGGAAAAACCACGCTGCTGCGCATTATCGCCGGGCTGGAGCATCAAACCAGCGGGCATATTCGCTTCCACGGTACCGACGTGAGCCGCCTGCACGCACGCGATCGTAAAGTCGGTTTCGTGTTCCAGCATTACGCGCTGTTCCGTCATATGACGGTGTTCGACAATATCGCTTTTGGCCTGACGGTGCTGCCACGTCGCGAGCGCCCGAATGCCGCAGCCATCAAAGCGAAAGTGACAAAATTGCTGGAGATGGTCCAGCTTGCGCATCTGGCGGATCGTTATCCGGCACAGCTTTCCGGCGGCCAGAAACAGCGCGTGGCGCTGGCGCGCGCGCTGGCTGTTGAACCGCAAATTCTCCTGCTTGATGAACCGTTTGGCGCGCTGGATGCGCAGGTGCGTAAAGAGCTGCGTCGCTGGCTGCGTCAACTGCATGAAGAGCTGAAATTCACCAGCGTGTTCGTGACCCACGACCAGGAAGAAGCGACCGAAGTAGCTGATCGTGTAGTGGTGATGAGCCAGGGCAATATCGAGCAGGCTGATGCGCCGGACCAGGTATGGCGCGAACCAGCGACCCGATTTGTGCTCGAATTTATGGGTGAAGTGAACCGCCTGCAGGGAACCATTCGCGGCGGGCAGTTCCATGTTGGCGCACATCGCTGGCCGCTGGGGTATACGCCTGCGTATCAGGGGCCGGTGGATCTCTTCCTGCGCCCGTGGGAAGTGGATATCAGCCGCCGTACCAGTCTCGATTCGCCGCTGCCGGTACAGGTACTGGAAGCCAGCCCGAAAGGTCATTACACCCAATTAGTCGTGCAGCCGCTGGGGTGGTACAACGAACCGCTGACGGTCGTGATGCATGGCGACGATGCCCCGCAGCGTGGCGAGCGTTTATTCGTTGGTCTGCAACATGCGCGGCTGTATAACGGCGACGAGCGTATCGAAACCCGAGATGAGGAACTTGCTCTCGCACAAAGCGCCTGATAGGTTGAGTGAATGTTAAACGCCCGGAGGCGCTTCCCGCGATCCGGGTTTTTTAATGGCAAGGTTTGTAACCTGTAGGCCTGATAAGACGCGCAAGCGTCGCATCAGGCGACACCACGTATGGACAGAGATCGTGAGTACATTAGAACAAACAATAGGCAATACGCCTCTGGTGAAGTTGCAGCGAATGGGGCCGGATAACGGCAGTGAAGTGTGGTTAAAACTGGAAGGCAATAACCCGGCAGGTTCGGTGAAAGATCGTGCGGCGCTTTCGATGATCGTCGAGGCGGAAAAGCGCGAGGAAATTAAACCGGGTGATGTGTTAATCGAAGCCACCAGTGGTAACACCGGCATTGCGCTGGCAATGATTGCCGCGCTTAAAGGCTATCGCATGAAATTGCTGATGCCCGACAACATGAGCCAGGAACGCCGTGCGGCGATGCGTGCTTATGGTGCGGAACTGATTCTTGTCACCAAAGAGCAGGGCATGGAAGGTGCGCGCGATCTGGCGCTGGAGATGGCGAATCGTGGTGAAGGAAAGCTGCTCGATCAGTTTAATAATCCCGATAACCCTTACGCCCATTACACCACTACCGGGCCGGAAATCTGGCAGCAAACTGGCGGGCGCATTACCCATTTTGTCTCCAGCATGGGAACAACCGGCACCATCACCGGCGTGTCACGCTTTATGCGCGAACAATCCAAACCGGTGACCATTGTCGGCCTGCAACCGGAAGAGGGCAGCAGCATTCCCGGCATTCGCCGCTGGCCTACGGAATATCTGCCGGGGATTTTCAACGCTTCGCTGGTGGATGAGGTGCTGGATATTCATCAGCGCGATGCGGAAAACACCATGCGCGAACTGGCGGTGCGGGAAGGAATATTCTGTGGCGTCAGCTCCGGCGGCGCGGTTGCCGGAGCACTGCGGGTGGCAAAAGCTAACCCTGGTGCGGTGGTGGTGGCGATCATCTGCGATCGTGGCGATCGCTACCTTTCCACCGGGGTGTTTGGGGAAGAGCACTTTAGCCAGGGGGCGGGGATTTAAGGATTAATAGCATCGGAGACTGATGACAAACGCAAAACTGCCTGATGCGCTACGCTTATCAGGCCTACAAGGTTTCTACAATATATTGAATTAGCACGATTTTGTAGGCCGGATAAGGCGTTTACGCCGCATCCGGCATAAACAAAGCGCACTTTTTTAACAGTTGTTGCTGCCGACAAATGCAGTATTTAATTTTCGTGAGGAAACGCCGTAAGGTCATCAATCATTTTTTGAAGTATTGGTGAGTCCTGACCGTCACCCCATTGAAGAATTTTTGCGGTAAGCTGATGACGCGCTAGTGCATTGAGTCCCATCTTTTTAAGTTTATGGGAGATTTTACCCATGACTTTAATCTGACCGAATGCAGTTGCGTAGGTAATCATATTGCTCTGGATAGTGCTCATTTCATCGACTAGTAATTGCGCACGAACATCCTCTTCAAGAATACTGTCCATAGCGATGTATTTCATACCCCACATAGTTTCAATTAACATTTGAGGGAAATCAGCACAGTCCAGATCCGGCTCTTTACGGAGGCTATTTTCAAGAACGTTTAGAGCATCAGCACCTTCATCGCTGCCAAAAGGAGATTCTTCATCCCAGCAACACATATAAAGTGGATCAGTAAAATGGCACTGGAAGTTTGGGTGTGACGTTTTAACATGTAACCCAATTTCTTCATCATCAAAATAGTAGCGATCCATGAAGTTAAACTTTGGATCTTCTTGATAGCCTTTCTTCATTTTTGCGGCAATCAATTTACTGGCTTCTTTCAGACACTGTTCTTCATTATCGAACTCTTTTGTCTGGAATTTACCAATACTACCTACCTTGCCATAGTTGACAGCTAAACTATCCCCTTCGTAATCTATCCACCAAAATTTATTCGATTTTTCATCGTGATAAATAAAGCGTTTTTTCATGTTACCTCCTGTAAATGCCTTCCCAAAGCGGATTAATTTCCTTCCGCAGGCACCGTTTTATCCGTCTGCGCAATTAACGCATGTAAAAAAGGCTGTGCGTTCTCATCGCTCTTACCGGGGATCTTCACAATATACGGCTTCCCAGTAATCGATGACGACGAAGCAACCTTATCAATAAACTGCTCGGCAGTGTCAATGCGGTTACGGGTATTGCCGAGCTTCAGACGCAGATGAGAAACCGCTTCATAGCAGGTATGTTCATCACCGTTGCGTACAAATATCAAATCCTTTTTCTGTGCTAATCCCTCCAGCATGGCGTTGATGCGGGCTTCTTCATGGGCAGTTAACTTCGCGTAAACGGGGAGTGTCATTAGTAGTGTAATGACCAGACAAATGATTTTCTTCATTGAATTACCTTATCCTTGTTTTGTGATAGCCGATTTGACTGCCAGAATCAGGTAAAGTTTCGGTTGGAATATGATGAGGATCATCGGCAAGGAGAAAAAATTAAATGAGTAGTTTGTTGTTGTTTAACGATAAGAGTAGGGCGCTGCAGGCGGATATCGTCGCCGTGCAGTCGCAGGTAGTGTACGGCAGCGTAGGCAACAGCATTGCAGTGCCTGCTATAAAACAGAACGGCCTGAATGTCTTTGCCGTGCCGACGGTATTGCTGAGCAATACGCCGCATTATGACACTTTCTACGGTGGTGCGATTCCGGATGAATGGTTTAGCGGCTATTTGCGTGCGCTTCAGGAGCGTGATGCGCTGCGCCAACTTCGTGCTGTAACCACGGGCTATATGGGAACGGCATCGCAAATCAAAATCCTTGCCGAGTGGCTGACTGCGCTACGCAAAGACCATCCTGACCTATTGATCATGGTCGATCCGGTGATTGGCGATATTGATAGCGGAATTTATGTCAAACCTGACCTTCCCGAGGCGTATCGACAATATTTACTGCCGCTGGCGCAGGGAATTACCCCCAATATCTTTGAGCTGGAAACCCTGACCGGTAAAAATTGCCGCGATCTCGACAGTGCCATTGCTGCCGCAAAAAGTCTGCTTTCAGACACATTAAAATGGGTGGTGATTACCAGCGCCTCCGGTAATGAAGAAAATCAGGAGATGCAGGTGGTGGTGGTCAGTGCCGACAGCGTGAATGTCATTTCCCATTCACGGGTAAAAACCGACCTGAAAGGGACTGGCGACCTGTTTTGTGCTCAGCTTATCAGTGGTTTGCTGAAAGGGAAGGCGTTAAACGATGCGGTGCACCGTGCGGGGTTGCGCGTACTGGAAGTGATGCGCTACACCCAGCAGCATGAGAGCGATGAATTGATTTTGCCGCCGCTGGCGGAAGCATAAAAAATGGCGCCGATGGGCGCCATTTTTCACTGCGGCAAGAATTACTTCTTGATGCGGATAACCGGGGTTTCACCCACGGTTACGCTACCGGACAGTTTGATCAGTTCTTTGATTTCGTCCATGTTGGAGATAACAACCGGAGTCAGGGTAGACTTGGCTTTCTCTTCCAGCAGCGGCAGATCAAATTCAATGACAGTATCGCCAACTTTCACGCGCTGACCTTCTTCAGCAATACGCTTGAAGCCTTCGCCTTTCAGTTCAACGGTGTCGATACCGAAGTGGACGAACAGTTCAACGCCGCTATCAGATTCGATAGAGAACGCGTGATTGGTTTCAAAGATTTTACCAATGGTACCGTCTACAGGCGCGACCATTTTGTTACCCGTTGGTTTGATAGCAATACCATCACCAACGATTTTTTCCGCAAAAACGACATCCGGCACGTCTTCGATATTGACGATCTCGCCAGAGAGCGGAGCAATGATCTCAATAGTTCCGGTATCCTTCTTGTCGTCGGAAACCAGAGATTTCAGTTTATCGAACAAACCCATGATCTTCTCCTAAGCAGTAAATTGGGCCGCATCTCGTGGATTAGCAGATTGTTTTTTCTTCAATGAACTTGTTAACCAGCGTCATTAACTCGTCCGTTGTCGGTTGAGCAAGAGCCTGCTCTGCTAACACCTTCGCATCTTCGAAGTTCGTGTTACGGATAATCTTCTTAATGCGCGGGATAGAAATGGCGCTCATAGAGAATTCGTCCAGACCCATCCCCAGCAACAGAAGTGTAGCACGTTCATCGCCAGCAAGCTCACCACACATGCCAGTCCATTTGCCTTCAGCATGAGAAGCATCAATAACTTGCTTGATCAAGTTCAGCACGGACGGTGACATTGGCTGGTAAAGGTGTGAAATCATATCATTACCACGGTCAACTGCCAGAGTGTACTGCGTTAAATCATTGGTGCCGATACTAAAGAAATCAACTTCTTTGGCTAAATGACGTGCAATTGTTGCGGCAGCCGGTGTTTCCACCATTACGCCGATTTCAATTGACTCGTCAAACGCTTTACCTTCGTCGCGCAGTTCCTGTTTGTAGATTTCGATCTCTTTGCGCAGTGCACGCACTTCTTCAACAGAGATGATCATCGGGAACATAATGCGCAATTTACCGAAAGCCGAGGCACGCAGGATAGCGCGGAGCTGATCGCGCAGGATCTCTTTACGATCCATCGCGATACGGATAGCGCGCCAGCCGAGGAACGGGTTCTCTTCTTTCGGGAAGTTCATGTATGGCAGCTCTTTGTCGCCGCCGATGTCCATGGTACGAACGATAACCGCCTGCGAGCCACACGCTTCAGCCACTGCTTTGTAAGCAGCAAACTGTTCTTCTTCAGTGGGCAGCGCGTCGCGGTCCATGAACAGGAACTCAGTACGATACAGACCAACGCCTTCAGCGCCGTTACGCTCTGCACCTTCAACGTCACGAACCGTACCAATGTTAGCGCATACTTCTACCTGGTGACCGTCCAGCGTAATAGCTGGCAGATCTTTCAGTTTAGCAAGCTCTGCTTTTTCAGAAGCCACTTGCTCCTGAACAGCGCGCATTTTATCAATAACTTCGTTGGTTGGATTGACGTAAACCTGATTATTTACGGCATCCAGAATCAGATAGTCGTCATTTTTCACCTGAGAGGTGACGCTACCGGTACCCACGATAGCAGGCAGTTCCAGAGAACGCGCCATGATAGAGGTGTGGGAAGTACGGCCACCCGCGTCGGTGATGAAACCCAGCACCTTCTTCAGGTTCAGCTGTGCGGTTTCGGACGGCGTCAGGTCAGCGGCAACCAGAATGACTTCATCCTGAATGGCGCTCAGGTCGATAATCTTCAGGCCCAGGATGTTGCGCAGCAGGCGCTTACCGATATCACGTACGTCAGCCGCACGTTCTT
>OLFT01001259.1_pt1 | contig 27410 bp, 24 predicted proteins | sample 1604921 | NCBI WGS metagenome assembly OLFT01 (sample SAMEA3888897, study PRJEB22519) | human gut metagenome | biome: human gut; feature: human-associated habitat; material: faeces | place: Denmark | collected 2013 | reverse complement strand
GTGTCGTACTTGACTTTAACTCTGCTTTAACTGGTACCATCCTCTATGTCTGTAACGCCATATAGACCGAGGGGATATATCTATGACCGCAACTGCATCCGCCGCACCCGCCAAGGTGTACTTTACGAACCTGCGCACGCATGCTCGCGAGAGCCAGCTCGACAAGCTCAAGCGCCTCATTCGCCGCGCCGGTATTGAGCAGATCGACTTTGAGAACAAGTTCGTTGCTATCAAGATTCACTTTGGCGAGCTGGGCAGCCTGAGCTTTTTGCGCCCCAACTACGCCCGCGCCGTCGCGGACGTCGTAAAAGAGCTGGGCGGCAAGCCCTTCCTCACCGACTGCAACACGCTCTACGTCGGTAGCCGCAAAAACGCGCTCGAGCACATCGACACCGCCTACCAGAACGGCTTCACCCCGTATGCCACGGGCTGTCAGATTATCATCGCCGACGGCCTCAAAGGCACCGATGAGGCACTCGTTCCGGTCGAGGGCGGTGAGTACGTGCACGAGGCCAAGATCGGCCAGGCACTCATGGACGCCGACATCGTGATCAGCCTCACCCACTTTAAGGGCCATGAGCAGGCCGGATTTGGCGGCGCCATGAAGAACCTGGGCATGGGAGGCGGCAGCCGTGCTGGCAAGATGGAGCAGCACGCCGCCGGCAAGCCGAATGTCGATACCACCAACTGCGTGGGCTGCCACGCCTGCGAAAAGATCTGCGCGCACAACGCCGTCTCGTTTGACGACACCCGCGAGCGCGAGCTTGCCAACGGTAGTACTCGCACGGTACACGTGGCCGCCATCGACCACAATCGCTGCGTGGGGTGTGGGCGCTGCATTGCGGCGTGCAACCAGGACTGCATCAAGCCCGGCTATGACGCCGCGGCCGACGTGCTCAACTGCAAGATCGCCGAGTATACGAAGGCCGTTGTCGACGGCCGCCCGAGCTTCCACATCTCGCTTGCCATGGATATCAGCCCCAACTGCGATTGCCATCCCGAAAACGACACGCCTATCGTCAGCGATATCGGCATGTTCGCGAGCTTCGACCCGGTCGCCATCGACCAGGCCTGCGCCGATGCCGTCATGGCATCCGAGCCGCTGCCCAACACCGAGCTCACCGATAGCGCGGCCAAGATGGAGCACAACCACGAGCATCTGGAGGGCGAGCAGGCCAAGGACCCCTTCTGCATCACGCATCCCGACACCGACTGGCGCGTGTGCATCGCGCACGCCGAGAAGATCGGCCTGGGCACGAGCAAGTACGAGCTTATCGAGGTCAAGTAACACCTGTCTATTAGACAAAACAAGCGCCTTTGTAGCACAACTGTTAGCAAAAGCCGCCCGTGAGCACAGTGCCCACGGGCGGCTTTTCGGAAGTGCTAGGGGGTCAGATAGGCCAGTAAACCGTACTATTTGCCTAAAAATACTCGTCGAGGAAGTCGTCGACCGTGTTCCAGTAGAGTTCGGGGTCGACCTGCGCGCTCTTGGCGTGGGTGGCGCCATGGACGGTGAGCTTTTGCTTGACCTTGCTGGCGCACGCGTCGTAGTTTTGGTCGAGCATGCTGTACGGCACAAAGGTGTCTTGGTCACCGTGGATAAACAGCATGGGAACCGTCGCGCGCTTGAGCTGTTCCACGCTGCTCGCCTTATGAAAGTCGTAGCCCGCGCGCACGTTGCACACCAAGTTTGCTACATCGAGCAAGGGAAAGCTGGGCAGGCCGAACACGTCCTTGAGCTGCAGAGAAAACTCGTCCCAAACACTCGTATAACCGCAGTCCTCGATAATGCATTTCACGTTTGCGGGCAGAGGTTCCCCCGCGACGTTCATGGCGGTCGCCGCGCCCATGGATTCGCCAAAGACCAGGATGCGCGCCTTGGGGTCAGCCTGAACGATTCGCTCGATCCATGCGACGATGTCGAGGCGCTCGGGCCAGCCCATGCCGATATAGTCGCCGCCGGAGCGCTCGTGGGCGCGGGCGGCGGGTGCGAGTACGTTCATGCCACGGTCGTGGAAGCGTTTGGCGTATCGGGCCATACCGATGGGCTCGTTGGTATATCCATGCAGGCAGACGGCGTAGTCGTGCGTGCTCTCCGACGCAGCAAAATACCAGGCGGCAAGCTCGGTCCCGTCGTCCGCGGTGAGGTTGCTGCTCTTGCGGTTCTCTTTAAACCATGCCCGCGCCTCGGTATCCTCGGCATCCGGCTGCTCACCTTCTTTGTCGTTCTTGCTATCCTGCATCATCTTCATGGTGTATGGCGCGCGGGGATTCAGCGCGAAGTCAAACAGAAAGTTGCCGGCAAATCCGAGCAGCGCAACGACAACCACCAGTGCAATGATGCCGGCTATCTTGAGCTTTCGATGGGAACGTGCGTTTTGAGCCATGCGGTATTCTCCTATAAGATGTTAATACATCAACATTTAATGCAAGCGCATTATGGACGTTCGCCGTTGATGCGTCAACAGGCAAAGAATGGGTAAACAAAGGGTCACGTATGGTGCAAATTTCGCACGTACCTAGACGCTTTGATATAGTGTTGAGAACTCTTTACGTTGGAGGATGTAACCGGCATGTCCGATTCGAGCGACAGTTCTAAGCCGCGACCCAAGACCGCGGCCGTTCCACACTACACAGTGGGCGAGGAGATCATGAACTCCGTCACCCATGGTGTCGGCTGCCTGCTGGGTATCGCGGGCCTGGTGCTCCTGATCGTATTCGCCGCCCTGCGCGGCGGAGGCCCGGCCCATATGGCCGCGGCGATTGTCTATGGCGTCAGCATTATCCTCGAATACCTAGCCTCCACGCTCTACCACGCGATTCAGCCCGCGCGCGCCAAGCACGTGTTTCGCATCATCGACCACAGCTGCATCTACCTGCTCATTGCGGGCAGCTATACGCCGTTTTGCCTTATCACGCTCGCAAACGACGGCGGCCCTGCGCTGTTCTTTGCCGTATGGGCCATCGCCATTATCGGCATCGCTCTCGAGTGCTTCCTACGCGAGCGTCAACCGCACTGGGTAAGCGGCCTGGTCTACCTGCTGATGGGCTGGCTCGTTATCTTTAAGCTGCCCGAACTTGTTGCGCTGCTCAACCCCGTGGCACTTGCCCTGCTCGCCGTCGGCGGCGTGTGCTACACCGCGGGCGTGCCGTTCTATATCGCCAAAAACGTGCGCTATCTGCACAGCGTGTTTCACCTGTGGGTGCTCGCCGGCAGCATCTTCCAGTTCATGGCGGTGATCCTCTTCGTAATCTAGCGACCACGCCTGCGCGCCCGCGTTCTCGTTTGGGCGCCGGTGCAATTGCCGTATCCGCCATCAACGTTTTAACCTGACGTCCCGAATCTTGGAGGTTCGAGAAACTCCCGATGGACATAACCATCTCCCTTATCACCACCCTCGTTTTGACCCTCATCAACGGCTACTTCTCTATGTCCGAGATGGCGCTCACCACGGCCAAGCGCGCCGTGTTGGAGCACGAGGCCGAGGAAGGCGACAAGCGCGCCGAGCGTGCCATTAAGCTGGCTGCCGACTCCGACCAGCTGCTCGCCACCATCCAGGTTGCCATTACGCTCGTGGGCTTCGCCTCGTCCGCCGTCGCCTCGACGAGTCTGTCCGACCCGCTCGCCACGTGGCTCATGAGCTTTGGCATCGCGCCGCTCTCCGCCATCGCGCGCGGCCTGGCGCCGGTCATCATCACCGTCGCGGTCGCCTTCGTGTCCATCGTGATCGGCGAGCTCGTCCCCAAGCGCATCGGCCTGGCCAATGCCGAGGGCGTGTCCAAGCAGGTCGTGGGACCGTTGTCGTTTTTCCAAAAGATCGCCCGTCCGCTCGTGTGGCTGACCGGCGCCTGCTCCGATGGCCTGGCCCGCATCCTGCGCATCAAGAGCGCCGACGACCGCCAAAACGTCTCGGAAGAAGAGATCAAGTACATGGTCTCGGAGCAGGACGACCTGCTCGACGAGGAAAAGCGTATGATCCACGAGATCTTTGACTTGGGCGATACCGTTGCCCGCGAGGTCATGGTGCCGCGCGTGGACACCACCATGTGCGAGGACGACGAGACGGTCGCCGACGTGCTGTCCACCATGCGCCAGACCGGCTTCAGCCGAATCCCCGTCTATCACGAGGATCCCGACAACGTCGCCGGCATTGCGCACATCAAGGACCTGATCCAACCCGCGCTCGACGGCAAGGGCGACCAGCCCATCGCCGGCTTTTTGCGCGACGCCACCTTTGTGCCCGACACCAAGGACATCCTGCCGCTACTGTCCGAGATGCAGACCTCGCACGACCAGATCGTGGTGGTCGTGGACGAGTACGGCGGCACGGCCGGCATTATCACCATCGAGGATATCGTCGAGGAGATCGTCGGCGAGATCGAGGACGAGTTCGACCCCGACAACAAGTATCTCACGCGCCTTTCGCGCCGCGAGTGGCTCGTTGATGGGCGTTTTTCGTGCGATGACGCGATTGATCTTGGTTGGCCGCTCGAGGAAAGCGATGATTATGAGACCATCGCCGGCTGGATTTTGGAGCTTTGTGACTCGGTGCCCGACATCGGAGAGGTGTTTGAGGTCGCGGGGTACAAGTTTAAAGTTCAGTCGATGCGTGGCCAGCGCATCTCGCTCATTCGCGTGATCGCTCCGGCCGAAACCGATAAGAAGGATTCCGAGTCTTCGGCAGAGAAGCCGGCGGCGTCGGGTGCGGGCTCTGTGGATCCGCACGATGGCGACGAGTAGGGCAAGGAAGAGTAGGGGAGAGTTATGGCAGGCCTGTTCAACATCCTTAAGGTCACCGTCAGCGAGGACAAGATCTGCGCGCATGTGCTGGTGAACCCCGGCATGCCGCTCATGACCTCGGAGGATATCGAGGCCACGGCGCGCGTGTATTACCTGGTGCCGGCGATTGCCAAGCACCTGTGCCTGGGTGATTCCGGTCGCGAGTTCCAGGACTGCATGGGCCAGACCGAGCTCTGCCACCTGCTGGAGCACGTGACGGTTGAGCTCATGAACGAGACCGGTCTTGCCGGTAGCATCTCGTGCGGCCGCACGCGCGTAAGCGAGCACGACGAGCGCGTCTTTGAGGTTGAGCTTTCGTGCCCCGATGACGCGCTGGCCATTGGTGCGCTGTCGTCGGCCACCTTTATGATGGACTGGGCGTACCTGCACGCCGACCAGCCTGCCCCCGACGTGGAAGGCACGGTCGCGGGTCTGCGCAACCTGGTGTTGGGCATGCGCGCCGAGGCCGAGGGCAAGGATCCTCACGAGGCCGTCGCCGCTGCGAACGGCGAAGATGCTGCCGAGGACGAGGGCGCTGACGAGGGCGATGTGCCGGTCGACGCCGAGCTCGTTGCCGATGCGACCGCCGAGCCCCAGGGCGTCCCCAACTTTGACGACGAGCCCCAGGTGGCGATTGATACCGAGGGCGCGGTTGCCGGGAACCACGAGGCCTCCGCTGCCGTCTTTGGCGGTGCGGCAACGGCCCCGTCCGGCTCGGCGCACGAGGGCAACCTGCCGCTCGTCGATGGCGCCGGCGAGAACCCGGCCGCCACGGTCGCCATGCCGGCTATGCCGCAGGAGTAGGCTCACTCGCTTATCACCATCATGTACCTGCGCTTTTACCGTACGCAGATGAGCGCGACGGCAAGTGTTGCGCTGCGGGTATAATGGACAGCATTCAAACGGTGGGCATCGAGGTGCCCGCAGGAGAGGAATGATCATGGGAAAGACTTTCAGCTTTGTCTCCGGTGCGCTCTTTGGTGCTGCCGCCGGCGCTATCATCGGCGTTGCTCTGGCCCCGCGCTCGGGTGCCGAGACCCGCGCCATGGCCGCCGATATCGCCAACGACGCCTGGGACAATATGCGCGACACCTACGAGCACAGCGCCGAGGAGGCCCGTGCTGCGGTGAATGACTTTGGCCCGATGGTCGACGCCAAGACCGATGACCTGCGCGCCAAGGTCGACCTGGCCCGCGAGCGCATGGACCAGCTGCGCGAGCAGCTCAACGACGCCATCTCGGGCGGCAACGTGACGCCCGCTGCCGACGTCGTGGTCGAGAACGTCACCGAGGCCGGCACCGAGGCCACGGAGCCCTCGACCGAGGCATAATGCGCGCCGGGGATTTTGTCGGCGCCAAGATCTATCGCAAGCCTACCGAGGACAAGCGCACCAAAAAGGACGGCACGCCGCGCAGCCCTAAAAAGCTCGGAAAGATTCACTTTCCGGTCTTTACCCCGGGCGGTACGCGCGTGGTCGGCTTTATGGTCCGCCAGTCCGATATCGCGGGTATGATCGAGCGCTCCGACCGATTTGTGGCGCTCGATGCCATCGGCGTCTATGAGGGTGCTGTCGCGGTCGACGACGTCAAGGGCACCTACGATGCCGCCGCGGCCAAGCGCCTCGATATCAACCTGGACGATTGCATCATCTGGGTTGGCATGGACGTGCGCACGGAATCGGGCGATGTCGTGGGCTACTGCTCGGACGTTGAGTTCAAGCCGCGCTCGGGCATTGTGCAGACGTTCTATGTGACCGCCAGCGCCGCATCGAGCATGTTGGTGGGCGACACGCAGGTGCCGCCGACGATGCTGCGCGGCTACGAGAACGGCGCGATGATTGTCTCGGACGAGGTCAAGACGCTTGGGTATTCGGGCGGCGCGGCCGCCAAGGCTGCCGAGGCCAGTGTCGTGGTGGGCGATAAGGTCAAGAAAGGCGCCAAGGTGCTCGATGACAAGGGATCGGTCGCCGTGGACAAGGGCAGCCGCGCACTGGGCAAGCAGCTCGGCAAGACGCGCGGTATGTTCAGGGCCTTTAAGGACGAATATCAAAAGGCGAGCGGGGGCTCGTCAAAAGCTAGCAAATAGCGACGTACCAAATGATGGGAGGCGAGCCGGAGACATGTTGCTCCGGCTCGCTGTGTTTATGGGGGAGGGCACATGCGCCAAAACGGATCTAACTTAAACGGGCACTCGGGCGCGCGTCCGACGGCGCGTCGCGACCTGGGGCAGCTGCCCAGCGGTCAGCGTCGACGTCGCCGTAAGCCCGGTGCGATGTACCTCAACCATAGCCGTGGGTTTAGCGACCGCAGCGCGCGCATCGGCAACGGGCGCTCGCCGCGTCGACCGTCCCGCCTGCCCTATGCGCTCATCGCCGTGGGTTGCGCGCTCGTGCTGTTTATCGCTGCCGTCGTGGGTTACGTCAACCGCAGCGTGGACGTGGAACTCAACGGACAGAAGACCGCGGTGCGCGTGGGCTCTACGTTGCAGAATCTTATCGACGATCAAAGCCTGACCGAAACGTACGACGCCGGCGATCTGCTGGCCGTCGACGACAGCGTGCTCAAGCGCCATGGCGGCGAAAAGCTGTCGGTGAAGGTCGACGGCAAGCGCGTGAAGCAAGGCAAATGGGATAGTCGCGAGCTTACGGGCGGCGAGAAGGTGACGGTCAAGGACGGCCGCAACGTGTACGAAAAGCACGAGGTCCAGGCCACGACTATCGAGCCAAAGCTTAAGGTCGAGGGCACGGGCGCCATTGAGTACGTCAAAACCTGGGGCGTTCAGGGCCGCTCCGAGGTATGGGTCGGCGAGCAGTCGGGCAAGACGCAGGACCGCGGCGAGGTCGTGCCCGCCACCGACTGCGTGGTCGAGTGCGCAAGCGTAGCGCCCAAGGGCAACGAAAAGTACGTGGCCTTGACGTTTGACGAGGGTCCGAGCGGCGCGACCAAGCAGATCTTGCAGGTGCTCAAGGAAAAGGGCGTCACGGCGACGTTCTTCCTTTCGGGCGATGCCGCGGAAGCCTCGCCCGCTACTGCCAAAGCGATTGTCGATGCCGGGTGCGAGATCGGCTCCAACAGCTACAGCGATGATTCGCTCAAGGGCGAGGATCGCGAGACGGTGCGCAAGCAGATCACGAAGGGCACCGAGGCGATTAAGTCGGCGACCGGCGTCGAGACGATGTTGCTGCGTGCCCCCTACGCCGCGTTTGACGAGCAAAACTGGATTGACTCGATGGACCTGGTGTCCGCCGTGGTTTCGTGGAATATCGATTCGGGCGACTGGCTGCTCAACGGCGCCGACGAGCAAGTATCGACCGTGCTCGACTCGATGACGCCGGGCAATATTGTGCTGCTCACCGATAGCGATGAGTGCACCGAGCAGACGCTCGAGGCGCTGCCGCAGATTATCGATGGCCTTGTCGCCGACGGCTACAAGATCGTGACGCTCGGCGACCTGGTCAAGACGGATACGGCATTGAGCAAAAAGCTCACCTCGCTCACCAAGGTTTCCATGCCCAAAAACGCCGTGTTTCCCCAACTCCCCGAGGATGACGACACCACAGAGTAGCCATCGGGGACGTCCTAAACGACCGGTCGTTTAGGGACGGTCTCAGCCGCTTCGTCCCACCGTACTCATCCGGCTCTATGTCACGGATACGTCAGCGTTTGGTATGCCTGCAATGTGCAGCGCATAAATTCGGTGCCGCAGCGCGATGCTGATGCTATAGTTACTGCGGTTAATGAGGGTCAAGAGAAAGGTTACAGGTGAAATCCAAACCTCGACCATACAGTCGATGACCCCATGCAGGTGCTTTCTGCGCGTGCACGGGGTGTGAGCGCCGAGCGGCGTGCCGCCCGCGCATGCGTATACATATCTAAAAGTCCACGGATTGCGTGCCGACATGGTCGCGCGGTCCGTAGGAATAATGATGGGGAGCACCATTGAATTATCTGAGTGAGATGCTCAAATTGCCGGTCTTGGACGTCGACGGCGAAAAGCTCGGCGTGGTTAACGATTTTGGCATTGCAACCGGCGAAGTTTTTCCGCACGTGACGTCGCTCGCGTTCCGTGGTCCCGGCAAGACGCCGTTTATGATCAGCTGGCGCAAATGGGTCGACCGTATCGACGAGACGGGTGTACACCTTAAGACGTCGGCCACCGAAATCCGTTTTTCGTACTTGCAGCCGACCGAACTCTTGCTTGCCCGCGACGTGCTTAACAAGCAGATTGTCGACACGCAGGGCATGAAGGTCGTGCGCGTCAACGACATCAAGTTCTCCATGTCGGGCGAAAATCAGCTGCGCCTGCTGGGTGCCGAGGTCGGCGCCCGCGGTCTGCTGCGTGCAATCAGCCCCACGCTCGAGCACGTCGTCGAGGGCTTTATGAAGCACCTGGGCAAGCCGCTCAGTGAGGACATTATCGCCTGGTCTTACATGGACCTGCTCGATCGCTCGACTAAGAACATCCAGCTCTCGGTGTCGCACAAGACGCTTGGCGAGCTGCATCCTGCCGACATCGCCGACATTATCGAGCAGCTCGACCCGCGCCTGCGTGCGCAGGTGTTCGCGCAGCTCGATACGGCACAGGCCGCCGAGGCCATCTCGGAGTTCGATGACGACGAGCTCATGACCGAGATGCTCGAGGGCCTGTCCGATACCGACGCATCGTCGATGCTGGCCATGATGGACCCGGACGACGCTGCCGACCTGATCGACGAGCTCGATTATGAGAAGGCTGAGAAGCTCCTGCGCCTGATGGGCGTCAAGGAGGAGAAGGCGATTCGTAATCTGTTGGGCTACGAGGACAACACCGCCGGCCGCATCATGACCTCGGAGTTTGTCTCGCTGCCCGCCACGGCGACGGTCGGTGATGCCATCGAGGCGATTCGCAAACTCGACGAGGACTTTGAGAGTGTCTATTACGTCTATACCGAGGATCCGAGCGGCATGCTGACCGGCGTGCTTTCGCTGCGCACGCTGATTGTAGCCGACCGCGACGCCACGCTGGGTCAGCTGGCCTATCGCGACCTGGTCTATGTGTCGCCTGACGAGGACCAGGAAGACGTGACGGACGAGATGACCAAGTACGACCTGGTTGCCATCCCTGTCTGCGACGAGAACCGTCATATCCTGGGTATCGTAACCTTCGACGACGCCATGGACGTTATCGCCGAGGAGCATCAGGAGGACCTGCAGATCGCCGGTGTCGGCTCGGGCGATAGCGCGTCGGACGACTCGACGAACGTGCTCAGCTGGTTCGTGCATCGCCAGTACTGGGTTGTTGTATGGGGCATCGCGTCGTGCATCATGGCAACGGTGCTGGGGACGGCGCTCGGCTCCGCGCATCTGGTGGTGTTCCCCATGTGCGCCATGCCACTCGTGCTGTTGGCGGCCTCGCGCATGGTGTCGTTCGTCAAGAACTACTTCCTGGAGTATGACGGTCACGACGACGAGCCCAAGCCGTATCTGGGGTTCTTCTTCCAGAGCACGGGCATGGGCCTGATTCTGTCACTCGTGACCTACCTGTGCGCCCAGCTGGTGCGCACCGCTGCGTTCCCCGATGCGCCCATGTTTGAGGAGCAACTCTTTACCGGGTGCTTTAATATTGCTGCCATCATTTGCCTGGTTGGTAACATGAGCGCCGTGATTTACCTGATGGTGCTGTTCTGGCGTGACGAGCATGACCTCAACACGTCGGGCACTGCCATGAACGTTATTGCCGTCATGATCTCGTGCGTAGCGTACTGCGCCGCTGCGGTGCTGCTCACCATGTCGGTCATGGGTTAGGTGGTCGCGTGCAAAATACCAAGCAAAAGTCGGGCACCAAGCAAAAGTTGACCATCGCGGCCATCTTTGGCGCTATGGGTCCCGGTCTGCTGGCGGCGCTTTCGGGCAATGACGCCGGCGGCATTGCAACGTATTCCAGCGCGGGTGCCAGCTATGGCTACAAGATGCTCTGGATGCTTCCCGTCATGACTGTGCTGCTCATCGTGACGCAGGAGACCGCGGCGCGCTGCGGCTGCGTCACGGGCAAGGGCCTGGCATCGCTCATTCGCGAGCGCTTTGGCGTGCGCAAGAGTGTACTTGCTATGGCGGCGCTGTTGATCGCCAACACGGCTGTGACCATTTCGGAGTTTGCGGGCATCGCCAGCGGCCTTGCCCTCTTTGGCGTGCCGGCGAGCATTTCGGTGCCGCTGGTGGCGCTGCTGGTGTGGATGCTTACCATGTCGGGCAGCTTCCAGCGCATCGAGAAGATTCTGCTGCTGGTGAGCTGCGTGTTCGTGACCTATATTGTCGCCGCGTTTATGGCTGGCCCCAACTGGGGTGAGGTCGCGGTCGACCTGGTCGTGCCTAACATTCAAAATGACCCCAGCTACGTGTCGCTCGTGGTCGCAACGATCGGTACCACCATCGCGCCGTGGATGATTTTCTTGGCGCAGAACAACGTGGTCGATAAGAACGCGGGCGAGGACGATATCGTGCTGCAGCGCATCGATACCGTGAGCGGCTCGCTTGCCGCCGATGTCATTGCCGGCTTTATTATCATCACGACCGGTACGGTGTTGTTCCCGGCGGGTATTCAGATTAGCGATGCTGCCGATGCCGCCCGCGCGTTGGAGCCTATTGCGGGTCAGTGGTCCACGGTACTGTTTGCCTCGGGCCTGGTCGCGGCGAGCTTCTTGGCTGCCTGCGTGCTGCCGGGCGTTACGTCGAGCGCTATCTGCGAGGCATTTGGCTGGGAGCGCGGTGCCGACCGCAGCTGGGACGAGGCCCCGGTCTATCGCGGCATCATTACGGCCATCATCGGTATCTCTGCCGTGCTGGTGCTTATGCCCGGCGTCGATCTGTTCCAGATTATGATGACCTCACAGGTCATCAATGGTGTGCTGTTGCCCGTGGTTCTGGTGTTCCAGGTGGTTATCGCAGCCGACCGTCACATTATGGGTGCCAACCGCAACGGCCGCGTGTGGAATGTGCTCACTTGGGCGACTATCGGTGTGATTACGGTGCTCACGGTCGTCATGTTTGTTCTGCAGGCGATGGGCTACAGCGCTTAACGCCCACTTTTGCTTCCGAACAGGCCGCAGCGATGGGCTGCGGCCTGTTTTTGTCTGCTATAGGGTGTTAGTTATATAGCAATGGACAAAAAATGCCAAATATGAGTACTGTTGCAAAATAAGTGCCATATCTATCGGCCGGTTTTGAGCAAAAATGGACTCAAAATCAATTTATCTAACCCCCTTTAAAGGGCGTTTGACGGCTTTCAACCTCTTCGAATCGCTCAAAGTAGGCAATTTGCTCTCGATTTTGCTGCTACTAAATTGGTGACAGTACTCATATTTGCCACTTTTTGCCCACGAGGTGTCCAGAGGAGCTCTCGACAAGCATCTAACGCTACAATAACTACCACGTGGCTGGGTTTGCCGGCCGAATGTGCGATGTCGTGGGAGGGGACATGGTCGAGTTTACAAAGACGATTAAAGATCCGTTGGGATTACATGCCCGCCCGGTTGCGCTGCTCTATGACATCATTGCCAAGCATCGTAGCGACGTGTCAGTCAGCATCGGCGATCGCCACACGGATGGCCGCGATGTCATGGGACTCATGGCTCTCTACGGCGAGTGCGGCGAGGATGTTGTGTTCCGCGTTTCGGGCGTGGATGAGGCTTCCTGCGTTACGTCGATCAGAATTCTCTCGCTCTAGGCATGATAGGGCGCGGTAAAGGATGGTCCTTTGCCGCGCCTTTTTGTTTCGTATAGGAAACTTTTTCGAAATCTGAATGGGGACCCTTTCCAAAAAGTTAACCGCGTGCTAGTTTACTAAAGCGAACATAGACGTGGTTAACTTTTATCGCGTCGATGTTGAGGACGAACTGACGTTAGGAGCAACTCATGTCTTGCGGACCGCAGATGCCGGCCATGCCGCTTTCGATGGTAAAAGCGGGCGAAACCGTGCGCGTGTCTCGTGTAAAGGGCAATGAGGACATGAAACACCACCTCAAGGACCTCGGCTTTGTCGAGGGCAACGAAATCCACGTGGTGAGCTCGAGTGGTGCCAATATCATCGTCACGGTGCTGGGCGCACGCTTTGGCATCGATTCCAAGGTTGCCATGCACATCATGACCGTCGGTTAGTCCGAAGCATTTCATAAAAACCGAAAGGGGGACAAGAGGATGAAGACGTTGGGTGACGTTAAGGTGGGCGAGAGCTCTACCATCGTCAAGCTTCACGGTGAGGGTGCGCTTCGCCGCCACCTTATGGACCTGGGGCTCATCAAGGGCGCGTCGTTTAAGGTCGTGAAGGTCGCGCCGCTCGGTGATCCGGTCGAGATCAACGTGCGCGGCTACGAGCTTTCCATCCGCAAGGAGGAGGCTGGCGTCGTCGAGGTCCAGTAAGGGCCGACGGCGAATATTTCTGCAGATAAAGTTAGGTTTTTCTAACTTAATGCTGCAACTTTGAAGCACATTTATCCAGCCTGCGCGGAGAAAGCAGCGCAGGCACACAAGGAAGAAGGATTGAATGGCGGATTCTCAGATCCATGTCGCGCTGGCGGGTAACCCCAACTGCGGCAAGACCACGCTTTTCAACCTGATCACCGGCGCCAACGGCTACGTTGGCAACTGGCCCGGCGTCACGGTTGAGAAAAAGGAAGCCAAGCTCCTAAGCGATAAGAACGTTACCATCACGGACCTCCCCGGCATCTACTCGCTTTCCCCCTACAGCCCCGAGGAGCAGTGCTCGCGCGATTACCTCATGAGCGGCGAGCCCGATGTTGTCGTCCAGGTTGTCGATGCCACCAACCTCGAGCGCAACCTGTACCTGGCGCTTCAGGTTATCGAGACCGGCCTGCCCGTGGTCGTCGCCCTCAACATGGCCGACTTGGTCGAGAAGAACGGTGACAAGATCGACACGGACAAGCTCTCCAAGAAGCTCGGCTGCCCGGTCATGATGATCTCCGCTCTTAAGAACAAGGGCATCAAGGAGCTGTTCGAGCAGGTCAAAAAGTCCGCTGCTTTCAAGGGGCAGGTGCCGGAGCACAAGTTCGACTCCTCCATCGAGGACGTTCTGACGCACATCGAGAACAACCTTCCGGCGAGCGTTCCCGCCAACAAGCGCCGCTATTACGCCGTCAAGCTGTTCGAGCGTGACGCAGACGCCTGCAAGCTCATCAACCTCACCAAGGAGAAGGCCGCTCGCGTGGAGCAGCTGGTCGCCCAGTGCGAGCAGGACTGCGACGACGACGCCGAGTCCATCATCACCGGCGAGCGTTACGGCGTGATTGCCCACATCATTGACGAGTGCCTCACCAAGGCTCCGGCAAAGATGAGCACCTCCGAGAAGATCGACCGCGTGGTTACCAACCGTATCCTGGGCCTGCCGATCTTTGTGGTCATCATGTTCTGCGTGTACTACATCGCCGTTTCTACCTTGGGCGGCACGGTGACCGACTTCACCAACGACCAGCTCTTCGGTACCGACGGTTGGTATGTGCTCGGCCAGGGTCGCGACGCCTACGACGCGGCCGTCGAGGCTGCGGGTGACAATGCCGACTCGGTCGACCCGGCACAGTACGGCCCCTATGTCCCGGGTATCACCACCGTGGTGCACGACGCCCTTGTGGCGGGCGGCACCGAGGACGGTGGCCTGGTCGATTCGCTGGTCTGCGACGGCATCGTCGGCGGCCTGGGCGCCATCTTCGGCTTCGTCCCGCAGATGTTCCTGCTGTTCGTCATGCTGTCCTTCCTGGAGGACTGCGGCTATATGGCCCGCGTCGCCTTCATCATGGACCGCGTGTTCCGTCGCTTTGGCCTGTCCGGTAAGTCCTTTATTCCTATGCTCGTGTCTTCGGGCTGCGGTGTCCCCGGCGTCATGGCTACCAAGACCATCGAGAACGAGAAGGACCGCCGTATGACGGTCATGACCACCACGTTTATTCCCTGCGGCGCTAAGCTGCCGATCATCGCCCTGCTCATGGGCTCCATCATCGGCGATTCTTCCACCACCGCCGCGTGGATCAGCCCGCTCTTCTACTTCCTGGGCGTCTTTGCCGTCATCGCCTCGGGCCTCATGCTCAAGAAGACCAAGCTCTTCGCCGGTCGCCCGACGCCGTTTGTTATGGAGCTTCCTGCCTACCACTTCCCGGCGATCCGTTCTTGGGCGCTGCACGTGTGGGAGCGCTGCTGGGCCTTTATCAAGAAGGCCGGCACGGTCATCTTCGCGTCCACCGTCGTCGTTTGGTTCCTCTCCAACTTTGGTAGCTACAACGGTTCCTTTGGCTTCCTGCCTGCGATGGACGGCATCCCCGAGGAGTTCATGGACTACTCCGTGCTTGCCATGCTCGGCAACCTGATCGCCTGGATCTTCGCCCCGCTCGGCTTTAGCACCTGGCAGGCAACAGCACTGTCCGTCTCGGGTCTTGTTGCCAAGGAGAACGTCGTCGCCACCGCCGGCTCGCTGCTGTCCGTTGCCGATGCCGCCGAGACCGATCCGAGCCTGTGGACCGCGTTCGCCGGCATGTTCCCGACCATGGGCGCTTGCGTTGCCTTTGGCGCTTTCAACCTGCTGTGCGCTCCGTGCTTTGCCGCTATGGGTACCATCCGCAACCAGATGGACTCCGGCAAGTGGACCGCGATTGCCCTCGGCTACGAGTGCGCCTTTGCTTGGGTGATCGGCCTGTTCATCAACCAGTTCTACAACCTGCTTGTTCTTGGACAGTTTGGTATCTGGACGGTGGTGGCCATCGTGCTGCTGGTTGCGATGCTCTTCCAGATTTTCCGTCCCATGCCCAAGCATGCATGGACCGATGAGGACGAGACCAACACTGCTTCCGCCGCAGTTTCCGCTTAAGTCCGAATAAGGATTAGCCTCTTTCCATGAGCCCGGGTGTCCCAGCGACACTCGGGCTTTTTGGTGGGGGAGATGTGGCGTTTCCGCAGATAAAACCGACCAAAATAAACCTGTCCCTTTTTGGTAGGTGGAGAATGGGGTAAAGTAAGTGGAGGTTAACTAGAGGAGGCTTGCTATGGCACCTATCGATATTGTTGTACTGGCTGTTATCGGTATTGCGTTTGTCGCCGTGTGCGTGCGCATCTACCGCAAGGGCACCTGCGCCGACTGCGCTCAGGGCGGCGTTTGCACGGGGCATTGTTCCAACAAAAAGACGTGCGCCGCACTTAAGGGCGTGGACAAAATCGCCGAAGACTTGGGCCGCGGTATCAAATAAGGTCCAGACATCCAAGCGCCTCGCGAGCATCCGTTCGCGGGGCGCTTTGCGCATTTGGACACGAGCGCGGCGAGTTGAAGAGTATTTTTGGGTATCGTTAAATCAGTTGCGGTGGAATACGGACTGTTTTGGCTGTCAAAGGCCTTATCTACTCCGTATTCCACCGCAACTTTTTGTGGGGTGGGCTAGAGACGCTGCATGCGGTACCCGACACCCATGTGCGTCTGAATCATCTTGGGGTGAGAGGGGTCTGCCTCGATCTTCTTGCGCAGGGTGCGCATGAACACGCGCAGGCTCGCCAAATCGCTGTCCCAGCTCGTGCCCCATATCTCGCGGGTGATGAAGGTGTGGGTGAGCACCTTGTCGACGTTTTTCGCCAGAAGGACGAGCAATTTGTACTCGGTTGGGGTGAGCGAGAGCTCGCGTCCGTCTTTCGTCGCGTATCCGGCGGCGTAGTCGATATGCAGCGGACCGTTGTCGAACGTGCTCGCCTCTGCCGACTCGCTCGACGCCATCGAGGAGCGCCTCAAATTCGCACGGACGCGCGCGAGCAACTCATCCACAGAAAAGGGCTTGGTGAGGTAGTCGTCTGCCCCCGCGTCAAGTGCCGCAATCTTGTCGGAATCTTCGGTGCGCGCCGAAATGACGATAATGGGGACTGCCGACCAGCTTCGGATCTTCGTGATGACCTCGATACCGTCAATGTCGGGAAGGCCGAGGTCGAGCATGATGAGGCTGGGGCCGTGCGACACCGCATCCATGATGGCGGCCTGGCCGTTGCAGACCTTGCTCACGACATAGCCGTGGAGGTCAAGCGCGGTCGAAACGAGGTTTTGAACGGTCGGGTCATCTTCGACCAGGAGGATGCGTGGCTTAGCGGCATTATTCATGAATCTCGATCTCCTCGGCGGGCAGGGTAAAACGGAAGACGGCCCCATGGGGGTGGTTGTCGCGAACTTCGATGACGCCGCCATGCGCCTCCACGATGGAGCGGCAGAGCGACAGCCCAAGGCCGATGCTTCGACGCGAATCCACGGGCCGCGTATTGCTTGAGGTGAAGAAGCGCTCAAAGATATGAGGCTTGTCGCAGTCTGCCACACCCGGCCCATCGTCTGCGACGTCCACCACGACGAACGCGCCCTCGCGACGTGCGCTGACGGTGACGGTCGAGTCCTCGGGCGTGTATTTGAAGGCGTTCATGATGAGATTCGTAAGCACCTGCATGATGAGATGGACGTCGATGCGTACCAGCAGGATGTCGTCAGTGTGCTCGATGGTGACGGCACGTCCATGCGATGCTTGGGCGACATGGCTGAGGGCGGCCTCGATGACCTCGTCGATGAGCTCGGATGTGAAGTTGAGGTGAATGGTGCCGTCCTCGACGCGTGTGATGGCGAGGAGGTTCTCCACGGTATCGATAAGCCAGAGGGAGTCGTGGTAGATGGCATCGGCAAGGTCGCAGCGCTGTTCGAGGCTGAGCTTCTCGTCGCTCTTCCGGAGGATTGCCGCAGATCCGGATATAGCCGTGAGGGGCGTCCTCAAATCGTGGCCGATGGAGCGCAAAAGGTTGGCGCGCAGCTGCTCGTTTTTCGCCAGGACCGCGGCCTCCTCGCGCTCTCGCGCCGCCCGGTCGCTTTCGAGGGCAAGCGCGCATTCGCCCACGATGGACAGGACGATGGAGTTCTCAAAGGCCTCGAGTGAACGGCCCTCCAGCGCGATGCCGATGACGCCGAACACCTCCTTTCCCGCGCGGACGGCCAGGTAGAGGCACTGCGCCTCGGGTAGCGTGCGCGTGCTCGCGCCCGCGTGCTTGTTGTTGGTGAAGGTCCAGGTGGCAACCGCGCGCTCGTACTCCGTGAGAATGCTCGCAGATCGGTCCTGCGTCCCGGCGGGCTCGTAGAGCGCGTCTCCCAGCAGGTCTCCGCTTGCCGGATAGAAGACGATGTCGAGCCGCAGGAGCTTGATGAGCTGGCTCATGGCCACGCGGGCGCGCGCCTGGAACCCTTGTGCCTGCTGCAGAAGCTGGTTCGTCTCGAGCAGCACGCGGGTGCGGAACGCGTTCTTCGCCGACGCGCGGGCGTTGTCGGCGATGCGCACGGTGAGCTCGGAGGCGACCATGGCGGTGGCGAACATGATGCCGAACGTGACGAGGTAGCTTCGGTCGTAGCTGTCGAGCGAGAACAGCGGCGTGACGAAGCAGAAGTTGTAGAGGACCACCGAGAGGACGCTCGACACGATGGTGCAGATGCGCCCCGTGGTGGTGACGGCGGTGAGCAGGGCCGTCAGGATGTAGAGCGAGATGATGCTGGAGTCGGCGAAGCCGAGATGCCTGAAGTACGTCCCGATGGCGGTGGCGAGAAGGGAGAGGCCGAGGGTCAGCGCCATGTCGCGCCCTCTCGGCGGGCGAAAGCCGCCGTGCTCGCGACGGTCCCGCCGCCGCGCATCGGGTGCCGCCTGGTCGGGGATGATGTAGATGTCAAGGTTGGGCGCGATGGCGATGAGCTGCTCGACGAGCGATTTGCGTCCAAAGAGCGCGCGGTTCACGCCGTGCAGTTCGCCGGTGCGGCCCATGACGATCTTGGAGATGCCGGAGAGTCGCGCGAACTCGGCGATCTGGAAGGCGATGTCGTCCCCGTAGACGGTCTCCATGTGCGCGCCGAGCTGCTCGGCGAGCGCGATGTTCGCCGAGAGCCTGCTGTGCTCCTCCTCACTCATGCCCTGGGTATGGGGGCCTTCGACGAAGAGCGCGACCAGCTCGCCGCGAAACGCCTTCGCCATGCGCGCGGCTGCCCGGACGATGCGGGGATTGGTCGGCGCCGGGGAGACGCACACGAGGATGCGCTCGCTCGTATAGTAATCGCGGTTGCCCATCACGCGCGCGGCGTCTGCCAGGTGCCCCATGCGGTCGGCGCACTTGCGCAGGGCGATCTCGCGCAGGGCGGTGAGGTTCTCGACGGTGAAGAAGTGGCCTTGCGCCCGTTCCGCCTGAGCCTCGCGGTAGACGAGCCCCGCTTGCAGGCGCTCGAGGAGGTCGGCGGGCTCGATGTCCACAAGTTCAACCTGGTCGGCGTCGTCAAAGACGCGGTCGGGGATGCGCTCGCGCACGACGACGCCGGTGATGGAGGCCACCATGTCGTTCAGGCTCTCGATATGCTGGACGTTGACGGTGGTGTACACGTCTATCCCTGCGCGCAGGAGCTCCTCGACGTCCTGGTAGCGCTTCTCATGCCGGCAGCCCGGCGCGTTGGTGTGGGCGAGCTCGTCGACGAGGATGAGCTGCGGCGCGCGCACGATCGCCGCATCGAGATCGAACTCGGTGAGGGTGATGCCGTTGTGCTCCACGAGTTCAGGCGGCACCTGCTCGAGGCCCCGCACGAGGCGCGCCGTCGCCGGCCGCTCGTGGGGTTCGATGTAGCCGGCCACCACGTCCACGCCGCGTCGTTTCGCGGCGTGGGCCGCTTGCAGCATGGCATAGGTCTTGCCCACGCCGGCCGCATAGCCGAAGAAGATCTTGAGATGTCCGCGCCGTGCATGCTCCTCATCGCCGTCGGCATCGTGCTCGATGGCCTTGAGGAGCGCATCGGGATCGACGCGGCCATCGGTTGTGTCACGTGGCATGAGACTCCCTTCCTTCCGTGGGTTCCCTCGGCGGGCCCGCAACGTCCGCTGCTCGAACAGTCCTGCGCAAGACGGAGCGTCCGCTGGACGCCGAGCTTGCGCATAGGACGAGTATAGCCGTCGAAAGCGGGTTCTCATGTACGTCTACCTGCATCTTTACGTCATCTTAATGCGTGGGCGCGCAACCCTAACACCGCTTTAATGCGCACGGGCGTTTACTGTTCTCATGCCGCGTCCCCTTCGGACGCAGTGTGAGGGAAAGAGGCTTCTTCGAAAGGAGCGGGCGCATGGACGTCCTTATTCCGATCATCGGAATTACCTGCATCGGACTTCTTATCTACTACATCTACATTCTCATGAGGAGTGATTCGTAAAGCATGAGTGCCATCATTCAGTACGCTCTGTACTTTGCCGTCCTCATCGCGCTCGCCATCCCCCTGGGGAAGTTCATGGCGCGCGTCATGGACGGTGAGCGCACGGTTTTGTCGCCCGTGCTTGCCCCGGTCGAGCGAGGCGTCTATCGCCTGCTCCGCATTGACGCGGGGGAGCAGATGGGTTGGAAGCGCTATCTGGTGAGTGTGCTCGCCTTCTCGGGTATCGGGCTCGCGGTGCTCATCGCGCTCCAGATGCTCCAGGCTGTCCTGCCGGGCAACCCGCAGCACCTGCCGGGCGTGCCGTGGGACCTGTCGTTCAACACGGCGGCCTCCTTCATCACCAACACCAACTGGCAGTCCTACTCCGGTGAGACCACCCTGTCCTACCTCGTGCAGTTCATGGGCCTCACCGTGCAGAACTTCGTCTCCGCCGGCACCGGCATCGCGGTCATGTTCGCGCTGATCCGCGGCTTCCGCCAGGTCAAGGAGCAGGGCCTGGGTTCCTTCTGGGTCGACCTCACCCGCACCGTCCTGTACGTGCTCATCCCGCTGAACCTCGTGTTCGGCGTCTGCCTGGCCGCCGGCGGCGTCATCTCCAACTTCCAGCCGGCTCAGAAGGCCGAGCTCGTGGAGCCCGTCGCCGTCCGGCCCAATGCCGACGGCGGCTGGAGCGTCGTCGACGGCGCCCAGATCGAGGGCGACACCGTCAAGGTCGACGGCGAGGTCGTCGAGGGCGCGCGCGTGGTCACCGAGCAGTTCCTGCCCCAGGGCCCCGCGGCCCCCCAGGTCGCCATCAAGCAGTCCGGCACCAACGGCGGCGGCTTCTTCGGCGTGAACTCCGCCCATCCATATGAGAACCCCAGTGCCTTCACCAACATCATCGAGATGACCAGCCTGCTGCTGATCCCGGCCGCCTGCTGCTTCACCTTCGGCATCGGCGTCAGGAACACCAAGCAGGGCAGGGCCATCTTCGCGGCGATGCTTATCCTGCTGGTGGTCTTCACCGGCACCATCGCCGTCAACGAGCACGCGGGCACCCCGCAGCTGGCCGATGGCGGCGCGGTCAATATCGAGATGACCGGCGGCCAGGCCGGCGGCAACATGGAGGGCAAGGAGAGCCGCTTCGGCATCGCCACCTCCTCCACGTGGTCGGCTTACACCACCGCCGCCTCCAACGGCTCGGTTAACTCCATGCACGACTCCTACACCCCGCTGGGCGGTTTTGTCCAGATGCTCCAGATTGCTCTGGGCGAGGTCGTCTTCGGCGGCGTGGGCTGCGGCCTGTACGGCATGATCGGCTTCGCCATCCTCACGGTGTTCATCGCCGGCCTCATGGTCGGACGCACGCCCGAGTTCCTGGGCAAGAAGATCGAGCCGGGCGAGATGCGCTGGGCGGTCGTCCTGTGCCTGGCGACTCCGTTCGCCATTCTGGTGTGCTCGGCCATCGCCTGCATGGTGCCCGGTCTCGCCGACCAGCTCAACAATGGCGGCGCGCACGGCTTCTCCGAGGTGCTGTATGCCTTCATCTCGTGCGGCGGCAACAACGGCTCGGCGTTCGCGGGCATGAACTGCAACATCCCCTGGATCAACGTCATGCTCGGCCTCGAGATGCTGTTCGCCCGCTTCGTGCCCATCGTCGGCACGCTGGCCATCGCCGGCTCGCTGGCCAAGAAGGGTAAGGTCGCCGAGAGCGCCGGTACCCTGTCCACCACCAACGGCATGTTCGTGTTCCTGCTCGTGTTCATCGTTCTGCTGATCGGTGCCCTGAGCTTCTTCCCGGCCCTGGCGCTTGGCCCCGTTGCCGAGTTCTTCCAGATGATTGCGTAAAGGAGGCGCAGATTTATGGCTATGCAAAAAGACATGATGGGCCGCGCGGTCCGCGACTCGTTTGCCAAGCTGGATCCTCGCGTCCAGATTCAAAACCCGGTCATGTTCCTGGTGTGGCTTTCCGCCGTCATGACCTCCGTCCTGGCCGTCGCCTCCGTCTTCGGCGTGCAGGACGCGGGCGTGCCCACCTACTATGTGGTCGCCATCGCGGTCATCCTGTGGCTCACCGACCTGTTCTCGAACTTCGCCGAGGCGCTTGCCGAGGGCCGCGGCAAGGCCCAGGCCGATTCCCTGCGTGCGGCCAAGAAGGATGTCGAGGCCCATCGCATCGAGTCCGTTGAGGACAAGGAGCACTTCACCGTCGTTCCCGGCGCCGAGCTCACGCGCGGCGACCTGGTGGTCGTGCGCGCCGGCGAGCAGATTCCCGGCGACGGCGACGTCATCGAGGGCGCCGCCTCCGTCGACGAGTCCGCCATCACCGGCGAGTCCGCCCCCGTGGTCCGCGAGGCCGGCGGCGACCGCTCCGCCGTCACCGGCGGTACCACGGTGCTGTCCGACTGGATCGTCGTCAAGGTCTCCAGCGAGCCCGGCCAGAGCTTCCTGGACAAGATGATCGCGATGGTCGAGGGCGCCGCGCGCAAGAAGACCCCCAACGAGATCGCCCTGGAGATCTTCCTGGTGGCCCTCTCCATCGTCTTTATCCTGGTCACGCTGGCCCTGTATTGTTACTCCTGCTTCTCGTCCGGCCTTAACGGCATGGCCAACCCCACGTCCGTGACCACGCTCGTGGCGCTGCTCGTGTGCCTGGCCCCCACCACCATCGGCGCCCTTCTGTCCGCCATCGGCATCGCCGGCATGAGCCGTCTGAACGAGGCCAACGTGCTGGCCATGTCCGGCCGCGCCATCGAGGCCGCCGGCGACGTCGACATCCTCATGCTCGACAAGACCGGCACCATCACCCTGGGTAACCGCCAGGCGTCCGAGTTCATCCCGGTCGACGGCGTCGATCCCGCGGATCTGGCCGATGCCGCCCAGCTCTCGTCGCTGGCCGACGAGACCCCCGAGGGCCGTTCCATCGTCATGCTCGCCAAGGAGCAGTTCGGCCTGCGCGGCCGCACGCTCGAGGACAAGGGCATGGAGTTCATCCCGTTCACCGCGGCGACGCGTATGTCGGGCGTGAACTACGAGGGCAATGAGATCCGCAAGGGGGCCGCCGATTCCGTGCGCGCCTACGTGGAGGCGGCCGGCGGCGTGTTCTCCCGGGAGTGCGACGAGGTCGTCGAGCGCATCGCCAAGGCCGGCGGCACCCCGCTGGTCGTGGCCAAGAACCGCCGTGTGCTGGGCGTCGTGTACCTCAAGGACATCATCAAGTCCGGCGTTAAGGAGAAGTTCGCCGACCTGCGCAAGATGGGCATCAAGACCATCATGGTGACGGGCGACAACCCGCTCACGGCGGCTGCCATCGCGGCCGAGGCCGGCGTGGACGACTTCCTGGCAGAGGCCACCCCCGAGGGCAAGCTCGAGAAGATCCGCGAGTTCCAGCGCGAGGGCCACCTGGTCGCCATGACCGGCGACGGCACCAACGACGCGCCCGCTCTGGCCCAGGCCGACGTCGCCGTGGCCATGAACACGGGCACCCAGGCCGCCAAGGAGGCCGGCAACATGGTCGACCTCGACTCCAGCCCCACCAAGCTCATCGATATCGTGCGCATCGGCAAGCAGCTGCTCATGACCCGCGGCTCGCTCACGACCTTCTCGGTGGCCAACGACGTGGCGAAGTACTTCGCCATCATCCCGGCCCTGTTCTCGCCGATCTACCCGGGCCTCGGCGCGCTCAACATCCTCGGTCTGGCAGGCCCGCTGTCCGCGGTTCTCTCGGCCATCATCTACAACGCGCTCGTTATTATCGCGCTGATCCCGGCCGCGCTGAAGGGCGTCAAGTACCGCGAGGTCCCGTCCGGACAGCTGCTGACCCACAACCTGCTCGTGTGGGGCCTGGGCGGCATCGTGGCCCCGTTCGTATTCATCAAGCTCATCGACATGCTGCTCGCGTTCTGCGGCATCATGTAAGTGGAGGTCTGTATGTTCAAAGGTGTCGCATCGCGCGCACTGGGCGTGTTCGCGCTGTTTACCGTCGTCTGCGGCCTGGGCTACACGCTCGTCGTGACCGGCATCGCCCAGGTCGCGTTCCCGTACCGGGCGAACGGCTCGCTCATCAAGGTCGACGGCAAGGTCGTGGGCTCCGAGCTGATCGGCCAGAACTTCGAGGATGGGGACCACATGTGGGGCCGCATCCAGAACGTGTCGGTGGTCGAGGACGAGAACGGCGAGCTCATGGCCTACGGCGCCCCGTCCAACCTGTCCCCGGCAAGTGAGGAGTACCGGCAGCTCGTGGACGCGCGCGTGAAGAAGATCCGCGCCGCCAACCCCGATGCCGATACGGACGCTGTGCCCGTCGACCTGGTGACCTGCTCCGGTTCCGGCCTCGATCCCGAGATCTCTCCGGATGCAGCCGAGTACCAGGTACCGCGCCTGGCAAAGGCCACGGGCAAGAGCGAAGGCGAGGTGCGCGACATCATCGCCCAGTGCACCAAGGGCCGATTCCTGGGCGTCTTCGGCGAGCCCACGGTCAACGTGCTCAAGGTGAACCTCATGTTGGACGGCACGCTGTAGGCCATGAGCCTGCCGGCCTTGCGACGATGGCCGGCGCCTTGGAAAAAGAGTCTTGGGACGAGGGTAGCATCGCCGATCGCGCCGAATGGCTTGCGAACAAGGCGTTGGAGGTCTGGCGCTAGGCTCTACCCGCGTCCCATCTCGAAGATGCCTGCGGTGTCGGAACCCGCATCCATGACGGATGTTGTCGGCTCTTCCAAAGGCGAGGCACCGGTGGCGCTTCCGTCATCGGTGCCTCAACCCCCCTCGCCGAGAGCCAGGAAGAGCCCCATCACGAGCTCGACCCTCTGCTGCAAGGACCCGCTCAGCTCGCCGTAGGAGGCCGCCAGATGCACCTCTTTGGACAACTCCGACATCGAGTCCTTCAACGCCTTCTGAACGCTCACGGAGGGCCTCACCTCAACCTGAGCATCGGTGAGCTTGGCGATGATGTAGTCCTGCCTGCTCATGCCGTTCCAGGCGGCCATCTCGCATATGAGCTTATGCTCCTCGGGCGTGCAGCGGAACGCCATCGTCTTGCTGCGCTTGCGGGCGCTGTTCTCGCACGGCATCCTTCTTACCCCCTCGCCCCGTCGAGCGCGGCTGCCATTTCGTCCTGCTTCGTGGGGAACAGATGCGCGTAGCGGTAGGTGATGTCCACCGCCTCGTGGCCCATGCGCTCGGCGATGGCAAGCGCGGAGAAGCCCATCTCGATCAGCAGACTCACGTGACTATGACGTATGTCGTGTATGCGGATGCGCTTCACTCCCGACGCCCTGCACCCGCGCTCCATCTCGTGGGCCAGGAAGTGCTTGGTCACGGCGAACAGGCGCTCGTCGGGGGCGACGTCGTCTCGCAGCTCCAGTAGGCGAGGATCTCGCCGTAGGTGATGAGGTCGTGGGCCTTCTTGATGCGCTCAACCCAGCACGCTGCGAGCATCGCGACACCCCAGAGCACGAGAGCGAGCACGAAGGTGGGCACGGTTTGCTCGAGCGGCCAGTCCCAGGCGAACGCCTGCACGGCGACCCATATGAGCGCTGCCACCATGAGCAGCAGGAATCCGAGCGTTACGCAGCTCAGACGCTTCATGGTTTCAATATCGCGATCGATGGTCTCGTTCATGGTTTCCACGTCTCCTTTGATGAGGGAGTCCACGGTCGCGCCGAAGATCTCGGAGAGCAGGAGCAGGCTCTGGACGTCGGGGTAGGTCTTGCCGTTCTCCCACGAGCTGATCGTCTGGCGGCTCACGTACACGCGCGCAGCGAGGTCGTCCTGCGACATGCCCGCCGCAGCGCGCAGCTCGCGTATCCTCCCGCCGACCTCCATGCCCGCTCTTCCTCCGTTCTCCTCGGCGCGGCCCCTTACGGGCCAGACCATGGCACGTCTCGCGGAATCGTACCATCAAAGGGTCCCGACACCGGTCCCCACAGGGCGAGAAACGCGCGTCAAGAGTTCTTTACGTGGCCTCTACCTGCGGCTTTCCGAAGCGCACGTGGCCCAGTCGACGGCCGCGGCGTCGCTTTCACGGCGGACGAGAAGAACAACCGCGCATGCACCTCCACCAGCGCCTTTCCACATTCTCGCGAGAGGCTGTCGACAACCTTCCGGCGCCCCGCGCGTTCCGTTGCCCAGCGTTCCAAAGCGGTTCATGCCGAGAAGAGCGCCCGGAGGCCCCAATGTGGAAAGCTCCCGCATGCCGCCCATATAATGGACGCACGGGGCGAGAAGAGCCGTGCGCCCATGCGTCGGCCCAGGCTCGCGGGAGCCTCCAACGGCGCCGCCCGGGCTACGTCGCCGTCGAAAGGATCCAGATGGTCACTCATATGCTCGGCACGGGCGCGCGGACGGCGGTGCTCCTGCACGGGGGCGGCCTCTCGTGGTGGAACTACCGGGCAGTCGCCGGCCTGCTCGCCGCCAACGGGTACCGCGTCGTGCTCCCCACGCTCGACGGGCACGCCGGCTCGGACCGCCCGTTCACGTCGATCGAGGACAACGCCTCCGAGCTCGTTGCCCTCATCGACCGCGAGCTCGGCGGGCACGTCGACGCGCTCGGCGGCGTCTCCCTCGGGGCGCAGGTCGCCCTCGAGGCCCTCGCGCAGCGGCCGCGGATCGCGGAGCGCGCCGTCATCGAGAGCGCGCTCGTGCTCCCCATGCGCGCCGCCCGCGCCCTCGACGCGCCCGCCGTCGCCCTGAGCTACCCGCTCGTGCGGCACCCCTGGTTCTCGCGGGCGCAGTTCGCGAGCCTCCATCTCCCCGAGGAGCTCTACGAGCCCTACTACCGCGACAGCTGCGCCATCTCGAAGCGGGACATGATCGCCTTCATGCGGGCGAACAGCTCCTACCGGCTGAGGCCCGAGCTCGCTGGCTGCGGGGCGCGGGCTACCACCCTTGTCGGCGGGAGGGAGCCCCGCGTCATGGTGCGCTCGGCGCGCGCCCTGGCTGAGGCCATGCCGGGCAGCATGCTTGTCGAGCACCCTGGCTGGCGGCACGGCGAGGCGAGTCTGTGGCACCCCGAGGTCTACCTTGAGGCGCTCGAGGGTCGCCCATAAGCAAGCGCCCGAGCACCGCTACGGCAGATGCAAGGCGTTGCGTATCAAAATAGGACGAAAAGAACGCCCGCGCGGCGCCTCCCCGGGCGGGCCGCCCAAAAGGCAGTCCCCACGGGCGCCCGTCGCGCACGCCTCAGTGTTGACCAATGTTCAATCGAGGTGTACCATCCGTCACGAGGAGGTGGCCGACGTGACCAGAATCGTGATGGACCCCGGGGAGCGCAGGCGCGAGCTGCTGGCGTGCGCCATGAAGCTCTTCGCCGAGGAGGGCTACGACAACGTGTCCGTGCGGGCCGTGGCGCGCGCCGCCGGCGTGGCGCCGGGGCTCGCCTACCACTACTTCGACTCCAAGGAGAAGATGTTCGCCGAGGCCATCGGGGACTACGCCC
>OLFT01001251.1_pt1 | contig 27536 bp, 24 predicted proteins | sample 1604921 | NCBI WGS metagenome assembly OLFT01 (sample SAMEA3888897, study PRJEB22519) | human gut metagenome | biome: human gut; feature: human-associated habitat; material: faeces | place: Denmark | collected 2013 | reverse complement strand
TTGTAACGCAACCTTAGGAGGCGCTTGTTATATCCATTTAACTATGGGAACAAATTCCGTATTTTCGGGCTTTTCAGCCTTTCGGTCACGGTAACCAACTTTATGAACTCATCCACTTTCGTCTGGCGAATCCACAGAAACACGCAACTTAAAAAAGCTACGCTATATATCTTAACAAACAACACCCTGAAAGTCAAGACATCAAAGCTTCACTTCACACGAAAAGCTGTACTGAAAAGCTAAAAGCCATCGCGCACAGTCCGTAATCTGAGATTCTGTGCCCTGATGGCTTTTATTTTATAACCTATTTTATTCCCTGTTTTCTTATAATGTCTTCCAGCTTCAGAGTCCCTTGCATCCAGATCTGTCCTTTAAAACGACGGCCCGGCTGTGGTTCACCTAAGAGGTCCTTACTGTTGATGCAGACCACAAACTCCAGATCGTGGCTCTCAATCTTCATACGATAAATTTCCTCTTTTGTGTAAATATTTCGGATTTTTTCAACTTCTTCAATTTCTCCGATGACAGAATACTGGTCACATTCCACTCCGCAAGGCATGAAACAGGAGTCTATAATAGAGTAGAGATCCTCCTTCATGGCTCTTCTGGAAATCTGGGAGTAAAGATCGATATCCTCGATGGTCAAACTCTCCATGGCGTCCTCATCCCCATTTTTTGCGGCCTCAATCAGACTGTTGCGGTTTTTCGCAGCAACCTTTGCCTTTTGGATCTGTTTCTGGCTCTTCTTGATCGGAAGAAGGATCTTTCCACCGATGGACATCCCGGAAAAGCAGACGGAACTAATCTTGGAGTGATGTTCTTTATCCAACATTCTTTCCCTAAATTCCAGAAAATTCTGGATGTAGAAGATCAATGTGATACCGACCTTATTCTCATCCACCATGCCGGAGTAAGTCTCTTTCTCCGTATGTCTCTGAACGGAACACTCTTCCGTGGATCCGATTATATGGCTCTCCTGATACGGGAAGTAAAACTCCCGCTCGAAATTCCCCTCTTCGTTCAGTTCTCCGATGATTGAAATTCCAAGGCCCGGAGCAACTTCTGTACGCATTTCGCAGACATTGCTCTCCTCGTCGACCTGAACACATCGTGTCATTGACGGCTGCCGTTCCAGCAAATCCAGCAATTTTTCAATATCTTTTTTCTTTGTATACATGCTGAAACCAGCTGCACGTAAAAATTTATGCATATGGATCAATAATCTCCTTTATTATCCTCACCGTCGGGATCATATGACAGAGCATCAAAATTCCCGATGGTATCTGTCTCAATCTCAACTTCTTCTACATCGTATGCGTCAGCATACTTTTTTACACGTTCTTCCTCATTCTCACGGCGCTCTGCCTGACGTTTTCTCAATTCCTTCATGCGCTCGCTCTTTTTGCGCTCACTGCTCGGAACCTCGATATCCTGCTCTCCTGAGCCGCTTTTTAACTCTTTCTTCTTGCTGTTTGCGGCCTTTTCCTTCATTGCGAGGCGCTCATCCATCGTCGGACGTTTTACGTATCCCAGCGCCTGCTCCAGCGCTTCCTGCTCTTCACCGCCAAGGAGAACCTCTGTCGCACCTTCCTCTACCTCTTTTAAGTAGATATAACAGCCCTCACGGCTGTGTACAACGTCCAGTATGAAACCACTGTTCTTGTTGTCTAACATTGCGATAACAAAGCTTAGATTGCCGCCCATGCCCTTGAATGCATTGTACTTAACATATCCGAATTTCTGGAATGAGGACTTGATCTGCCTGGAAAGCTGTTTCATTGCATCCTTGCTGGAGCGATCTTTTTCCTGCAGCTCCTCCATCTCATCCATGATATCCATGATCGTATCTTCCAGTGTCTCTGCGTCTTTTCCTCGCATGAAGATATCATATCTTCGGTACAGTTTATTGAGCTTTACAATACAAATGATCACCACGATCAATAACACCAATGACAGGATTGAAAATCCGACGATCAGTACCATTGGATCGATGGGGATACTGTATAACATACTGTTTTCCATTTTCTGTTTTCTGTCCTTCCGTTTGTGTCTGTGCTTTTCGTTTGATTTATTACACTCTTAAAGACTCCATAAGTTCGATCAGACGTTCTAACTCTTCCTGGGAATAATACTCGATCTCGATCCTACCCTTATTTTTATCCTTCTGGTTGATAACGACCTTCGTACCCATGATAGACTTTAATTTGTCTTCCACCTGCCGGTAGATGAGATCGATATCCGGTCCCTTTTCCGGTTTCTTTTCTTTCGGCGGACGGTTCATCATCTTGACAAGTTTTTCCACGTCACGTACGCTTAATTTTTCCTCGATGATTTTTGCAGCTACCTGATACTGACGTTCACCTTCTTCAAGTCCCAGGAGTGCTCTCGCGTGCCCGCTGGAAATCTTTCCCTCTGCCAGCATATCCTGCACACGAATATCAAGTTTCAGAAGGCGCATGCTGTTTGTGATCGTCGCACGATTCTTGGATACACGATTTGCAATCTCCTCCTGCGTGAGATGAAACTCCTGAATCAGTTGCTGGAATGCCTGTGCTTCTTCGATCGGATTTAAATCAGCACGCTGTACATTCTCAATCAACGCGATCTCCATAGTCTGCTGCTTATCATACTCACGGATCAATACAGGAACATCTGTGACTCCGGCAAGTTTTGCCGCGCGCCAACGACGCTCACCGGCTATGATCTCATAATGATTTCCCTTTTTTTGGACAATCAGTGGCTGCAAGATTCCATATTGTTTGATAGAATCCGCCAGCTCCTGAAGGCTTTCCTCATCAAAATTTTTTCTCGGCTGCTCGCTGTTCGGTTCAATCAGGTTGAGCTTCAATGTCTGCTCTATCGGCTTTTCCACGATCTTTTCGACCGGTTTTTCTACGATTTTCTCGACAATTTTCTCGACCGGCTTCTCGACGATCTTCTCAACAATTTTTTCCACCGGTTTCTCGACGATCTTTTCGACTACGATCGTTTCAGCATTCGTGCCCGTCTTTGCTGTTTTACTGCTGTCCGTCTTTTTCCCCGTTCCATCTTTTTCCGTATTTTTCGTGGTGCCCTGATTTACCATCAGGTGTTCTTTTCTCTCACTTCTGCTCACTTTTTCTGCAGCGTTCTCTTTCGTAGTTGTGACTTCTTCCCCGAAGAACGCGCCTAAACCTTTACCTAATCCACGCTTCGCCATTATATTTCTTCTCCTCTGCTGATGACTTCCGCTGCTAAAAGTCTGTAGCTCTCCGCTCCTGATGATCGGCTGTCATAAAGATTGATCGGCATGCCGTAGCTCGGCGCCTCAGCCAGTCTGACATTTCGCGGAATAATTGTCTTATAAATATTTTCATTCAAGTGTTCTTTTACGTTCTCTACAACTTCCAAAGACAGATTTGTTCTGGAATCATACATTGTAAAAACAACGCCCTCTACTTCCAAAGATGGATTCAGCTTTTTCTGAACAAGATTTACCGTTTTTAATACCTGACTTAATCCCTCCAGGGCATAGTATTCACACTGGATCGGGACAAGAACTGTATTGGCCGCAGTCAGTGCGTTAATCGTAAGAAGGTTCAGGGACGGAGGACAGTCAATGATAATAAAATCATACTTTCCGTCTAACAGTTCCATATTTTTCTTGAGAATGCTCTCCTTTTCTTCCATATCAAGAAGCTCAATCTCTGCTCCGGCAAGGTCCACATCCGACGGCATCACGTCCAGACGTTCCTGCACACTTGGATTGATACACTCATCCACGGTGCATTCTCCCATCAGCAGTTCGTATACAGTATTGTCAATATTTCCTTTTTCCAATCCAAGTCCACTTGTTGTATTTCCCTGCGGATCAAAGTCCACAGTCAACACCCTCTGCCCTGCTTCAGCCAGGCAGGCGGATAAATTGATTGCAGTCGTCGTCTTTCCGACACCACCCTTTTGATTTGTAATTGCAATAATACGTCCCATACCTCTATCCTTTCCGCAGGTCAGCTCTACTTTTATTATCCTGTAATTATTTCGCATATCAGTCTGGTTTAGCTCATTTTAACCATATTTACTGATTTTCTCTATCATTTGAATCTTGATAATCTTTCCCATCAGATCATTAGCGAAACTTAGTATAACACAATTTTTCTTATTTTCCTATTGATTTACCTTATAAAATTAAAAATGTTTCACGTGAAACATTTTTGCAAATCATACAAGCTTCATTTTATGTTTCACGTGAAACATTTATCTTCAGAAACATTTCATATTTTCGCCTGTTGTATCTCATTACCAATTATATTATAATATAATAAGGAGTTGTCAAATAGGAATATAGTCATGAAACCACTATTCTCCTCTCTCAATCCCTTGAAACTGTATTTCTATAACATCATCATCTAAACCCGAGGTGAACTATGAAAGCTAAAAATAAAATCATCACTGCTATTCTCCTCTCAGCCGGTGCAACAGTCGGAACAGCACTGATTAACAAATATATCAAGATGTCTGCCATTTCAAGAAATCTTCTTGCTCAGCCGGAACCGCGCTGCTATCGTTGGAGACTTGGCAATATCTACTATACAAAAACCGGCACTGGTAAACCACTTCTTCTCGTACATGACCTGACTCACGCGTCCAGCAGCTGTGAGTGGGATTCTCTGATTCCACTTTTAAAAGAGCACTATACTGTCTACACCATAGATCTTTTAGGTTGCGGACGTTCAGAGAAGCCAAATTTAACTTACACAAATTTTCTCTATGTGCAGTTGTTAAACGATTTTGTAAAATCCGAGATTGGACGCCGCACAAACATTCTTGCTACCGGTGCGTCCGCTCCTATCGTGACAATGGCTTGCGGATACAATCCGGATCTTTTCGAGCAGATGATGTTTATCAATCCGGATTCTCTGCTCTCCTGCAGCCACATACCAGGAAAATCCGCAAGGTATTATAAGTTTATCCTTGATCTTCCGATCATTGGTACACTGCTCTACAACTTTGCGTCCGCAAGAAGTATTATCTCCAGAACCTTCTCTGAAAGCTACTTCTATAATCCTTATGATGTTAACCCGCATTACATCGACAAATATCACGAGTCCGCCCACCTTGGTGACTCCCCGAAATCCGTCTACGCCAGTGTCCAGTGTAATTATACAAAATGTAATATTACAAAGACTCTGGAAAAAATTGACAACAGTATCTACATCCTCGGCGGCGAAGCTGAGCAGGATATCGATCTGATCATAAAAGAATATACAAAATGTAACCCGGCCATTGAGTCCAGTACAATTCCAAACACCAAACATCTTCCTCAAATTGAGAACCCTGAAGAAGTCAGTTCCACGGTCCAGATGTTCTTCAACTAACACTTCAAATCAGATCTGTTAAAATGTTTCACGTGAAACATTTCTTCGGTGTTTGCAAAGATGCCACTACTTTCTAAACAGTAGCGGCATCTTTTTTGATTTTTTAGTACCTGTTCTGTAGATCTGCGCACTTGCCGCGCGGACCGTAAACTAAGAAAGTATAGACCTGAAAGCACAAGAATCCATCCACGGAGCTGCTCTGGAATGGAATTTGCGCTTAACTGTGAGGGGACTGAACAGTTACAAGTAACTTTTATCAAGAGTTAATTTTCAGAAATTCTTCTTAACTTCAAAAGATGTTGGCGTCTTCTCGACCGAGATATACCACATCGATCAATATTTTATCTTCAGGTCTATCATTTACGACGGCCGGTACATCAAGTACATTATGCGGTACTCCTGCTGTGCATGATAAATCTTTATTCATTACGATGATTCAGTGCATCAATTGCACATATCTCCCGAATAGTCATAAATCTTCCATCAACTCTGATTTATTTACGTGTTACAGGACTCTTGTTAATTTTAGTTTAAAGTTTTCAGTCACATTCTGTCTTGGATAAAAAATTTTGTCGGAAGCCTGCTTATTATAAAGTGCTTTTTTCGTCCAAATCAGCATATAGTGAATCATCATGCTTCTTTGTTTTACAAATATGAAAACCAAAAATGTCATGACTTAATTGTAACAATTTTGGGAATTCTTCAGTTCAGATGTTTCACGTGAAACATTTCCTGACTTTTCTGCTCACCCTTCGAATGTGTAAAAAAAGAACCTCACGATCCATACTCACAAGATCCTGAAGTTCTTTCCTTTTCTTACTATTCTGTTTTTCTTTACTTTAACGGTTCCTTCCCCGGAAGTCCCGCTTTTCTCGGATATTTCTTCGCTGTGATCGCCATCTTCTTTACCGGAACAAAGGTGCGTTCCACGTCCGTCTCCGGAAGAACCTTTACGATAATATCCTTCATCTCTCCGCCAAGCTTCTTCACAGCAGATCTCGCCTGGGCAATCTCCTCGTCAGCTTTTCCGGATTTATACGGGATAAAATATCCGCCCTTTTTCACAAACGGGATACAGTACTCGGAAAGGGTGGACATATTTGCCACCGCCCGAGATACGCAGATGTCGTACTGTTCCCGGTATTTCGCATCGCGTCCGTAGTCCTCGGCACGTCCATGGACAGCCGTAATATCCGTAAGTCCCAGTGCCTCTATCACCTCATTTAAGAATCCCACTCTCTTATTTAAAGAATCAAGCAGTGTGACCTTCAGTCCCGGAAACGCAATCTTTAACGGAATTCCCGGAAATCCTGCACCCGTACCCACATCGATACAGCTGTATTCTGCGGATCCGTCAAGCTTTAACCCAAGCTCCGGCGCAGCCAGAACAAGCAGAAGGCTGTCCACAAAATGCTTCGTGATCACATCGGAAAGCTCTGTGATCGCCGTGAGGTTCATCACCTTATTCTTCTCGATCAGCATCTCATAATATTTAAAAAACTGCTCTTTCTGCTGATCCGAAAGCTCGATTCCAAGATCCGCGCAGCCCTGATCCAATAATTTTACAAATTCATCTGTCATCAAATTATTTCCTTCCCATCTGCTCTAAATGCACCATCAGGACAGAGATATCTGCCGGTGAAACGCCGGAAATTCTCGATGCCTGACCAATATTCTCCGGCTTATAGAGGTTCAGCTTCTGGACTGCCTCTCTCCTCAGGCTTCCGACGGTTGTATAGTCAAGATCCGCCGGGATTTTTCTTCCCTCGAGCTTCTTGAACTGAGCCACCTGCTGCTTCTGTCTGCGGATATATCCGTCATATTTCAGATTTATGTCAACCTGTTCCCGCACATCGGCCGGAAGCTCCGGTCTCTTTTCGTCCAGCTCCGCAAGCATCTCATAATTTAATTCAGGTCTCTTGATAAGCTCTGCCAGCGTACTTCCGGATTTTAATGACGTACTTCCATGTTTCTCCAGAAATTCCTGTACCTTCTCATTTGCACCGACCGTCGCTTTTTCAAGGCGCTTAATTTCTTCCTCGATCGCTTTTTCTTTCCAGAGCACATACTCATACTGCTCTTCCGATACAAGCCCGATCTCATGTCCGATTCCTCGAAGTCTGAGATCTGCGTTATCCTGTCGTAAAAGCAGGCGATATTCCGCTCTCGATGTCATCATACGGTACGGCTCATGGTTTTCTTTTGTCACAAGGTCATCGATAAGAACGCCGATATAAGCCTGAGAACGGTCAAGAACTACTGCACTCTTCTCCTGTAACTTTCTTGCCGCATTCACGCCCGCCATAAATCCCTGAACAGCCGCTTCCTCATATCCGGAGCTTCCGTTAAACTGACCTCCGGAAAACAGTCCATCGATATTTTTAAACTCCAGAGACGCTTTTAACTGTCTTGGATTGATACAATCGTATTCAATTGCATATGCATTTCGAACAATTTTGACATTTTCCAGTCCCGGAACTGTCCGATACATCGCATACTGAACATCCTCCGGCAGTGAACTGGACATACCGCCGAGATACATCTCATTCGTGTAAAGTCCCTCCGGCTCCACGAATACCTGATGTCTTCCCTTATCTGGGAATTTCACGACCTTGTCCTCGATTGACGGGCAGTACCTCGGACCTGTTCCCTCGATGGCACCGGAAAATAGCGGGGAACGATCCAGATTATTCCTGATGATCTCATGGGTCTTCTCATTCGTGTAAGTCAGCCAGCAGGAGATCTGTTCCTTCTGTACCGACTCCGGATCCGTTGAGAAGGAGAACGGAACAACTCTCTTATCTCCAAACTGCTCTTCCATCTTGGAAAAATCAATGCTTCTCTTATCTGCTCTCGCCGGTGTACCTGTCTTAAAGCGGTACATCTCGATTCCGTTTGCCTTTAAGGAATCTGTGAGATGGTTTGCCGCCTGCAGCCCATTCGGACCCGTTGGGTTACTCACATCGCCGTAGATACATCTCGCGCGAAGATATACGCCCGTTGCTAGAACCACCGCACGGCACTTATAGACAGCGCCGGAGTAAGTTTTTACGCCCATGATCCGTTTCTTCACCGGATAACCGCTCTCCTGCTGCCCCTCATGTTCTTCCTGAAAAGTTCCGTATTCTCCCGGAATCTCCTCTGTAAGGATCTCAGCGACTTCCGCCTGACGGATCGTGAGATGATCCGTATTCTCCAGCACACGTCGCATAGATCTTGTATACTCCTGCTTATCTGCCTGTGCGCGCAGAGAATGGACCGCCGGTCCTTTGGATTCATTCAACATTTTTGACTGGATGAATGTCTTATCAATATTTTTTCCCATCTCGCCGCCGAGGGCATCAAGCTCACGGACCAGGTGTCCCTTGGAACTTCCCCCGACATTCGGGTTGCATGGCATCAGGGCAATGCTGTCCACGCTGACCGTAAACATGATCGTCTCAAACCCAAGTCTCGCTGCCGCAAGGGCCGCCTCGCATCCCGCATGGCCCGCGCCGACAACTACAATATCATATGTCTCCTCTACTACCGGCATTTTATTTCCTCTTTTCTTGTCAATTCCCTACTGTCTCTTCTATACTCCCAGCGGAATCTCCCATAAAAAACGTTCCGATCCGCCAATTTCTTTCCACCATAATCTTACTTACCCATACAGAACTTGCTGAATATCTCATTCACCAGGTCATCCTCCACAGACTCCCCGACAATAAGACCTAACTTCTCATAGGCATCCATCAGATCGATCGAATAAAAATCCTCCGGCATGCCGTTCTCTATACTATTCTCCACCATGGACATGCTCTCGAAAGCGTCCTTCAAAGCCTTCACATGGCGCACATTCGTGATCATAACCTGATCGTTGAAGTCGATCTCACCTCCATAGAATAAAGACTTTATCTCCTCTTCCAGGAGGTCGATTCCCGTCTCCTCCTTCGCGGAGATTCCGATCACCCTATGCCCGGATCTCTTCTCCACCTCATCCGCGGATACTACCGGCTCCAGATCGCTCTTATTTAAGAGTACCACTGACTTCCGTTCCTTAATAAAGTCCATGATCTGATAGTCGTTCTCATCCAGCTCCCTCGATCCATCTACAACGTAGATGATGAGATCCGCCTTCTTCGCCTCTTCCATGGCCCGGGAGACGCCGATCTTCTCCACCACATCCTCCGTATCCCGGATTCCCGCAGTGTCCACAACATTCAGGCTGATTCCCTGAAGATAGATATGTTCCTCAAGGATATCTCTCGTCGTTCCCGCCACATCCGTAACAATGGCGCGATCCTCGCCAACTAAAACATTCATCAGGGACGATTTTCCGGCATTCGGCTTTCCTAAAATAACAGTCTTTACGCCCTCAGAAACCACCCGTCCATTGGCGGAAGAACGGATCAGCTTCTCAAGCTTCTTCTTCACAGAAAGAACAACTTTAAGCAATTTTTCCCCGTATCCGTCAAGGGAAATATGTTCCGGATCGTCAAGCGCCGACTCGATAAAGGCAATCTCATAGATAATCTGTTCCCGGATCTCATGGATCTCCTTCGATACACTTCCCCGAAGCTGGCTCACAGAGGACTGCAGCGCATATTCATTTTTCGCGTTGATCACGTCGATGACCGCCTCCGCCTGGGAGAGGTCGATCCTGCCGTTTAAGAACGCCCGTTTCGTAAATTCACCCGGCTCTGCCAGTCTCGCCCCGGCCTTTAAGACTGTCTCCAGGATCCGTCTCGTGACCAGCATTCCGCCGTGACAATCGATCTCCACGGTATCTTCCGCTGTGTAGCTCCGTGGTCCTCGCATAAGCATCAAAAGGACCTCATCCACAGCCTCATCCCCGTCATAAACGTATCCGTAATGGATCGTATGGCTCTCCGCCTCAGAAAGCTTTTTCTTTCCAGGTTCCCGAAAGACCTTTTCCGCGACTTCAACCGCGTTCTCACCGCTGATCCTCACGATTCCGATTCCTGAATTTCCCATCGCCGTGGCGATCGCTGCAATCGTATCTGTATATTCCATAATCTCCATCCTGTCACTCACGCCTGCTGACTTAAAACATCAAGCTGAATGATCTTCTATTTTCTGGCTCCGCAAGTCCTGTAAACTCACGGAAATTCACACAATTAATCACCCTATCATAGCACAAAGGGGCTGCCATAGGCAACCCCCTCTATCACGATATCTGCAACTATTCAGCACCTTCCTGGTTACCTTTGTTTCCAGACAAAATCAGCCATGCGTTCCCGCACAGTGCGGCGCATGGCTGATCTGTGAATTATTATTCCTGACTGCTGCTGCGATAGCTATTCTCAGAACCAGCGGTTCTTTCGCGTCTCTCGTATCTCGGTCTTCTCTCTCTGCGCTCTTCCTTCTTTAACGCGATCACAACATGGCGGAACGGCTCCTCACCTTCGCTCTTTGTGAATACGTATTTATCGTTCTGGAGTGCGGAGTGGATGATCCGTCTCTCATACGGATTCATCGGCTCTAAGGAAACCGGACGTCTTGTCCGCTTTACCTTGTAAGCGATATTCTTTGCGAGAGTCTCCAGTGTTTCTTTTCTTCTCTCTCTGTAATTTTCGGTATCCAGCTTGACTCTTAAGTAGTCCTCAGATTCCTTATTTACAACAAGGCTTACAAGATACTGAAGGGAATCGAGTGTCTGTCCTCTCTTGCCGATGAGAAGTCCCATCTCCTCGCCGGTCAGGTTGACATCCATCTCCTTTTCCTCTTCATTCATTTTCACTTCCACATCAACAGCAAGGCCCATTGCATCGAAAACGGAATTCAGGAAATCTACGGCCTTATCGTCAACGGTCTCGATCTTCTTCGCGCGGATCACTGCCGGCTTGGAACCAAAAAGTCCGCCGAGAACTCCGGCACTTCCCTTTTCAACGACCTCATACTGAATCCGATCACTGCTCACACCGAGCTGCAGGGATGCCTGTGTGATTGCATCTTCCACAGTTTTCGCAGTCACTGTAATCATTTCCATAACAGAACCCCCTTATTATTTTCGCTTGTCATGTGCCTCATTGTACTTCTGGACCATCGCTGCCTTGGAAGCGAGACTTCCCGGTTTCGCGTTGGTGTTGTAGTACTTGCTGGACTCCTCGATCTGTTTCGCGATCTTTTCCTTCTTAACTTCCTCAGCAGCTTTTTCCTTCTCCTCCTCAGCCTTGATCGCCTTTAAGGATGCGGTAGCGTTCTGAGTTACCTTAGCCGGCGGAAGTCCCTGTTTTGCACGTTTCTTATTTACCTTTTCCAGGTTCTTTGCGATCATATCGTCGATGTTTACCTTATCCATGTACGCGTTAACGATGAGCTGCTGGATAATTGTAACAACGCTGGTCGCGATCCAGTAGATGCCAAGACCTGCCGGCATCGTGATACAGATGAACGCGGAGAATAACGGCATTGTCGTTGTCATAGTCTTCATGGACTGGGCCATCGGATTCTCTGCATCTGCGGATGTGGACGGCTGATTTCCGCTCATGAGCTTTGTGCTGAACCACTGGGATACTGCCGCAAGAACCGGGATGATCCATGCGAAGGACGGTACCCAGCCCGGCGCCTCTGCCATATTTAAACCGAGGAACGTGTTCATTCTCTCGACAACAGCAGCATTCTGGCCGATCACATCAGAGATTGCCGGGAACAGTGCCTGAAGCTCTCCCCACTGGGCCGTGGAGAATTTATAGAGCATGTCTACAAGACGGTTTGCATTTGTGAAATCAAACTTGTCTAATTTTCCGCCGCAGGCGGTTGCGATATTTGTGATTTCCTGTAACTTCTGAGCATAGTCAGCCTGTCCCATCAACGGAGTGACAACGTTGTCGAAATAAACGCGGACAGACGGAACGTATGCCGGGATATTGTAGATGACACGGTACAGTGCAAGAAGGATCGGCATCTGGATCAGCAACGGAAGGCATCCGCCCGTCATGCTTGTGCCGTACTTCTCGTAAACAGCCTGGATCTCCACGTTCTGACGCTGCATGGACTCCTGATCTGACTTTCCTTTATACTTCTTCTGGATCGCCTGGATCTCCGGATTCATGACAGACATGAGTTTTGTGGTTTTCTGCTGTTTAATCGTGAGCGGTATCATCAGTGTTTTCATTACGATCGTAAACAGAATGATGCACAGACCTACGTTGAACACGCCGAAGCTGCTCGTAAATCTGAAGAGGATGTCCATGACATAGCCAAGGACAGTCGCGATCGGTCCCAGAATGGAACCAGCCTTCGTCAAAACCATATCTTACCTCCTGGGTTTTTTACGGGACTGGATCATAACCGCCTTTTGCAAACGGGTGACATCTCAAAATCCGCCTGCACGCAAGATAAGTACCTTTTATAGCGCCGTATTTTCTGATTGCTTCCATGGCGTACTGGGAGCAGGTAGGCGTATAAATACAGTGAGGGCCGATACAGGGAGAGATAAACTTCCTGTAAATCTTAATCAGACCAATCAGAACCCATTTCATAAACCACTCACTTCGATTCTTTTAAAATGTTATGAAGCCCGCATAAGTGCAGAAAAGCACTCTCAATCTTGTCGAAATTTTTGTCTTTTGCCGCAGCACGTGCGACAACAATGATGTCTTTTCCTTCTTCTAATATGTCCTTATTTAACCGGAAGCTTTCGCGGACAAGTCTCGCGAACCGATGCCTTACAACGCTGTTTCCGACCTTTTTGCTGGCGGAAATTCCGATTCTCGTGTCCTCCCGTCCCGAATCCATCACGTACATGACCAGATATTTGTTTGCGTAGGACTTCCCTCTCCGGTAAACCGTCTGGAAATCCTGATTTTTCTTTAACGAATTGAACCTTTTCATTCAATACCTCTGCAAAACTAAGTCGATAAAGCCGTAAAAATCCCGCATAACAAAAAAGAGCATCCAAAAGTTTTCCTAAACTTCCGGATACTCTCTTGGTTCATTAAGCAGATAATCTAGCTCTACCTTTTGCTCTTCTGGCAGCTAAAACTTTTCTACCGCCTGCTGTTGCCATTCTCGCTCTGAAACCATGAACTCTTTTTCTCTGAGTGTTCTTCGGCTGAAATGTCATCTTCATAAACCCGGCACCTCCTCTTACACTAAATTCAAGTACCTTCTCATGTACATATAAACTAAGACATATTGAAGCATCGTATCGATTATATAAAAATTGCCGCCCTTCGTCAAGACTAAATTTCAAAAAAATCCTTAAAACATGGGGATTTCTCCCATATGATTTTTCCTTTTTTTCGCTGTATATCCACATTCTGCTTTTTGCATGGAACGTTACTTTTCGGTCTTTCAGTAATAAAAAAGGGGAACAGCGTTTCGCTATCCCCCATAAAATGTATGTATTGATTTTATGTCACTATATTTAGTATCTCTTCATTTTATTATAGAAGCTGCAGCGTTATTATTTTCCGCTGCTCTCATTTTTTATACCTGATCTTCTTCCGGAAGCTGCCACACCACGCTTCTGAAAGGTATTCCTATATAACCGGCTCTTTCCGATCAGCCGTTATCTTTCATGATTTTAAACAGAACCTTCGTGATGGCCGTCGTAAGGATGCCTGCGACGATCGCCTCCGGAATACCGAATCCCAGGATGATTCCCAGGATCACATCGTAGATGTGCTCCACTGCCTTGTTGGACGCAGCCGCGTAGCTCTGTCCGAAGAAGATATAGATTCCGTTCATGACAAGCAGTGTGTTTGTCATAGCTCCTGCGATACCAGCCACCCAGAGGGCAACGGTCTGGCTGCCTTTGATTCCGTGAGCTGCTTTCATGATCAGCTTATAAACAAAATAAGCAACGATGCCGATGCATACGCGCGGCACGATGGCGATCACGGCGCTCCACATGTTTCCGCTGTATCCGCCGATCGTAACAAACGGGCTGAATACGAAGGAGGTCACTCCCGGGGCAATGGTCGCTTTTACAAGGCTGGTCACACCAAATACCAGTCCTAAGTAAGCGCCGTACTTCGGTCCAAGGATGATCGCTCCGATGATGACCGGGACGTGGATGATCGTTGCGTTCATAAAGCCTAACGGAATGTAACCGAGAAACGGTACGACCGACATGGCGATGATGATCGCAGTAAAAATCCCGGCGAGGGACATGTCCAGAACTTTCTTTTCAATTTTCATTTTTCTTTTTCCTCCTGCTACTGCTCTCTTGCGAGATACAATGCAATATAGTCACGTCTTGCATTATAGCGTGTCAGCGTGATGCCGTCAAATTCTTTCTCTAAAATTTTCCATTTATTTTTACTTTTCAATTTTACTTCCTACAATATAATTCCTGTTGCCGCCTTCTTTCTCCCGATCTCACCCTTTTTTTCTCTCCTGCTGCCTTAATTTTTTTTCGATTTTTCATTTTTCCCTCATATATGCCCTCTCCAACGTCCAGTCCTCTAAAATCGTTCTTTCTTTCCCTTCTGATTTCGGTGTCTTTCTCCCGCGGACACAATTTATTGTATTTTTTCTGTCCGCTCCTGGCGCACATCTTGTTATGCAGCTATTCACATGTTTTCCACTCATAATTATCAACTTATCCCCAAATCGTGGATAAGTTGTGGATAAGTCACTGGAAAAGTTGTGGATTTTCACATTTGACATTGAAAATTATTCCGTTTTACGCTAAAATAAATTCAGAGTGGGTTTATATGCTTTTGTGGACAGGTTTCCGCCTTTTCCACAACTATGCACATCGTTATACACATGTTTAGGAGTATGAATATGCTGGAAGAAATCAAAGAGAAATGGGACGAGATCCTCTTAAATATAAAGGAAGAACACGATATTTCAGAGGTGTCCTACCGCACATGGCTGCTGCCGCTGATCCCGGATTCTGTGGATAAAGATATCCTCACGATCCTGGTGCCTGATTCCGCGTTTATCAGCTATGTGAAAAAGAAATATGAGTTCCTGTTGAAAATTACGATCGAAGAAATTACAGGATTTCAGTGCGAACTCGATTTCAAGTTAAAATCTGACGTGAAGGAACCGGAAAAAGAGAACCGTCTGATCAATGTAACCAACAATACGGTCAGTCAGCTTGCTCTCCAAAACGCGAACTTAAATCCGCGTTACACCTTCGATACCTTTGTCGTCGGAAAAAACAACAACCTTGCCCATGCCGCATCCCTTGCAGTTGCGGAATCCCCGGGCGAAATTTATAATCCGTTATTTATTTATGGAGGCGTGGGACTCGGGAAGACGCACTTAATGCATTCCGTCGCCCACTTCATCCTGAAAAATAACCCGAACGCAAAGATTCTGTACGTGACATCCGAGAAATTTACAAACGAACTGATCGACGCGATCCGAAACAAAAACAACGTTTCCACCACGGAATTCCGTGAAAAATACAGAAACAATGACGTGCTTCTGATCGACGATATCCAGTTTATTATCGGAAAAGAAAGTACCCAGGAGGAATTTTTCCATACATTCAATGCCCTCTACGAGGCAAAAAAGCAGATCATTATTTCCTCCGACCGTCCTCCAAGAGAAATTGAAACTCTGGAAGACCGTCTCCGTTCCCGTTTCGAATGGGGACTCACCGTAGATATCCAGCCGCCGGATTATGAAACCCGGATGGCGATTCTCCGGAAAAAGGAAGAACTTGAAGGATACAACATCGATAACGAGATCATCAAATATATCGCTACCAATGTAAAATCCAACATCCGTGAACTGGAAGGCGCCCTCACAAAAATCGTTGCTTCCAGCAAATTAAATAATAAGGAAATCAATCTTGAACTTGCAGAGGAAGCATTAAAAGATCTGATCTCCCCGAACGCTGCCCGCGAAGTGACTCCGCAGCTTATTATTAATATAGTTTCTGAGCATTTCGGCATCACACCCCTTGATCTCATCGGCCAGAAACGAAGTAAAGAACTCGTATTCCCACGCCAGATCGTCATGTATCTCTGCGGCGATATGACGAGCGAGTCTCTCCAGAACATCGGAAAAGCTCTCGGCGGCCGCGATCATACAACGATCATTCACGGAACAAAAAAGATTGCCAGCGAATTAAAGACCGACGAGAATTTAAAGAACACGATCGATATTTTAAAGAAAAAAATCAACCCACAGTAAGCTTGTGGATTTTTTCGTGGAAATCCCGTTGAAAATTTGTGGATAAAATGAGGATGATTTTTCCCGATTTTTGCCTGTGGAAAACTCCCGGGTTGTCCTTTTGGATTTGCAGAGTTACCCACAATGGTTTTCACAGAGGTTTTTTCAGGGTTTCATTAGGGTTTTCCCCCTTATAAACAAATTCACACTCCCTACTACTGTTAAGACTAATATCTTTTATATATTTCTTTATTTGTGAACGTTTCTTAAGAAAGGAAGTTATCAACAACTATGAAACTGACATTCCAGAAAACCGCGCTCTTAAACGGTATCAATATTGTTCTCAAGGCAGTTCCATCAAAAACAACGATGCCTATTTTAGAGTGCATTCTGATCGACGCTTCTACTGATGAGATCAAGCTGACTGCCAACGATATGGAGCTCGGCATTGAGACAAAAGTTGAAGGTGATATCCTTGAAAAAGGTAAAATTGCACTGGATGCAAAGCTTTTTTCTGAAATCGCAAGAAAATTATCCGATTCAGATTCCCTTGTAACCATCGAATCTGATGAAAAATTCAATACTGTGATCACCTGTGAGAACTCTGTATTCAAAATTCAGGGCAAAGATGGAGAGGAATTCTCCTATCTTCCGTATATTGAGAGAAATAAAAACATCACACTCTCCCAGTTTTCCTTAAAAGAGGTGATCCGCCAGACGATCTTCTCCATCTCTGTCAACGACAGCAACAAGATGATGACAGGCGAACTTTTTGAGGTAAACGGTGATACACTCCGAGTCGTTTCTCTCGACGGACATCGTATGGCAATTCGTAAAATTGTATTAAAAGATGAATATGAAAGCACAAAAGTCATCGTTCCGGGAAAAACTCTGAACGAAATCAGTAAAATTCTCACCGGTGACAACGAAAAAGAGGTCCAGATCTTCTTCGGAGCGAACCATATTCTCTTCGAATTTGATGATACGATCGTAGTTTCCCGCCTGATCGAGGGCGAATATTTCAAAGTAGACCAGATGCTTTCCAGCGATTATGCCACAAAAGTGTCTCTGAATAAGAAAGATTTCCTGGACAGCATCGAGAGAGCTATCATTTTAATCCGCGAAAATGACAAAAAACCGATCATTCTGAACATTGAAGACTCAAAAATGAGCCTGAAATTAAATTCCAGCTTCGGTACCATGAACGCGGAGATCCTGATCCATAAAACAGGACAGGATCTGATGATCGGATTCAACCCGAAATTCTTAAGTGATGCGCTGCGGATCATTGATGATGAGGAAGTTACCCTCTATATGATGAATGCGAAATCTCCGTGTTTCATCAAAGATGAGGATGAGAGCTACATTTATCTGATCCTGCCGGTAAACTTTAACGCCGCTGCGATTTAAAATCAGATGAAATTTCCCCGAAGTTCCGGTAAAATCCGGGGTTTCGGGTCGATTTTTTCATATATCTGGAATAAAAAAGGAGAAAAATGGAAAGTATTCACTTAAAAGATGAGTTTATCAAGCTTGGACAGGCATTGAAACTTGCAGGTCTGGTCGGCTCCGGAGTGGACGCAAAGTTTGTAATTCAGGACGGGCTTGTAAAAGTAAATGGGGAAGTTGAGACCCAGCGAGGCAAAAAACTTTACCCGGGAGACACGGTTTCCTATGACGGAAAGACATTTAAGGTAGAAAATTAAAGGATTTTTTCATGTTTATAGAATCCATCGAGCTGTCAGATTACAGAAATTACAGTCATTTACATATTGATTTTCATAAAGGGACGAACGTTCTTTATGGAGATAATGCCCAGGGAAAGACAAATATCCTGGAGGCAGTCTATGTGTGCAGCACAACAAAATCGCATCGGGGCAGCAAAGATAAAGAAATTATCCGGTTCGGCGCGGACGAATCCCACATCAAAATGATGGTCCGGCGGGATGGAATTCCCTACCGGATCGATATGCATCTGAAGAAAAATAAGGCAAAAGGGGTCGCGGTGAACGGAGTTCCGATCAAAAAAGCCAGTGAACTTTTCGGAATCGTCAATATGATCTTCTTTTCACCGGAAGATCTGAACATTATCAAGAACGGACCCGCCGAGCGGAGACGTTTCGTCGACCTGGAACTCTGCCAGCTAAACAGGCTGTATGTCTACAATCTGGCACAGTATAACAAAACGGTTATACAACGAAACAAACTATTAAAGGACATAGACTACAACACGTCCTTAAAAGAGACACTCCCCATGTGGAATGAGCAGCTCTTAAAGTACGGCACAGAACTTATAATTATGCGTTCTGAGTTTATAAAAGAGCTGAATCCCCTGATTGCGGAGATCCACGCGGGGCTCTCGGGCGGAAAGGAAACACTCTCTATCGCCTACGAGCCGAATGTGTCGCCGGAAAATTTCAGGGAGCAGCTTGCGAAGAACCAGTTTCAGGAGATCAGGCAGAGGCAGACTCTGACCGGTCCCCACCGCGATGACCTGAACTTCATCGTAAACGGAACGGATATCAGGCGGTTCGGGTCCCAGGGACAGCAGAGAACGGCAGCTCTTTCTTTAAAACTTGCGGAGATCGAGCTGGTGAAAAAGATCGTAAAGGATTATCCGGTGCTTCTTCTGGATGACGTCCTTTCTGAACTTGACAGCAAGAGACAGGAACATTTACTTTCAGAAATTACCCACATTCAGACCTTGATCACATGTACGGGACTGGATGAGTTTGTAAACAGCAAATTCCGGATGGACAAGATTTTTAAGATTGTTGAAGGAACGGTAGAGAGCGAAGACTAAAGGAGGAACTTCATGAGCGCAGAATATAATGCAGATCAAATCCAGATTCTGGAGGGACTTGAGGCTGTAAGAAAAAGACCGGGAATGTACATTGGAAGTACGTCTTCGAGGGGACTTCACCATCTGGTATATGAGATCGTAGACAATGCGGTGGACGAGGCTCTTGCAGGATACTGCGATACCATCGATGTACAGATTAATTCCGACAATTCCATCACCGTTGTCGATGACGGACGGGGAATTCCGGTCGATATCCAGAAAAAAGCGGGACTTCCTGCGGTCGAAGTGGTCTTTACGATCCTTCATGCCGGCGGTAAGTTCGGCGGTGGGGGATACAAGGTATCCGGCGGCCTGCACGGCGTAGGTGCGTCTGTTGTAAACGCCTTATCCGAGTGGCTGGAGGTCGAAGTCTGCCACGGAGGGAAGGTCTACAAGCAGCGCTATGAGCGCGGAAAGACCATGTACCCGTTAAAGATCGTGGGTGACTGCCCGTCAGATAAACATGGTACAAAAGTAACGTTCCTTCCGGACAAGACCATCTTTGAGGAGACCGTCTATGACTATGATACCTTAAAGATCCGTCTCCGCGAGACGGCGTTCCTTACAAAGAATTTAAAGATCATTCTCAGAGATGACCGCGAGGACAAGAAGGAAAAAGTCTTCCACTATGAAGGCGGTATCAAGGAGTTTGTCACCTACTTAAACCGCAGTAACGTGCCGCTTTACGACAATGTGATCTACTGCGAGGGCAAGAAGGACAACGTGCTGGTGGAGGTTGCCATGCAGCACAACGATTCCTACACCGAAAATATTTACAGCTTTGTAAACAACATCAACACACCGGAAGGCGGAACCCACCTCACCGGTTTCAGAAATGCCTTAACAAAGACGTTCAATGACTACGGAAGAAAGAACAAGCTCCTTAAGGACAGCGAGCCGGCCCTCACCGGTGAAGACATCCGTGAGGGACTGACTGCTATCATCAGCGTCAAGATCGAGGAGCCACAGTTTGAGGGTCAGACAAAGCAGAAGCTCGGAAACAGCGAGGCGAGAGGTGCTGTTGACAGCGTGGTATCTGAGCAGCTCACCTATTTCCTCGAGCAGAATCCGTCCGTAGCAAAGACGATCATCGAGAAATCCGTTCTTGCCCAGCGTGCCCGCGCTGCTGCGAGAAAGGCAAGAGACTTAACAAGAAGAAAGACGGTCCTTGACGGCTTATCCTTACCTGGAAAGCTTGCGGACTGCTCCAGCAAGCACCCGGAGGAATGCGAGATCTACATCGTAGAGGGAGATTCCGCCGGCGGTTCCGCGAAGGACGCGAGAAATAAGATCACCCAGGCGATCCTGCCGCTTAGAGGAAAGATCTTAAACGTGGAGAAGGCGAGACTCGACCGTATTTACGGAAACGCGGAGATCAAATCCATGATCACGGCCTTCGGAACGGGAATCCACGAGGATTTCGATATCTCGAAGCTCCGCTATCACAAGATCATCATTATGACCGATGCCGATGTGGACGGTGCCCATATCAGTACACTGCTTCTGACATTCATCTACCGGTTTATGCCGGAACTTATCAAACAGGGCTATGTTTACCTGGCTCAGCCGCCGCTCTATAAGATCGAGAAGAACAAACGGGTATGGTATGCGTACAGTGATGAGGAGCTAAACAATATCTTAAAAGAGATCGGACGTGACCAGAACAACAAGATCCAGCGTTACAAAGGTCTTGGTGAGATGGATGCGGAACAGCTCTGGGAGACAACAATGGATCCGGAGCACAGAGTCCTTTTACGTGTGACCATGAATGAGGAGATGACGTCGGAGATCGACCTCACCTTTACGACACTCATGGGAGATCAGGTAGAGCCGCGCCGTGAATTCATCGAACAGAACGCGAAGTACGGAACTCTTGACATTTAATGCGGCAGCAGGGCTATCCGGGAATCGGTAAGTTTACTGGATGGTCATGCGGCGCAGTTTACGCAGGTTTAAGGCGCAGCGCAGGCTGCATTGGAGGAAAGAATGGAACCGAATATTTTTGACAAAATTCATGAGATAGACTTAAAGAAGACCATGGAGAAGTCGTACATCGACTACGCCATGAGCGTTATCGCATCCCGAGCGCTCCCGGATGTCCGTGACGGATTAAAGCCGGTACAGAGACGTGTCCTCTACTCCATGGCGGAATTGAACAACGGTCCGGATAAGCCCCACAGAAAGAGTGCCCGTATCGTCGGCGATACCATGGGTAAATATCATCCGCACGGAGATAGTTCCATCTACGGTGCTTTGGTAAATATGGCACAGAGATGGTCCATGCGTTACATGCTTGTGGACGGCCACGGAAACTTTGGATCCATCGACGGCGACGGTGCCGCTGCCATGCGATACACCGAGGCGAGACTCAGCAAGATCTCTGTGGAGATGTTAGCGGACATCTATAAAGATACCGTTGACTTTATCCCGAACTTCGATGAGACGGAGAAGGAACCAACGGTACTTCCGTCCAGATTTCCGAATCTTCTCGTAAATGGTGGGACCGGTATCGCGGTCGGCATGGCCACAAATATCCCGCCCCACAACCTCCGCGAGGTCATTGCGGCTGTCGTAAAGATCATCGACAACCAGGTGGAAGAAGGAAGACAGACCTCCATGGAGGAGATCTTACAGATCATCAAAGGACCGGATTTCCCGACTGGAGCTGAGATCCTGGGAACGAGAGGAATCGAAGAAGCGTACCGCACAGGCCGCGGGAAGATCAGAGTCCGCGCGGTGACAAACATTGAGACAGCTCCGAACGGAAAGAGCCATATCATCGTCACAGAGCTTCCGTACCTTGTCAACAAGGCGAGACTCATCGAGAAGATCGCGGAGCTCGTAAAGACGAAAAAGATTGACGGAATCACCGGAATCACCGATGAGTCCAACCGTGAGGGAATCCGCATCAACATCGAACTCAGGAGAGATGTGAACGCGAACGTCCTCTTAAACCAGCTCTTAAAGCATACACAGCTGCAGGATTCCTTCGGTGTGATCATGCTTGCACTGGTAAACAATGAGCCAAAGGTCCTCAATATCCTCCAGATGTTAGAGTACTATCTGGACCACCAGAAGGACGTTGTGACGAGAAGAACGAAGTACGACTTAAATAAGGCCGAGGAACGCGCCCACATCTTAGAGGGCTTATTAAAGGCCTTAGATCATATCGATGAGGTGATAAGGATCATTCGCGGCTCCGCAAATGTCGCGGAGGCGAAACGCGTCCTCATGGAGCGCTTTGAACTCACAGACCCGCAGGCACAGGCAATCGTGGACATGCGTCTGCGTGCTCTCACAGGTCTGGAACGTGAGAAGCTCGAGAACGAGTATAAAGAACTGGAGGCCAAGATCGCGGAATTGCGTGCAATCCTTGCAGATGAAAATAAATTATTAGGTGTGATCAAGAAAGAGATCCTCGTGATCTCCGAGAAATATGGTGATGACAGACGGACAAAGATCGGCTTTGATGATGATATGTCCGTGGAAGACCTGATCTCTGATGATGACACTGTAATTGCCATGACCAATCTTGGATACATCAAGAGAATGTCCGTGGACAATTTCAAGAGCCAGAACCGCGGCGGAAAGGGAATCAAGGGAATGCAGACCATCGATGAGGACTTCATCGAGGATCTTCTCATGACAACGAACCACCACTATATCATGTTCTTCACGAACACAGGACGATGCTACCGGATCAAGGCCTACGAGATCCCGGAGGCAGGAAGAACAGCCCGCGGAACGGCTATTGTGAACCTTTTACAGCTTCAGGCTGGTGAAAAGGTTACAGCGGCGATCCCGATGCGTGAGATCGATGATGACAAGTATCTCTTCATGGCTACAAAGGGCGGAATGGTGAAGAAGACCAGAATGTGTGAATACAGCAACATGAGAAAGACAGGTCTTCAGGCGATCCTGCTCCGCGAAGGCGATGAGCTGATCGAGGTAAAAGTAACAGACAATACCGAGGATATTTTCCTCGCGACAAAATTCGGTATGTCTATCCGCTTCAAAGAGACGGATGCGAGAATTACCGGCCGTGTTTCCTATGGCGTGATCGGAATGAAGCTCGATGAGGGCGATGAAGTCATCGGAATGCAGATGGCAAGTCAGGGCGAGTATATGCTCGTTGCTTCCGAAAAGGGATACGGAAAGAGAACGAGAATCTCTGAATTTAAGCTGCAGCTTCGCGGCGGTAAGGGACTTCTCTGCTATAATGTAACAGAAAAGACAGGAAATCTTGTCGGAATGAAGCTGCTTGACGACGGAAGAGATATTATGCTGATCACCAATGAGGGAATTCTGATCCGTATGAGTGTTGACGATATCTCCATTATCGGCAGAAATACATCCGGCGTAAAACTGATGAGCATCGATGCAGACTCCAATGTCCGTGTTGCGTCCATTGCCAAAGTGCGGGAAAGCAGCCGTCAGGATGAGGAGAATGAAGACGTGGAAGCTCCGGAAAATCCGGAAGATGAGGAGAAAGAGACCACGGAGAAATAATGCACATGCATATGAAGAGTGGCTTTTAGCGTGTTCTTCATCCATAAAACAGGATTTCTGGCTCTGGAGTGATTTGGATACAGGAATCTGGGAATACCGGGTTCCTGTATTTTTACGCGGACAATGAGCGAAAGTCTATGCCTTGCATGAGACATTAGCGGTTGCCGCGATAATATGAGACAATAATTTTTAGGAGGATGCGGCAATGGGAATTACAAAGTCAGAGGCACTAAAGGCAGTAGACAGAGAGCGCGGACCGGTTTGTGAAGCCAGCGATAAGATCTGGGATCAGCCGGAGACGGCATTTCAGGAATTCCATTCCACGGACATACTGTGTGAACTTCTTGAAAAAGAGGGATTTAAGGTAGAGAGAAATCTTGCAGGGATCGCCACAGCGTTTTCAGGTACATACGGCTTTGGCAAGCCGGTAGTAGGTATTCTCGGTGAGTTTGATGCGCTGTCGGGACTTAGTCAGGAGTCTCAGAGTCTGAAAAAAATCGCAATGGAAGACGGCGCGCCGGGACATGGCTGTGGACACAATCTTCTCGGAACAGGTTCCGTTGCTGCTGCAGTTGCGGTAAAAGAGTATCTGGAGAAGAATCAGAAAGAGGGAACGGTTGTATTCTTTGGCTGTCCGGGCGAGGAAGGCGGATCCGGAAAGAGCTTTATGGCGAGAGATGGCGTGTTCGATCAGCTGGACTTTGCAGTGACATGGCATCCGGGTGATAAGAATATGGTTTCAGTGGGAAGTTCTCTGGCAAACTATCAGATCATCTATCGCTTCTATGGACAGGCATCCCATGCGGCGGCATGCCCGGAGCTCGGAAGAAGTGCTCTTGACGCTGTGGAACTTATGAATACAGGCGTCCAGTACCTGAGAGAACATATCATTCAGGAAGCGCGTATCCACTACGCGATCACCAACACAGGCGGGTACTCACCGAATGTTGTACAGCCATACAGTGAAGTTTTATACCTGATCCGTGCGCCGAAGAACAGTCAGGTAAAGGAAATCTATGAGCGTGTCAACGATATCGCGAGAGGCGCAGCCCTCATGACGGGAACAAAGATGGAGCTTCAGTTCGTAAAGGCATGTTCCAACCTCGTAGATAACACGGTCATGGAAGAGGTCATGCAGAAGAATCTTGAGGAGATCGAGAGAGAACCGTATACAGCGGAGGAGATCGAGTTCGCAGGAAAGATCGGCGAGACCTTTGGAGGAAACCATGTGGATATTCAGGATATTCTCGTGAGATACGAAAAATCCAGAAAGGCGGCCGTAGAGAAATTCCTGGCGCCACATGCGGATGATGTGATCAATGACTTTATCGTTCCGCTGATGGATACGGAAGAGTGCATGAAAGGTTCAACAGACGTCGGCGATGTGAGCTGGGTATGCCCGACAGCGCAGATCAATGCCGTGACAGAGGCAGCAGGAACCCCGGGACATTCCTGGCAGATGGTTTCCCAGGGGAAATCTTCCATCGCCCACAAGGGGATGCAGTTTGCCGGAAAAGTCATGGCGGGAACTGTCATTGATATGCTGGAGAAACCGGAACTCATTGAAGAGGCGAAAAAAGAGTTAAGAAGACGCGTCGGCACAGAGGGATATATTCCGCCGATTCCGGAGGGAATCCGTCCGATGGCGATCAATCCAAAAAAATAATCAGGAGGAAAATCGTCTATGAGGACCGTTCAGACGAGTGAAATCACAAAAAATATCCGGGAAATGTGTATTGAAGCGAACCATTTCCTTTCGGATGATATGAAAAAAGTATTTGATGAGAGCGTGGAGAAGGAAGAATCTCCTCTCGGAAAGCAGATTTTAAACCAGCTTCAGGAAAATCTTGAGATTGCCGGAAGAGACATGATCCCGATCTGTCAGGATACGGGCATGGCTGTCATTTTTATCAAGGTCGGACAGGAAGTACATATCGAAGGAGGAAATCTGACGGATGCCATCAATGAAGGTGTCCGTCAGGGATATGTGGATGGATATTTAAGAAAGTCTGTTGTCCGCGATCCCATCGATCGTGTGAATACAAAAGACAATACCCCGGCGATCATCCACTATGAGATCGTAGACGGAGACCGGGTGGATATTACCGTGGCGCCGAAAGGATTCGGAAGTGAAAATATGAGCCGTGTGTTCATGCTAAAGCCGGCGGACGGTATTGAGGGAGTGAAGGAGAAGATCTTAGAGGCAGTCCGTGACGCAGGCCCGAATGCCTGTCCTCCGATGGTAGTAGGTGTTGGTATCGGAGGAACATTTGAAAAGTGCGCCTTGATGGCAAAGCATGCCCTGACGAGAAATCTGAACGAGGAATCTCCGGTTCCATATGTCAAAGAACTGGAGAAAGAAATGCTTGAAAAGATCAACGGTCTCGGAATCGGACCTGGGGGACTTGGCGGCCGTGTGACCGCTATGGCAGTCAATATTGAGACATATCCGACGCATATCGCGGGACTCCCGATGGCAGTAAATATCTGCTGTCATGTAAACCGCCATGCGCATCGTGTTATTTAAAATAAGAGGAGCGGGAGGAAAACATGGACAGACAGATCAGTGTACCAATTAAGAAAGAAGACGCATTGTCTCTCCGGGCCGGAGACTACGTGACTCTTACGGGAACCATCTACACGGCGAGAGACGCGGCGCATAAGAGAATGCAGGAAGCGCTGGATGCTGGGGAAGCTTTGCCTATCGACATGCAGGGAAACGTTATTTATTATATGGGCCCATCCCCGGCAAGGGCAGGAAGACCCATCGGATCCGCCGGCCCGACAACGGCGAGCCGAATGGACAAATATGCTCCGAAGCTTTTAGATCTCGGACTGGGTGCCATGATCGGAAAAGGCAAGAGAAGTCAGGCGGTGATCGATGCTATCATAAGAAACGGTTCCGTATATTTCGCGGCGATCGGCGGTGCAGGGGCATTATTATCCCAACGTATTAAAAAGTCAGAGATTGTTGCCTACGATGATCTGGGAACTGAGGCAATCCGGAAACTGGAAGTAGAAGATTTTCCGGTGGTCGTCGTGATCGATTCCCAGGGAAATAACCTGTATGAGACGGCAATCAAGGAATATCAGAAATAATATCAGATGAGAAAGCGGAGAACCGACAGCCGGAAAAGGAGTTGATTCCCCGCTTTTCTGGTATAAAAGTATAGAGAAAAATCATACTGTAAAAAGATGGTAAAAAAAGATGAAAAAAGTTGTTGACAAAAAGAACTATAGCTTGTATAATTAATCCTGCGTCTGGCGAGTTCGCCCGACAAACTTAATAAATGATAATTAGCTACGGTAATAAGGAGAAATACTCAAGAGGCCGAAGAGGCGCCCCTGCTAAGGGTGTAGGTCGGGAAACCGGCGCGAGGGTTCAAATCCCTCTTTCTCCGCTCATCTGATTAAAAAACTTCAAAAAGTTTTGAAAAAAAGATGAAAAAAGTTGTTGACAAACAGCAAACACTGTGATAAGATATCAGAGTTGCCGCTAAGATACAGCAACAACAAAACAAAGTTCCTTGAAAACTGAACAGTATGTAAAACCCTGAAAATTCTTATAAAAATGGTCTTTTGGTTTAGACCATGAATGAGAACATTCAGAACAAAACCTAACAAAACAGTAGAACGGTTTAAAAATTAGCCAAGCTAAATTTTGAACCTGGATACAAACACTTTAACATGAGAGTTTGATCCTGGCTCAGGATGAACGCTGGCGGCGTGCCTAACACATGCAA
>OLFT01001219.1_pt1 | contig 28148 bp, 24 predicted proteins | sample 1604921 | NCBI WGS metagenome assembly OLFT01 (sample SAMEA3888897, study PRJEB22519) | human gut metagenome | biome: human gut; feature: human-associated habitat; material: faeces | place: Denmark | collected 2013 | reverse complement strand
TGCTACTTTTGGAAGTTCGGGAAATGGCTTATTTGCTGGATTTCAAGAGTTGTGGATGTTACTGAGAAGTACTTGGTTTTGGAAGATAACTAACAAAAAAGTAACTTAAAAGTAACAATAATAGACATTTATATGTAAATTATTAGGGATGTTTTCTATCAGATATATCTGGTTGGGAGACATCCCTTTAATATTGCATATAAACATATTGATTTCATCCTTTGTTAGCCTGTTTCTATAGGCTTTGTTTGGATTGTGATTCTTATACTTAAGGATATCAACAAATTCAGAATAGTCTTTTAGTGTAAGCTCATGCTTTAAGGCATATTCGTAAATTTGATGAAAAAGAACAAGCAGTTTTCTAGGTGTTGGATAATTCTTTCCACAGGTGTCAACTACTCTTTGTAAATCATCAAGTTTGGATACGGAAGCTGATTGTTAGGTTGTGGCAGACTACAGTTGATTTTGCGGATACAGTATCTGCCATATCAATAAATGTACCATATGACAGGTTAGCTAGCGTGACGCATGGGATAATATATGTTCTGTTGGTAGTAATTATGGTAGCAGTACCAATTGGTATTGTAGGATATGGAACCTATAGAATTGGTAAATTCTATTATTACGAGTTGTGTGACAGAGTGGGTCTTGCAGTGGCGATGGTAAGTATAGCGGTTGTTGTGAACTTTGCGGAATGCATACAGATTTACTTATCTGTAAATGTGGTGATGCTGGTAGTTGGTATACAGATTGTGTATGTTTCATTGAGGAAGGGAGTGGAAGTGTTAGAAAATGTAAAAAAGATTATGAGGTAAAAAAATTAATACGGAAAGGCGAGGGTTACATTTAATAAGTATTATGGTGTAGCCTTTGTTTTTTGATATCGCATGAAATTGGTCGCAACAGATTGCGAATTTGATATTTTGCTGGTATTATATAATTAGCTTGCAAATGTACGGAAATAATGTGAGAGGATTGAAGTTATGGCTGTATCATATAACAAATTATATAGTGTTCTTGAAGAGAAAAATATAACAATGGTTGAACTTAGAAAGGCAGCAGATATAGCACCAAGTACGATAACACGTATTCGAAAAAATGAAGAAGTATCATTGCATCAATTGTATTTACAATAGATATCAAAACCTATTTGACTGAAGAACAATGTAAGTATGAATCCTTTGAGTATGTTGAAAATACTGATGATGGAACAAGGATAAAGTTAGAGGTCATTGCTTGGGATGATGAATTATCAGAGGAAGATAGAATAAAAACGGTGATACCATTTCAGATTGCTTATGCAATTTCAATTCATAAGACACAGGGGTTGGAATATAAGTCAGTTAAGGTTGTAATTCCATCAAGTAATGCGGAAAGAATTACACATTCTATATTTTACACAGCCATAACACGTGCAAAAGAAAAACTAAAGATTTTTTGAAAATGATTTAGGCATAGAGCTGAATAATCGTTATTGGTTGTTTATTATTGCGTCGTTATTAGTATGTATTATAACATCAATATTTATGGATAAAACCGTGTCATCATTTTCTCTTTCGTTAGTGTGCGGAGCATTTCTGCTTGTGAATATTATTATTTCATATCTGATGGATGATCTTGTTAAGTCTTCTCAGAAGGCTTTGGAAATTAATTATTTAATGGATTCACTTGTTGTTGAGATTAGTAACAGGTGTTTACAAAAAGTGATATTTAAAGGGGGATTGCCGGTTACGACAAAACAATCTGTAAGAGAACATGGTTACGGATTAAAGAATGTAAAGAAAGTGCTTGATAAGTATATAAGCACACTGGATTTTGAGTGTTCAGATGAACGGTTCACCGTGAAAATATTGATGAAAATTTAGTGAATTCACCTTGAAAAGTACTAATTTCGCCTTTTGTATTCGGAGTAATTTGTTTTATGTATAATATTATCAAAAAGGGAGGGGCACTATGAAGAAAAAACGCATATTAATCGCATCAATCATCTTCATACTTATCATCTGTATTGTGGCTGCGGTTTTTATAGTAAAGAATAGAAACCGAAGTACCTCCAATACAATGTACACATATGACTCTACAGATGAACGATGTAATTACTCGCAGGACAATGTACTGTATCTTGATGATTCCGGAATATTGCATCTCATCGATACGGCATCAGGCAAGGACATGGTCTATTGTGATAAGCCTAACTGCACACATGAAGGATATTCGCACACAAATCAGAATCCTTCATGCCCTGCAGCTTTTTACGGTTCGTCAAAAGCTGGAGCGGTAATTTACAATGATCATCTCTATTTTATAGGGGATATGTCAGAGGAAGACATGACAATACAGTATCTGTATGTGATGGATTCTAATGGTGAGAATCGAAAAAAAACAGCTAAATTAGAGAATGTTCAACATGTTACGGCTGTTTTGTACAGGGATAATTATGTTATAGGAGCTTACAGTAACAGAATAGAGCTTAATGATGAAGGACAGATTATAAATGATGATAAGCCTGAAGCAGGTGTTTTTGTTATAGATCTTGATAATTACAAGGTGTATATGAGTGATAAGATAACAAGCGAACAGGCAAATATTACGGATATATATTATGAAAATGGTGCAGTGTACTATTCGACTGTGCGGTTTGGAGATGATGTTACAGAGCTGATGATAGAGGAGGGAGCGTCAGATGATGCGGAGTCTTTTGCTTATGATAATATGCTTAATGGAATATATCGATATGATATAGCAGATGAAAAGACAACATGTCTGACGGAAATAGACCATATTAACAATCTTAGGCTGTTAGATGGCGATGGTTATTATTCGTCAAAGGATGGATATTTTGTGTTTGACACCGAAAGCAGACAGACAAGACAGCTTCCGATAGATGCGGATGGAAAAACACAATATGGACCATTAAAAAAGAGCGGAGACTTTTTATATTATGCCCTTTCTGAAGAAAACAGTGATGAAGTGACATATTACCGCTTGAAGGATGATAAGAGTGAAGAACTGATGAAGCTTTCTACTGAAAGGGCATTTGGTATTGAAAACATATGCGGTCAGTCGGTATATGTCAACTATACTGATGATGAAGGCGAATTTTCACTTGGAGTTTTAAGTCTTGATGGTCTGAATAAAGGCAATTTTAATCCGAGAAAATTGAGGTGCTATAATGAAGAATAAGAAAAAGGGTGTTTTAATAGCAGTTGTAGTGATTGCCCTGATCGTGGTGGCAGTAGCAGCGATATGTATTAATAAAAAAGCAGGTGATTCGGGAAAACTTAAAGAGGGACAGACCGAGGCAACAGTCAAAAAGTCAGATACAAAGGTCATAACATTTGCTGTACCTGATATTTGCAGGATCGATGAGAATAACATTAAGCAGTTTAATGCTGCACTTATGAATGATGGCTATGACTATGAGCTGAATATAAAATATCTGGAGTATGATGAATACAGCCAGAAGCTTGAAAGTACACTTGCTGCCGGGAAAACAGATGTTGCATTTTTAGGTTTAGGCGATGAGAATGGAAATAATCCGGCATATGATCTTATAAGTTCGGATCTTGTCTTAAATCTCGATGATGTTTTGTTGAAAGATCAGGGAAAGACACTTTATGATGCTTTTCCAAAGAACCTTTGGGAGATGGCAAAATGTGATGGACATATTTATTCCATACCATCTGCACTTGCGGATGATAATGGAGTTTATGCTGCATTTAACAGGGATTATCTCTCAGATGATGTCATAAATTCGTGGGATGGAAGCATAGATGGAATTTATCAGATACTCAAGGCTTCTGAGTGGGATAACAGCAAAGCTCCGGGATTTCAATATCTCATAAACGGATATGTATTTGGGGATATGATCGGCTGTGATATAAGAAACGGACTTTGTTTCGATTATGATACGATGTCAGTCGAAAATCCGCTGGAATCGCAAAAGTTTACGGAATATCTTAAGGTGCTCGATCAGATGAAAAAAGACGGATACCTGAAGGACGATGAGACCGGTGAGATAACATACCTTAATAATATCGGATTAAATAATGAGGAAATATTACAAAATGTTAAGTCCGGCAATTTTATTGTAGCATTGTCTTACGGAGAGATAGACGAGAACTTCAAGAAAGATAATATAGCGGTAAAAACAGTAGAGCATTATCTGACATCAAGGGTAAACGCATCCATTGGTATAGCAAAAAACACTGATGATGTCGATGCTGTGGTAGAGTTTTTAGGTCTGTTATATGGAGATGGAAAGTACGCTGATATTCTCCTGTATGGACAGGAAGGCACGGATTACAAGGTCGTAGATGGTGTTGCATGCAATACGGATGGTACTGATCTGGAGGATGATTATTTAAGTAAGCTCTGTTTGGATTTATTTATAAACGTATATCCGGTAACAGGTGAAAGATACATGGAAAATCGAAAAGATGAGTTTTTTGCCCTTTATGACAATGCCGGAGTATCTCCGTTTATCGGTTTTGAGCCTGATACGGAGAATTTGAACAATATCTCAAATGATCTTTCGGATTTCATGAATGGCTTAAATGGCAAGTCGGTGGAGGAGAGTATAGAGAGTGCAAAGGAAAAGCTTACAGCAGATGGCATGGACAGCTATCTTGACAGTGTAAGAAACCAGTGGGAGGAATACAGAAAATGACACTTGAATTGGAGGGGCTTACAAAAGTTTATAAGGATAAAACCGCACTGGATGATGTGTCGTTTTCATTTACACCGGGAATATATGGGCTTTTGGGACCGAATGGAGCCGGTAAATCAACTATGATGAATCTCATTTCTGACAATCTGACTCCATCAAAAGGCCGTGTGCTGCTTGACGGAAGGGGCATAGACGAGCTTGGAAGTGAATACAGGAAGCTTCTCGGATATATGCCACAGCAGCAGAATATATATCCGGAGCTTAGCCTTAGGCGTTTTCTTTACTTTATGGCATCCCTGAAAGGATTAAAAAAGAGTGAAGCCGGGGAAGATATAGATCACTATGTGCGCATGGTAAAGCTTGATGATGTCCTTGGAAAAAAGCTAGGAGCTTTTTCGGGCGGAATGAAGCAGAGAGCACTGATAGCACAGGCACTCATAGGCAATCCCGGCATCCTTATACTGGATGAGCCAACGGCAGGGCTTGACCCAAAGGAGAGAATCAGAATCCGCAATCTGATATCAGAGGTTGCAAAGGACAAGATTGTTATTATTGCGACTCATGTGGTTACGGATGTAGAGTTTATCGCCAAAGAGATAGTTATGTTAAGCAACGGTAAAATAATAAGGAGTGGTTCTCCGTCAAAGCTGCTTCAGGAACTTGATGGAAAGGTATGGAATATTTTTTTATCGGATAATGAGATAGATGAGGTAAACACCGGATACAAGGTGAGCAATATTTCAAGGGATGCAGACGGGGTCATAGCCCGCATTATTGCCGATTCGTATGATGGCAGATGGCAGAAGGAGGCTGTGAGGCCAAATCTTGAGGACTTGTATTTGTATCTTAATGGGGACTGAAAATGGATATAGTAAAAAACGAAATATGTAAACTATTGACTAAAAGAACAGTGCTTATTCTTTTGTTTTTGCTTGTTCTTAATCCTGTTCTTGGACTATATACCATGAATACCGTAAATGATGATGGGTATACAGATAAGGACTACAGCGCGCTGTATGGCGAAATAAGCAATTACAGTCGTGAGGATGTTTTGCCGGAAATTGAACAGAGGCAGATGACGGCAGAAGCTTACGGCAGGATTAGTCTGTGCAGCAGGGTATACAAGGAAGTAGGAGCATGTCTGTCTTATGATGAGTATCTGGACTCTGTCAATGAAAAGGCTGACGAGATTTCGATTATGAATAAGTTTTCCGGCAATGGAGGCTTTGCAGAGAAAAATGCTGCTAAAACGAGCAGAGTCTACAGTAAGCTTGAAGGCACAGTGCCTGAGGTTATGGATGCATCGGGACTTTTGAATATTACAGACAATGAGCTTACCGACTATGTGGCTGTGATTATGCTTTTTATCATTGCACTCAACCTTGTTTTTTATGAAAAAAGCGAGAACCAGCTTGCATTGCTTAGGACAACTGCAAGGGGCAGAAGGCAGCTTATGGCGTCAAAGTCATTTGTGATGATTATGGCGGTCGTGCTTATCACCTTGCTGTTGTATGGCATCAATGCAGTCATAAGCATGTGCTTTTACAATCCGATAAATCTGAAAAGTCCGCTTCAAAGTGTTTATCTGTACTATGGCAGTCCGTTTAAGCTTAGTATAGGACAATTTCTGGCATGCTATTTTCCTGTGAAAATAATAAGCTTTATATTGCTTGGCATGTTTTTTATGCTGATATGCGCAGCGCTTGACAATATTATATTTGTGTTCGTTGCTTCTGCAGTGACCGTGGTTATTGAGACTATCTGCTACACAACAATATCAGGAACCAGCTTCCTAGCCTTCCTTAAGTACATAAATATCATGTATGGAGTCAGGACAGGCAGACTTTTTTCTGATTATGTCAATATCAATCTGTTTGGATATCCGCTTAATACCGGGGTATTGTATGGCTTATTCTGGTTTGTGTGTATAGCTGTATGTATTTTTGCGGTTACAAATTATCTCAATTCGGTGCATGAAAAGAGGCTGTTTTTACTGCCCGGCTTTGCCTGCGGTAAAAATACAGGCTGTCATACATCTTTATTTTTGCACGAATGCTATAAGGCACTTGTTCCGGGAAAAGTGTTACTTATTTTGATTGCAGCAGCTCTTTTTGTGGTATGGTGGAATCCGGCAGAGAAGCTTTCCTATGACTCGGTTGATGAGGTGTATTACAAGGAATATATGGACAAATATTATGGACCTTTAACTGCCAAAACCAATGAGCTTCTGGATGAAGAAAGAGCAAAATACGACCGGCTGTCAGATAACATTGCTTACGATATGGCACAGGGGAAGAGTGAAAGCTATATCAATATAAAGTACAAGGATGAACTGAGCAGACAGGAGGCTTTCAATAAGGTTACAGCACATGTGGATTACCTTAAGACGTTAAATGAGGGCTGGCTGTTTTTTGAAAAGGGCTATGATATCCTTACCGACAGAACAGACTTCAAAAACCGTGATACAGCACAGGCGTTTGTGTATGTTATTCTCCTAATAGCAATAGCCTGCGGTATATGTGGAGCGGATTATGCAAACCATGAAATCCGGCTTTTAAGGACTACCCGCCGTGGCAGGAAACAGTATATGGGAATCAAATGCATACTTGGCTTTTTGGGCACTGTCACAGCATTTGCACTTGTATATATTGTGCGGCTGTGCAATGTGCTTTTGGCATATGGCACGCAGGGGCTTAATGCTCCGGCGGCAAGTATGGAGCATCTGTGGCGTGTTTCGCAGAATATATCTGTAGGGCAGTATATACTTATCATAATGCTGATGCGCTTTATAGGGGGATTACTGGTCAGCCTGTTTGTTTTTGCAATGTTTAAATACTTAAGAAGCGGCATGTCTGTGATTATATCATGCGTCCTTTTTATTGTGCTGCCACTGGCGCTTGTGGCTTTTGGGGTGACGAATGCGCAGTATATGTTGTTTAATCCGCTGCTTCTTGGAAATACATTCTAAAATATATTTTGAATGCGTTTTCTATTGACATAAATATGCATTTATTCAAAGGATACTTTAATAAAAATATTTGATAATATTTTTGACACACATTGAAAATAGTAATATTATAAATATATAAAAGGTGCTACCGATAGATGGTTAGCCCAGTATATGAATTGATTAAAATAATCGCCTCAGTTTACCAGACCGGGGGCGATTATTTTTTGTGTGATTTATTACCGAGTGTATATCCAAGTTCAAAGCAGGTCAAGCCAAAGCCTAATACTGCAATGAGACAGGATACTTTAATAAAAATATGTGATACTATTTTTGTGTAAGAACTGTGATATATGTACATAATGAGAAGATGAAGAAATAGATGTAAATTTAATAGCCAGGAAAACAAAAGGGGATATGCGTTAAAAAGGCGAGAAAACTAATAGGGATTTGACTATAATTCGGATTTACATGAAAGGGGATTTGCGTTATAATTGTGGCGGAAAGGTGGATTTATGCATGTATAAACCAGTTTTTAAAAGAAAAATATACGATGAAATATATGAGTGGAAAGAGAACAGAAGCGATAAATATGCACTCTTGATAAAGGGAGCAAGACGAGTTGGTAAATCAACTATTGCAGAGGAATTTGCAAAAAAAGAGTTTAAATCGTATATTCTCATTGACTTTGCTCATACAAGTAAGGCAATTATTGATCTATTTGATGATATGTATGATCTGGATTTTTTCTTTTTGCAATTGCAGCAGTTAATGGGAACCAGGTTATATGAGAAAGAGTCAGTAATTATTTTTGATGAGGTTCAGTTATTTCCAAAGGCTAGGCAGGCAATTAAATATCTCGTTTCGGATGGAAGATATAAGTATATTGAAACAGGCTCTTTATTATCAATAAAAAAGAATACAAAGGATATTTTGATTCCAAGCGAAGAACATAAAATATCTATGTTTCCTATGGATTTTGAGGAGTTCTTATGGGCAATAGGAGATGAGGTATCAGCGGAAACAATAAGGCATCTTATAAAGAATAAAAAGGCTGCAGGGAATGCAATGCATAGAAACCTGATGCGGATATTCAGATTGTATATGCTTGTTGGTGGAATGCCACAGTCCATAGAAACGTATATAGAGAAAAACAATTTGCAATTGGTTGATGAAACTAAAAGAGAAATTGTAGATTTATATGAAGAAGACTTTGTGAAGATAGATGGAACTGGTCTTGCTGGTGATATTTATGATGCCATACCTGCTAACCTTAGTGGTAATGCATCAAGATATATTCTGTCAAGTGCAAGAGAGGGGATTCGCTCTGCGAAAGTAAGAGAACTGATTCCTGATATGCTCAGTTCGTACACTGTAAATATTGCATATCACGCTAATAATCCTGATGTAGGAATGTCATTGGAAAAGGATGCAGGACGATATAAATTGTTTAATTCGGATGTTGGTTTATTTATAACTTTGGCATTTAAGGATAAAAAATATACGGAGAATATTATTTATAATAAGTTACTTTCGGACAAATTAGATGTAAATTTAGGATATGTCTATGAAAATGTTGTGGCCCAGATGCTAATAGCAAAAGGTAATAATTTGTTTTATTACACGATGAAAAGTGAAACTTCAAATCATTTGTATGAGATTGATTTTTTAACTTCTGTTAAAGATAAGATATGTCCATTAGAGGTGAAATCCGGTAATTATAGAACGCATAAATCACTTGATGCATTTTGCAACAAGTTTAGTAATCGTATAGGTAGCAAATATGTTGTTCATACAAAAGATTACAAATGGGAAAACGGAATTTATTATATTCCAATGTATATGGTACCATTTTTATAAAGATTTTTTAGAAACGTATATATTCATCAGGCAGCAAGTGGTTAAAGACGTAGAATAATAAGTGGTTCAGGGAACAGATGCCTGAGTATTATGATAGCAATAATAAACTTTCAACGGAGACACGCAGCTATAAAATTTGTATATAGATGAATAAAATGCAGTGTATGAGGAGAATGTAATGAGAATATCAGATATTATGAGATTAGGAAAGTCTGCCATTATTTTTGCCACTATTGTAGTGGCTTTTTTGGCAATAATCTGGTTTTTAGGCTACAAAATGATTTATAAAAAAATATTGCATGGTAAAAAACAGATTTCAATTGGCAGAATAGGACTGGTGTGTGTACTTGCAGTATACATTGTTGTTGTCCTTTATGTGACATTGCTAAGAGGAGGTATTGGCTTTGGGGGATTTGAGTACCGGGCTAACTTTAAACCATTTTCTTCGTACAAAGAGGCCTGGTACAATTTTAGTGCACAGGAATGGAGAAATCTGATACTTAATATATGTATGTTCGTGCCGTTTGGCTTTTTACTACAAATTTGTTTTGGAAAGATTAAAAGAGCGTGGAAAATATATTTGTGCGGGTTTGGGTTTGCACTGTTTATAGAGGTTGTGCAGCTTATCACGGGACGAGGTGTATTTGAAACTGACGATATCATAAATAATACGATAGGTACAATGATCGGATATGGATTATTTTCGGTTGCAAGACTGATATTTGTGGCAGTCTGTTCAAGGAAGAAAGTCCAAGATAATACAAATGAAGTCAGTGGAGTGGCACATGATGAAAATGTTTGTGAAAGACAGAACATTTCCATAAGAAAATGTCTGGTGGCACAGCTTCCGCTTGCGTTTACAATTATAGCTTTTGCAGCTGTTTTTATTGTATACAATAGTATGGAATATGGTAATCTTTCAATCGATAATATTTCAAATCAAAATGTGGATGTCTCTATGGCAGATGGTGTGAGTCTGGCAGATGAGACAGATCCGCTTGATGTATACACGATTCACAGGGCTACAGAAGATGAGGCGAGGGAGCTTGCCGACGGGTACTTTTCAAAGTATGGTGTTTTAATAGATGACTCAAAAACAGACATATATGATGATACTATTATTTTTTACAGTACCAGCCTTGATGATGAGGGCAGTAACCTGAGTATCTGGTGCGATTACGAAGGACCAACAGTAAGTTTCACTGATTTTTCAAATATAGATGATGAAAATTCGGATGCTGACGCTGGACTTTCAGAGGGATTTGTCAGAGAAAAGCTGGAAAATCTAGGAGTGGTTATTCCCGAAAACGCAGTTTTTGCACCAATCGAGGAATATGATGCAGGAAACTATAGGTTTACAGACGATGGAGAAATTCTTGACGATGGCTTGTATTATAAGGGAATGATAGAATGTTGTATTAATTCGTCAGGTAAAATTGAAAATTTCAGAGACTCCATGATAAAATATACGCCTTATAAAAAGGTAGATGTTATTTCAGAAAAAGAGGCTTATGACAGGCTATGTGCAGGAAAATTTTATTTCCCGGATTATGATAAAGATGAACAATTATCTGATTTAGTTGTAAAATCAGTGAAGATAAGTTATACACCGGATTCAAAGGGATATTATCGTCCGGTTTATGAGTTTGTGGCAAATGCAAATCAGGATACAGGCAAGAGAGAAATAAGTATAATGGTAGATGCTATGGAAATTTAGAGAGGAATAACTTACAAAAATTAACTGACAGCTGCATTAGGTCTGGTAAAAAACAAAACTTTCTCAATCAAATATTGGTTGAGAAAGTTTATTTTTGGGGTATCTTTATTTTATATTGGAATCATAGAAATCTTTGTCTATATAGCAGCCGGCAGATAAATATTCAGTAGCATTTATGGCGCAGTCAAATTTCTCTATCATACCGCTGATAGGCTGGATCAAACCATCCCATCCATCAGATTCTTTGTAATTCATGCGAAGACGTTTCCAGTCCGTAAACATACAGACAGCATCTCTTCCATTTTTACCATTTTTGGTTGGAAATTCCATTGTGGAGCCTTCTGTTATTACGGTTTTACCATTTTCATCAGGCGGAGCCATTTTGGCATTCATTTTCATCGGAATGATGAAATTTGCACTGGCAAGTTCGCGGAACAGGTGACCATAAAATATGTTGTATATGAGTTTTTCGTCATCTGTTTTTGGCTCATTCATTTGTCCTAGTAACAGGAGCCAACGTTCAACATCGGGGTTAGTTACCGGTCTTTGGATGGGTGGAAGATTACTGTAATCAGGCTTTTCAACAAGCATACATGCGTCAATAGAAAAATTATCATAGATAACTTTCACGCCACAGGCACCATTCAGATAAAATGTACTTCCAAGGAAATTGTATATGCCTTTTTTGTCTGAACCATTTTCTACTTTTACAATGTCAAAAACATCAGGATTATATTGATTTTTAATAACATCAATATATGCTTTTGGTATGAGCATGATATCAGGTGGTGTAGTTAAATATCGATCCGGTTGTTTTATGACCTGTGCCATCATAAAAGGTTCCCCGGTTTTTTTGTGGATTACAGTATAGATTTCCTGAGATGATAAAATGCGGCTGCACATATGATGTGAGATGGTATCCAGTGTTTTTTTATTAAAGGCTTTGATTTCTTCTGTTTCCTGAGTCTTCTTTTGTTCGATCAGCCAGCAGAATAATCTTCTTAATTCGGCCAGATCAGTAAGACTCATATTGTCATAGTCGATATCAGTAAGTTCCATCTTTTTTGTACTGATATAGGATTCGCCAAGTGCATAGATATATGCATCATGAACATTTTTTACTGATACATTTCGTGTGAATAATACAGAGCCGGGTTTAAGCTGGAGTTTACTTCCTGCTTCAAGCTTTACAATGACAAAAGTGTCTGCCGCATTATCAACGGAATTATTATTGATAATAATTTCAGTGACAGTTGTAAGTTCAGTCAGTTCACTATCTTCTCCGGGATTTGTGATGTAGATGGCAGCACCTTTATAAATAGTTCCGTTTACTTTTCCGGCAGCTAATAAATCGGCAGAATTTTCTATACGAAAAATTTTCTGCACGCCAAGATAGAAGTCGCCTTTTTCCTGCTGTTTAGATTTTTCCTTTTTAAAAAACATAATCTTTTTAACTCCTTAAATAAAAATTTATGTTGTATCTTTATAAAATATTATCTATGATGAGAATAGGTTTATCAAGGTCTTTCTGAAAATAATATAAATGGACCAAATAAAAATTGGAAAGAGTATCAGAAGAAGATTATCTGAAGAAAACGTAAATTAAAATGCCCTTATTGTGGTGCATATAAATACTGCAAAAAGAAACTTACAAAGTAATCGTGGATAATAATATATGAGCGCAAATATACGATTGTAAAAACAGCTTGGTTATGATAACGTAGATGTATCATAGGATAAAATTATATCCATTAAAGGAAAAGAGAGGGAATCATAATGAGCAAAGAAATACCATACAAAATATATCTTGAAGAGAGTGAAATGCCAAAGCAGTGGTACAATGTCCGTGCCGATATGAAAAACAAACCGGCACCGATATTAAATCCTGCCACATTAAAACCGATAACTGTTGATGAGCTTTCACCGATTTTCTGTAAGGAGCTTGCAAAACAGGAGCTTGACGAGACAACACCGTATTTTGACATACCACAGGAAATAAGGGATTTTTACAGAATGTACCGTCCATCACCACTGGTGCGTGCATACTGTCTTGAGAAAAAGCTCGGAACACCGGCACATATTTATTATAAATTTGAGGGAAATAATACATCCGGCAGCCACAAATTAAACTCTGCTATAGCACAGGCTTATTATGCAAAGAAGCAGGGACTTAAAGGTGTTACTACAGAAACCGGAGCAGGTCAGTGGGGAACAGCACTTTCTATGGCGTGTTCATACTTTGATCTGGACTGTCAGGTATATATGGTAAAGGTTTCATATGAGCAGAAGCCGTTCAGACGTGAAGTTATGAGAACATACGGAGCACAGGTCACACCATCCCCATCAATGAATACTGAGATAGGAAGAAAGATAAACGCAGAGTTCCCGGGAACAACAGGAAGCCTTGGTTGTGCCATATCAGAGGCGGTAGAAGCTGCCACAACACAGGAGGGTTACAGATATGTACTCGGATCAGTGCTTTCCCAGGTACTTATCCATCAGACCGTGATCGGACTTGAGACAAAGGCTGCACTTGATAAATATGGAGTAAAAGCAGACATGATCATCGGTTGTGCCGGAGGCGGTTCAAATCTTGGTGGACTTATCTCGCCATTTGCAGGAGAAATGCTCCGTGGGGAGGCTGATTATGAGATCATTGCGGTTGAGCCGGCATCATGTCCTAGTCTTACACGCGGCCGCTATGCATATGACTATTGTGACACAGGAAAAATCTGTCCACTCGCTAAAATGTATACACTTGGCAGCGGATTTATTCCATCTGCAAACCATGCAGGAGGGCTCCGATATCATGGTATGAGCTCTATAGTATCACAGCTTTATGATGACGGATATGTAAAAGCAAGAAGTGTAGAGCAGACAGAGGTATTTAAGGCGGCAGAAACCTTTGCAAGAGTCGAGGGAATACTTCCGGCACCGGAGAGCAGCCATGCCATAAAAGTTGCTATCGATGAGGCACTTAAATGTAAAGAGACAGGAGAAGAGAAAAATATCGTATTTGGTCTTACCGGAACGGGATACTTTGATATGTATGCTTATCAGAAGTACAATGATGGGGAGATGACAGATTATATTCCGACAGATGAGGAAATCGCAAAGAGTTTAGCGAAGCTTCCAGTTGTAGATTGACTGACAGATCATAGGATGGAGTTTGAAGCAAGAATAAGGGAATGAGTGATTGATATCTATATATAATGTTATCTATATAAAAAGAAATAAGAGGCGATAATAATGGATTTTGAAAGCAGAAGACAGAAAATATTAGATAAAATGGAGAAAAACTCAATTGCTGTGCTATATTCGGGAATAGAGCATCATGTGAGTGCGGATGAATACGATCTTTTTACTGCGCAGGCTAACAGAAATTTCTTTTACCTGACTGGACTAAGACGTGACAATATGGTTCTGTTAATGGACAAATGTGTTGAACCGGCAAGGACAATGCTGTTTATAGAAGAAGCAGATCCGCTTATGGAACGCTGGTACGGAAGAAAAGTAACAGAGGAAGAGGCAATAGAAATATCAGGCATAGACGATGTTAAATTTATAGATGAATTCGAGAGCACGATGGATATGCTCATGACGAGAGAAGATGTTTATACTGCATATTTTGATACATATAGACACCAGAAAGCAGATCTTCCGGATTATAATCTTGTAAAGGCAAACGAGTTCACACAGGATTATCCGTCAGTTACATTAAAAAATCTTTTTCCGCTTGTCGCAGAAGAGCGTATGCAGAAGGATGATGACGAGATAAAGCTCATAAAGGATGCAATTGAGCTTACAAAGCAGGGACTTAATAATGTCATGGCAAACTTAAAACCTGGAATGAAAGAATATCAGGCGCAGGCAGATTTTGAGTATGTTGTAAGACGCGGTGGGGCAGAGTGGACTGCATTCCCGACTATAGCAGGAAGTGGTGTAAATGGCACAATGCTTCATTATGATACCAATCGTGAGACAATAGAGGACGGAACACTCCTGCTGCTTGATCTGGGAGCAAGGATTGATGGATATAACTCAGATATTACGAGAACATACCCGGCAAACGGAAAGTTCACAGAAAGACAGAAGGCGGTTTATGATATAGTTCTTGCTGCAAACCGTAAGATAGTAGAGACGGCAAAGCCGGGAATGACAACAAAGGAGTTAAATAAAGTTTGCCAGGATGTTCTTTCAGAAGGACTTATAAAGCTTGGACTGATCAAAGAGCCTGCTGAGATTTCAAAATATTATATGCATGGCGTATCCCATCATCTCGGAATAGATGTGCATGATGTTACAGTAGATTTCAACAAAAAGCTCCGCCCGGGTGCAGTAATATCTGATGAGCCGGGACTTTATATTGATGAGTGGGGAATCGGAATCAGAATAGAGGATGATGTACTCATTACAGAGGATGGTGCTGTATGCCTTTCAGAGGATATAATAAGAACTACTGATGAAATTGAGGAATATATGTTACGGTACAGACGCAAGCTTGACACTTGCTGTCAAGCTATGCGCCAATAATGAAATTGTGCCGGATTACAGCCCCATGCATCGAAGATGCATTTGAAATGGGCTTGTAATCGTTACTGTAGCACCGTAGGTGTGTACAGTAACGAATATATGGCACAGAATCGTGTAAAATAGATATAAGCTCTTAATAATTACAAAAGGGGAAGTATAATGCAAAGATATGATATTGCTATAGTAGGAAGCGGACCGGCGGGAATTTCTGCAGCCATAACGGCAAAGGTCAGAAATAAAAATATACTTTTGCTTGGAGATGCATCATTGAGTATCAAAATTTCAAAAGCCCAGGAGATACTTAATTATCCCGGACTTCCAAACATAAGCGGAGCAGACCTGGCCAGGGCATTTTCTGACCATCTGGATGCTCTTGGCATAGAAATTACAGATAAAAAAGTAAAAACTGTATATGCTATGGGGGAGTACTTTGGAATAGAAGCCGGTACGCAGATGTATGAGGCAGCATCGGTCATTATTGCAACAGGAGTGGTACAGACAGCTACCATAAAAGGTGAAGAAGAATTTTTAGGCCGGGGAGTGAGCTACTGTGCCACATGTGATGCTCCGCTGTACAAACAGGGAAATCTGCTGGTTATCGGTTATAACAAAGCGGCAGAAGCCGAAGCGCTTTATCTATCAGAGATTGCAGAAAAAGTAAGTTATATACAGATGTATCCAAATGAGAGCGGACTTACAGAAAGTAAGCCGTACAGAGATGGTATCATAGAGATTTACCGGGAAAAGCCGCTGGAAATATCAGGCGGCTTCAAGGCGGATACACTTATCACAGATAAGGGAGAGCATAAATTCGATTGTGTATTTATACTAAGAGACAGTATAGCTCCGGACAAGATGGTTCCGGGACTTAAGCTTAAAGATGGGCATGTTGATGTTTCGGCTGATATGAGTACAAACCTTGCAGGCTGCTTTGCCTGCGGAGATATAACAGGCAGACCATATCAGTATATAAAAGCAGCAGGGCAGGGAAATGTCGCAGCCCTTTCAGCAACGGACTATTTAAATAAAAGAAAGGAAGTATAATATTATGGTAAAGAAAGTAGATCAGAGCCAGTTCGATGAGGTAAGAAAAAGTAAAGCAGCAGTTGTAGATTTTTCAGCTACATGGTGTGGACCATGCCAGATGCTTGCACCAATACTTGATGAACTTTCAGGTGAGGTGGATTCTGTAGATTTTTATAATGTAGACGTGGATGAAAATCCTGACCTCGCAAGAGAATTCAGAATCATGAATATTCCGGCAGTTGTAGCCTTAAAGGATGGACAGATCGTAGGACAGCAGATCGGATTTGTACCAAAGGAAGACCTGAAAAATTTTGTAGAGGGTTCTTTTAAATAATCATGGAAAGAATAGAAGAACAATTAAATTTTATCCGTGAGATTGATAAGGAAAAAGAGATTTTCAGGCAGACATATCTTGCAGATGGAAGCCGCAAGGAAAATGATGCAGAGCATGCATGGCATATGGCAATAATGACCATGCTGCTCAGCGAATATGCAAACGAAAAGATTGATGTGCTAAAAACAGTCGGAATGCTTCTGATCCACGATATCGTTGAGATAGATGCAGGTGATACATATGCATATGATGAAAATGCAAAGAAAACCCAGCACGAACGAGAAAAGAAAGCGGCAGACCGCATATATGGACTTTTACCTGGGGAACAGGGCAGAAAGCTGTATGATCTCTGGGAGGAATTTGAGGCACAGGAAACTCCTGAAGCAAAATTTGCACGGACAATGGATAACATACAGCCAATGTTATTAAATGATGCCTCTGGAGGAATTTCGTGGAAAGAGCATAATGTAAAATTATCGCAGATCCTAGGCAGGAACGAGAGAACACATCTTGGATCTGAGACAATATGGAAATATGCATACAACAATATTTTGAAAAAACACATACAAAAAGGTAATATCATAGATGACGTGAACGAAAATTTATGATATACTTTACCCAATTAAATTGATGGTGTAACAGATCGCACCCAAAACTGCAGCATCAACACCCCACATATGTGAAGCATTAAGTAAGTGATATAAACAAAATGCTGCAGGTAAAACTATAAAATTATGGAGGAATCAAAATGAATATTGTATGTTTAGATCTTGAGGGAGTACTGGTGCCTGAAATATGGATCGCATTCGCAGAGGAGACTGGAATACCAGAGCTTAAAAAGACAACAAGAGACGAGCCTGATTATGATAAGCTTATGAATTACAGACTTAAAATATTAAAAGAGCATGGACTTGGACTTAAAGAGATACAGGAAACTATCGCAAAGATCGATCCAATGCCGGGAGCAAAAGAGTTTTTGGATGAGCTTCGTTCAATCACACAGGTCATAATCATAAGTGATACATTTACACAGTTTGCAAGCCCTCTTATGAAAAAACTCGGTATGCCGACTATTTTCTGTAATACACTTGAGGTTGCAGAAAATGGAGAGATCACAGGATTTAAGATGAGATGTGAGAAGTCAAAGCTTACAACAGTAAAGGCTCTCCAGTCAATCGGATATGACACAATAGCAAGTGGTGACAGCCATAATGACCTTGGAATGATAGAGGCAAGTAAGGCAGGATTTCTGTTCAGAAGTACAGAGCAGATCAAGAAGGATTATCCGCAATATCCTGCGTTTGAGGAGTATGATGAGCTTCTTGCAGCAATAAAAGCAGCATTATAAATAAAAACAATATGATTAAAGGGTCAAAAGGTATTTTGCCCCTTTAATCATGATATGCAGATAAAAAGTGCGCAGCAGCTGTGCACTTTTTTGTATGGAAAATTGCTTTGCATCCTTCGTTTTATCCATGAAAAGTATGATGAAAAATTAAAAATATATTGACATATTGATAGGTGATGTTATAATTAAATCAACATATGAACAATCGTTCAAATGTTCATATAGAACATGAAGATGTGATTATTCTACGAAAGTACAGAATAGTTACAAATGGTAAAAATTCACATCCGTGTGAGAATAAAATTAATCAGAATAGGAGAATGATATTATGAAGAAAACTTACAAAATCGATGTTGATTGTGCAAACTGTGCAAACAAAATGGAAGATGCCGCTAAGAACACAGCAGGTGTTAAGGATGCAACAGTAAACTTCATGACATTAAAGATGAGTGTAGAATTTGAAGAAGGACAGGAGCCAAAAGCTGTTATGCAGGAAGTATTAAAGAACTGTAAAAAGGTAGAGGATGATTGTGAAATATTCCTTTAATAAGGACTAAGGGAGAGCATATGAATAAAAAGCAGAAAAAGATGCTGGTGCGGACTATAATTGCCGCAGCACTTATGATAATTTTACATTTTGTGCCGGTTAAGGGTGTTATAAGATTTCTGTTATATCTGATACCGTATTTTGTTATCGGTTATGATATACTGCGAAAAGCATTTAAGGGAATTATGAACCATCAGGTCTTTGATGAAAATTTCCTTATGGCAGTTGCGACAGTGGGTGCTATAATAGTTGCACTTTCTGAAAATGGCGACTATACAGAAGCGATAGCTGTTATGCTTTTTTACCAGATCGGAGAACTGTTCCAAAGCTATGCTGTCGGAAAAAGCCGCAGAAATATCAGTGAGCTTATGGACATAAGACCTGATTATGCAAATGTAGAGGTGGATGGTAAGCTTGAACAGGCTGACCCGGACGAGGTAGAAATAGGATCCGTTATTGTAGTAAAGCCCGGGGAAAAAGTTCCGATTGACGGAATCATAATAGATGGAAGCTCTACATTAAACACAAGTGCATTAACAGGTGAGAGTGTCCCAAGAGATGCGAAATATGGAGATGAAATCATCAGTGGATGTATAAATTTATCCGGTGTGTTAAAAATAAGGACTACAAAAGAATTTGGAGAATCAACAGTTTCAAAGATATTAGATCTTGTTGAAAACTCAAGCTCTAAAAAATCAAAGTCAGAAAACTTTATTTCAAAGTTTGCGAAATACTATACACCTGCAGTCTGCTACAGTGCACTCGCACTTGCTATACTGCCACCGGTTGTGAGGATGTTATTTATGTCGGCATCACCTGAATGGGCTACATGGATATACAGGGCGCTTACATTCCTTGTTATCAGCTGTCCGTGTGCACTTGTCATAAGTATACCACTTAGTTTCTTTGCAGGAATAGGTGGAGCCAGCAGGGAGGGTGTACTTGTAAAAGGCTCTAACTATCTTGAAACACTGTCGCAGACAAAATATGTTGTATTCGACAAGACAGGAACGATGACTGAAGGTGTATTTGAAGTTACGGGTGTGTATGAAAACACAATGGATAAAGAAAAAGTGCTTGAATATGCAGCACTTGCAGAAAGTTTTTCGTCACATCCTATCAGCAAAAGCCTAAAAAAAGCATATGGCAGGGAAATAGACCAGACAAGGGTTTCTGATGTTGAGGAAATCAGCGGACATGGAATAATTGCAAAAGTCGACGGTATAGATGTGGCAGCGGGAAACTACAAGCTCATGAAAAAACTCAGACTTTCATATGCAGATAGCGATAAAGTAGGAACGATAGTCCATGTGGCTGTAAATGGAAAATACGAGGGATATATACTCATTTCAGACAGGATCAAGGCCACAGCAAAAGAGGCGATACATGCACTTAAAAAAGCGGGGATCGAGCGCACTATAATGCTTACAGGCGATTCAAAAACTGTTGCGGACTCAGTAGCAAAGGAGCTTGGTATAGATGAAGTATACAGTGAGCTACTGCCATCAGACAAAGTTGCGAAGGTAGAAGAGCTTCTGGCAAAGAAGAGCAGAAAATCAAAGCTTGCGTTTGTAGGTGATGGAATAAATGATGCGCCGGTTCTTTCAAGAGCGGACATTGGAATAGCAATGGGAGCCATGGGATCAGATGCAGCGATAGAGGCAGCCGATATAGTCCTTATGGATGATGATCCGGTAAAGATTTCAAAGGCGATAAAGATCTCGAGAAAATGTCTTAGGATAGTATACGAGAACACATATTTTGCAATAGGGATCAAGCTTATATGTCTGCTTCTTGGAGCAGTAGGAATTGCGAATATGTGGCTTGCAATATTTGCGGATGTCGGAGTCATGGTCATTGCGGTACTCAATGCGATAAGAGCATTGTTTGTACACAAGCTTTAAAATGATTATCCAAAACAGGATTATTATAAAAATAAACAGATAAGATAAGAGGCAGGATCACTTTGCCTCTTATTTCACATTAATGTGTACTAAAGACTATAATAATGTTATGATTATAAGGCAAACTAATTGTTGTCCATCATATTATGTTATTATATAAAAGACAGCATGCAGTTTAGGGATGATTACGATTGGAGAAAAGATGATAAGTAATATGAATAATATAGATGATACAGTTGAATGTTGTGATTGTAACGAAGTCCATGAGGAACTTTTAAAGATCGTAAATGAGACAATGCCGGAGGAAACAGAGCTGTATGATCTGGCAGAACTTTTTAAGGTTTTTGGTGATTCGACAAGGATCCGGATACTTTTTGTTTTATTTGAGGCAGAAGTCTGTGTGTGCGATCTGGCAAAGGTACTTAACATGACACAGTCAGCTATTTCACATCAGCTTCGTATTTTAAAACAAAATAAGCTTGTAAACAGCAGACGTGAGGGTAAATCAGTATTTTATTCACTTGCTGATGGACATGTGCGGACGATAATCGCACAAGGCCGGGAGCATATTGAGGAATAGCATATAAAAGATGGTTTGTGATATCCGGGATGGACAGTAAAGTAAAAGAGGTAGACGTGACAGAATTAGAACAATATTATAATAAATTTAATGAAGAAAAACGGTTAAACAGCCGCCACGGAAAAGTTGAATTTATAACATCCATGAAATATATATATGAATATCTGGGACAGATAGAGAACACTATAGTTATAGAACAAGATGAGGGGATGACTCATGACGAAATCCGTGCCGCAAAAAAACACAGGATAAAGATTCTTGATGTAGGTGCGGGAACAGGAAGATATTCGGTGCCGCTTGCGGAAGATGGCTATGATGTTACGGCGCTTGAGCTTGTAAAGCATAATCTGGGAAGATTAAAGCAAAAGAGTGATAAGGTAAAAGCTTATCAGGGAAATGCCGTGAAATTAAAGAAATTTTCAGATGACCAGTTTGATCTTACACTTGTGTTTGGACCTATGTATCATCTTAAGTCAGAAGAGGAAAAGCTTGCGGCACTGCTTGAGGCGAAAAGGGTCACAAAACCCGGTGGGGTAATCCTTGTCGCATATATAATGAATGAGTACAGTGTGATAACATATGCGATAAAAGAAAAGCACATAAAAGAGGGAACAGAGTCGGGGATGCTTGACGAAAAATTCCACTGTACAGAAAAAGCAAATGATCTGTATAGCTTTGTACGTCTTGAGGATATAGAAAAGTTAAACGAAAAGGCAGGACTTCAGCGTGAAAAAATAATAGCTGCGGATGGAGCAGCTAACTATATAAGACCATTTTTAAATGCTCTCGATGAAGATGAGTTTGATCTGTTTGTGTCTTACCACCTCAGTACATGTGAAAGAGCTGACCTTATGGGGGCAAGCGCACACACAGTGGATATACTAAGAGTATAGGTTAAGAGTATAGACTGTAAGAGCATATAAGCTATCAAATGTTGGAAGCATGAGTTAATATTACAATAAAGGAATTACGTATGATAAAAAATGTTAAAAGGGTAATAATAATTATAATGATATGTACAGTATTGGCATTTACACTTATGTCATGTGGAGTGGATGAGAGTGTGCAAACGGTACAGAATATGGTGGATACAGAGCCGGAAACTGGAGATGCAAAATCGCAGGCTGGTACAGAACAGACACTGACAGAGCAGTCGGCAGAAACAAAGCCGGAAAATGAGAGTGAAATGCCGCAGGAGGCTCTGACCGAGACACAGGAAGCTTCAGAACAAACACAGGAAGTTTCAGAACAGACACAGGTACATACACCACAGGCTGTAAGTGTGACGGTTTCTGCGACAGGTGACTGTACACTTGGAAATAATCAGGAACAAAGTTATAGTGGAAGCTTTAATTATTACTATGACACATATGGGCAGGATTATTTTTTTGACGGAGTGAGGGATATTTTTGCGTCAGATGATTTTACATTGATCAATCTTGAGTGTGTACTTACTGATGAAACTGAAAAAGTTGAGAAAGCGTGGAACTTAAAAGGAAAACCTGAATATGCTGGAATTATGACAGGAAGTTCCGTAGAAGCATGCAGTCTTGGAAACAATCACACTCTCGATTATGGACAGCAGAGTCTTATTGATACGCAGAATGTACTCGATGAGGCTGGAATTGTGTATGGGTATAATGATATAATAGGTACATATACTACAGACGAAGGCATTACGATAGGAGTTGTTTCAGCAAATCTTCTCTCACAGAATGCAGACAGGGAAGAATATATAAAAAACGGGATTGAAAATCTAAAGGAGCAGGGAGTATCCCTTATAATAGCGTGCTGCCATTGGGGGATAGAAAGAGAGTATTATCCAAACGATTATCAGGTAAACACTGCACACAAGATAATAGACTGGGGTGCAGACCTTCTGATAGGCAACCACCCACATGTACTGCAGGGAATGGAACTGTACAATGGCAAAGTAATATGTTACAGTCTCGGAAACTTCTGCTTTGGCGGAAATAAAAATCCAACAGATAAAAATACTGCAATCTATCAGCAGACTTTCAATTTTATAGATGGTCAACTCCAACCGGACATAAATGCATGCATTATACCATGCACATTGAGCAGTACCCAGTCAGCAAATGATTTTCAGCCGACTGTGGCAGAAAATGGTAAAAAGCAGGAAATAATCGATCTGATGAATACATATTCACAAAATTATAGTAATATTGGATTTTATGAAGATGGAAAATTATATGTAAGGGAGTAGTGAGCATTATGTATATGTGGAGAGAACGTATTAAAGGTGATACAGCAGTAGATGTGGTGGATACAGGTCTTTCTCCGCTTGATTTTGTCGATGGATTTAAGATCAGACCAGGTTTTTTCAGAATGAATGGAGCATATGAGACTTCAAATGGTGTGAGTTTTACGATAAATTCACATGGTGCAACAAGATGCACACTGCTTCTTTTCAGACCAATGGAGAAAGAACCATATGCCAGGATACCATATCCGGATTCATACAGAATAGGAGATACCTATTCTATGCTTGTTTTCGATATAAAAATAACTGATTTCGAATATGCATTTTCATTTGACGGAGAATATGATCCGGCAAAGGGACTTTTGTTCAACAAAGACAATGTGATCCTTGATCCATATGCAAAGGCTGTGACTGGACAGAGAAACTGGGGAGATAAACCAGAGGGTTCTGACAACTTTGTATACAAGGCGCGCGTTGTAAAAAGCAATTTTAACTGGGGCGATGTGAAGCAGCTCGAAAAGCCTATGGAGGATCTTGTTATATACGAGACACACGTAAGAGGTTTTACAAAAGATCCTTCGTCAAATGTAGCGGCTCCGGGAACATTTGCCGGGCTTAGGGAGAAGATACCATATCTTAAGGATCTTGGAATAAATGCAATAGAACTCATGCCTATATTTGAATTTGACGAAATGGAAAGTGCGAGGGTTGTTGACGGAGTCCAGCTTTACAACTATTGGGGATACAATACAGTATCTTTTTTTGCACCTAACACCAGTTATGCAAGTCAGGAGGAGCATCATCGTGAAGGGGATGAACTGAAGGCACTCATAAAGGAGTTAAAGCAAAATGGGATAGAAGTAATACTTGATGTTGTTTTTAACCATACTGCTGAGGGAAATGAAAACGGTCCATGTTTCTCGTTCAAAGGGATTGACAATAATGTATATTATATGCTGACACCGGATGGATATTACTATAACTTTAGTGGATGTGGAAATGCTATGAACTGCAATCATCCGGTCGTAAGAAACTTTATCATAGATTGTCTGCGCCACTGGGCTGTGGAATACAGGGTTGATGGCTTCAGATTTGATCTTGCATCTATTCTTGGAAGAGACCAGAACGGAGCGCCGATGGCTAATCCTCCTATTCTGGAATCGCTTGCGTTTGATCCGATACTTGGCAAATTAAAGCTTATAGCGGAAGCATGGGATGCGGGAGGTCTTTATCAGGTCGGAAGCTTTCCTTCATGGAACAAATGGGCTGAGTGGAATGGAAGATATCGTGATGATATGAGATGTTTCTTAAAGGGAGACGATGGAGCAGCAGGAAATGCGATAACACGTATAACAGGTTCAAGAGATCTCTATAATCCGGCAAGCAGGGGACATAAAGCATCTGTAAATTTCCTGACATGTCATGATGGATTTACATTGTATGATCTATATTCATATAACGAAAAGCACAATGAAAAAAATGGATGGAACAATTCAGACGGCGACAATAATGGTCACAGCTGGAATTGTGGAGCTGAGGGAGAGACTGATGATCCGGCAATAAACGGACTCAGATGCCGGCTTATAAAAAATGCATTTGCAGCATTGCTCTGCAGTCGTGGTCCGGCTATGTTTTTTGCAGGAGACGAATTTTGTAATACACAGTTTGGAAATAATAACGCATATTGTCAGGACAATATCATTTCATGGCTCGACTGGACCAGACTTGACAAACACAAAGAGGTTCACGATTTTGTGCGGCACATGATAAAGTTCAGGAAAGAGCATCCTATCCTTCGCAAAATGACAAAGCCATCATCATGCCAGCTGCCGGAAATAAGTATCCACAATGGATCTCCTTTTAATGCAAACACGGATTTCCGTACTAAACTCATAGGAATAATGTTTGCAGGAAGAAATGAGACAGATACAGATGATGATATCGTTTTTTATTGTATGAATGCGTACTGGGAACCGCTTGTCATGCAGCTTCCTGTACTTCCAAACGGAAGGAAATGGATAGTTGATGTCAATACAAATGTGGAATATAAGGATGATGAAAACTTTATGGAAAAGACTGAGATAATCGGAGAAAATACGATACGTGTTCCGGGAAGGACTACAATTATTCTTGTAGCAGAATAGAATCAGACAGACCTAACAGATAATCTGCAGATACATCGAGTGATCTGCAGATTTCTTTTATCATGATCGCATTTGGAATACGTGCACCGGTTCGGTATCCGGCGATAGTCGAAGTGGCACAGTACATCTTATCTGCAAGCTGAACATTGGTGATATTTCTGACAAGCATTACATAATTCAGTCTGTCGGCAAAAGAATATTCGATATTGCTGCTGTACTTGTCCCTGTGTTTACTTATGTCTGGATTTATCTTTTTGTTTATATTGATTACTTTACTCATGATGAGTGAATTTTATATCATAAATAGACAATAGAAGAGAAAAGGCACATAGCGCAACTATTTTCTTACAATAATAGAAAAATGTAAAATTTTGTAAATAATAAACTTAAGCTTTTATTGTTATATCCAGCCGCCATCAAGTGTGATGATCTGACCGTTTAAATATTCATTTCCGGTTGCAATAGACAGCGCAAGGGATGCAACATCATCCGCAGTTCCGAAACGTCCGGCAGGTATTTCATCGGCGAGCTCATTTCGTTCTTCATCTGTGAAACACTTATTCATGTCAGTGTCTATAACACCGCATGCGATGGCATTTACCTGGATATTTGAGGGAGCAAGTTCTTTTCCGAGTGCCTTTGTAAAAGCATTGATTCCACCTTTGCATGCAGAGTATGCGACTTCACAGGATGCACCCACATTGCCCCAGACAGATGAAATCTGGATGATCTTACCGGATTTAGAACTTACCATCTGTGGGATAACAAGCTTTGAAAATGAAAATACAGATGTAAGATTGTTTGCGACTATTTTATTCCATTCTTCAATCGACATATCACTTAGCAGTCCTATGTGGGAGATTCCGGCATTATTTATAAGTACATTTATGTGGCCGAATTTATCCAGGGTTTCACCTACCATATGGGCGGCAAAGGAATAATCCCCGACATCTCCGGTAAAGCAGAGTGTCTGGATGCCATATTGCTCATGCAGTGACAGGGCATGGTCATTGAGAAGTCTGGTATTGTTGTGGCAGCAGAGGCTTAGATTGTATCCCTCTGCGGCAAAAGTTTTTGCCAGTGCGGCGCCTATTCCGCGCGAAGCACCGGTGATAAGTACTGTCTTTTCCATAATAACCTCCAAAACAGGGTATAATCGTTGTTTGTCACACTGTTAGGTGTGACCAGTAACATAAGTATTGGTCAAAATAAATTATATCATTACTTTATGCTGGACAAAAGCATTAAGCTGTGATAATATATGAACGTTGGAAAGCAAGTGTTACTGTTCACTCATAACAGTGTGACCAGCAACAAGCAGGTTCCTGTTCAGACAAGGGACAGTATGAAATAAATATAGCGGCGTGTGGCTCAGTTTGGTAGAGCGCTACGTTCGGGACGTAGAGGTCGCAAGTTCGAATCTTGTCACGCCGATTTTAATGAAAAGCCTTTATTTATAGGCTTTGAAGCGAAAAGAGCACTTCAATTTTATGTTGGAATGCTCTTTTTTTAGAATATATGATTAATACATGACGAAAATTTTATTGGAAAAGTGTGTTTTGTGTTTGCTATCTGATAAAAGCAATGGTATCATAGTACTAATAAAAAAGGAGAAAATGGATGAATATATTAGCACAATGCTGTGGAATTGTGATCATGGGAATTATTTTATTTTTTTTCCTGACACAGAAAAAATTAAAACTTCATACAACGCACGCCTTTATTGCTATATGGACAATAGTTTTTTGTGCTCTTATGTTTGATATTTTATCCATTATAGCTATACAAAACAGACAGTATCTGCCGGATCTACTGGTTATTTTTATCTGCAAAATATATTTGTGGACAATTATATCGGAATCGCTTGTTGCTTTGTGGTATGTATGTGTTGATATTTCAAATTCGAAAAAAAATGAAAGGAACTGGATATTCAGGACATCCGTTACATCTAGTGTTTCGGCTGTTATAATAGCGTTTCTTCCCATACATATATATTCTAAAGATGGAGTCGTATATACATATGGCTCAAGTGTTATTGCGACATATATAGTAGCTATACTGAATCTTGCAGTCATTTTTTATATGGTTTATAAGTATAAGAGGCAGATGAATCCAAGGCGAAGAATCGGGGTCATAGCCTGGCTTATTATATGGTGTATAGCAGCTGCTACCCAGTTTTTAAACAACAGGCTCCTTGTTGTAGGCTTTGCAAGTGTGCTTGGTATACTTGTGACCTATCTTATACTTGAAAATCCGGTATCAAATATAGATGCAGATACAGGATTTTTTAATCTGAATGCACTTTTTATATATAT
>OLFT01001215.1_pt1 | contig 28268 bp, 20 predicted proteins | sample 1604921 | NCBI WGS metagenome assembly OLFT01 (sample SAMEA3888897, study PRJEB22519) | human gut metagenome | biome: human gut; feature: human-associated habitat; material: faeces | place: Denmark | collected 2013 | reverse complement strand
ACTACGTGCGCAAAATGCTAGCCCGCATCAAACTCAGCCAAAACCCACAAGTCGTAGCCGAACTATTTATCGCCTGGAGAGATCTAACGAGATAAAACACTAGGGGAGAGACGAACTAGAAGGCTAGGGAAGAAATAAACTAGTAGGGGAGAGAAAAAGGAGGAGAGCTATAGGGAGAAAAATATAATAGGGAAGACAAAAATAAGGTGATCAGAAATACACATAAACGCTTTTCACTCTTATACAGAGCTATCTTGTTATGAGATAGCTCTGTTTTCATATGTTTTTCATTTCTATTGATGCTGTGCTATAATAGACCTAGATTTAACCCTTGAAAAACAAAATCTGCGCCGTTGTGATAGTGGTGCGGTTAAACGACATTATTTTAGTTTGCTAAAGTGCCTTTAGAGGTCGATTTACGATCTCCGCCGTTTTTTGCATTTTAGAACCAGTAAATATCTACTGTTTCGGAGATAGGGTTGAATTAAATAATCCCCAGATGGGGACGGAAACTTACTGGGTGCGTTTTGCCAGTACTCAAATCTATGATTTGCCAGTTGAATTAAATAATCCCCAGATGGGGACGGAAACTGACCACGACATTTTTGACGATTAATATCTGTGTTATCATACGTTGAATTAAATAATCCCCAGATGGGGACGGAAACTAGATACCAATACATATCCGACTGCAATCAAGATATAGCAAAAGTTGAATTAAATAATCCCCAGATGGGGACGGAAACCTATTTTTCTAAAACTGCACTAATTAAATCAAATTCGGTAGTGTTAAATTAAATAATCCCCATAAGGGGACGGAAACCATAAGAGTAGCTACAACACTCACTAATTGGCGTTTTTCTAGTTAAATTAAATAATCCCCATAAGGGGACGGAAACAGGTGGCAACGTGTTTTTGTTGCTCTTTCTGAGTTTTATTGTGATCCCCTAATGGGGACGGAAACTGTGCTTTTGTTTCTGCAAGGCTTTCTTTTAATAGTGCTTTTTCGTTAAATTAAATAATCCCCTGATGGGGACGGAAAAGATAGTTGCCAATTCCATGATTTCAACTCCTTTCTGCATAAAGTTAAATTAAATAATCCCCTAATGGGGACGGAAACAGCAGGGAAGTGCAATAAACCACTCTGCCATCTCTCCATATGGTTAAATTAAATAATCCCCTAATGGGGAAGGAAGTGCGTTTTGTTGTGTTAATGCCTCAACGTTTTGTTCTAATGATGTTAATTTTAATAATCTTCATTCGGGGCCAGAGAAAATCCATACTAAGTTTTAAAGACAAAAATAACCACTCTTTTGTAGGGTGGTTATTTTATGTATAAAATATTTTGTTTTTGATAGTTTATAAATTTAAAGTGTTGATCTTCATCTTATTTTTATGATCTAATAGAGATAAGTTAACTTGAATTTTGATATGGGGAGGATATCATGGCTGAAATTACGTCCTTAATGAAGGATATTAAGGGAATATTAGATAATAAAAATCAATTTGTTATACCTGACTTTCAACGGAGTTTTGTGTGGACAGCTGAAAATGTAGACACACTTTTTACTGATTTTGATGAAGATACGAATAGCTATACGGATAATCTTGATATGTTGCCTGGCTATTTATTAGGTAATATTGTTTTGATTAGCAATGAGAGTAATCCCACAAGATTTGATGTGATTGATGGTCAGCAAAGGCTTACAACATTAACGCTCATTTTCTGTGCATTAAATAAGTTGTTTATGGATATTGCAGAAGAGACACGACAAAATTTAGGTGCTAATGCAGATATGTGGATAGGGCATACATTTAGTTTTAAAGAGTACTTTAGAATACTAGATAATAATTTACAGTTTGTAGATTACAAGATTCTTCATACTCAAGATTTAGATTTTAAAGAGACTTATAAAAGTATCATTAAGCAAGGTGCTCTAGTGAGTGATGAGGATAATACCAGTGCTAATAACTTAGAGGCTGTTTATGAATCTATTCTTCAGCATTTAAAAAGCATTTATGATGATGAGCCTCAGAAATTATTGTATTTTTTGCAGTACTTAACAACTAAAGTTAAGTTAATTGAAACTACAGCGCCATCGATTGAACGAGCTTTTCAATTATTCGAGATTTTAAACAATCGTGGTCAGTCATTAGAGCCGTTAGATCTTTTAAAAAATCATTTATTGAAGAATCTTACCTCCGCACCTGGTATTACACAGAACCAAATTAAGGACTTCTCTGATAGTTGGAGTCAGTTCTTGAAAAACCTGAAAGATACAGGAAAATCAAGGGCGATTGAAACATCTACTTTTATTAAACATTTTATTATTGGCACAGAAGCTATTAATATAAAGAAGAAGGATATATTTAAGCATTTTAAAGAAAATAAGCTTGTAGCTAACGATATTTTGCAACTTTCATCAGATATCAATTCTATCAGTAAGGTGTATGCTAGTATCAATAAAGATCCACTGTCTAATGATTTTTTGTCCAATGATGATGGGATGTATACGTTATTTACATTGTTTAATACCGTTCAAATTCATCCGTTGTTAATGCCGTTCTATAATGCTTCGCGTGTAGACAAGGTGCAACTCGTTGATGCGGCTGTGAGATATGTAGCAGCAGTAATATTCTCGTATACACAGACGAATGCTATTGAATCGGAATTACCTGAAATTATAGAAAAGATTTTACATGAATCTGATCCAGCGCGCAGACTAGAGGTTGCAGTAACCGAATTAGAATTACGAACAAAACCATATGTCGACTTGATTCGTGCTTTATTGCCTGTGAAAGATTTTGGCTCCAAAAATAAGAAGCAAGCCCCAAAAGCATTCCAAATTCTTAAATTTATCGAGCTATACTTGAACCAAAAAGACAGCATTAAAACAAATAAAAAGATTGAGTTAGAGCATATCATGCCACAAGCTGCAGATAACGATGATTATTCCTTTGCTGATGAAGACACTCGAAAGGAATATTTAAATCATTTAGGTAATTTGACACTTTTAGATAAGAGTTTAAATGCCTCTGTTAAGAATGGTAATTTTGCTGACAAATTAGATCATTATAAAGCCTGTGAATTTGTTATTACTAGAGCTTTGGCAGAAGAAATAGACAGCCCTGTCCAAAATCAACAGCCTTTGATTAACTTCCAAAATACATATTTTACAGTGGATAACCCTGAACAAATCACATACTGGGATAAAACTCAAATCGATGAACGAGGTCAAAAACTTGTAGAGGTATTAGAGAAACTATTATTAAAGCAAGTTCCATAATCTAATAAAGGACATCCCTATTGAAATGAATAGAGCCATTTGTACTATATTTCTTATAATATGAATGGTTCTATTGTTGTTTTGCTATATGATTTCTGTGATATAATAAGTTTAAATTTAACCCTTAGAAAACTTAAACTGTACGGTGTAATAGTGGCGCGGTTAAACAGTGTTATTTTAGCTGACTAAAGTGCCTTTTGCGGTCAAAATACAATCTCCGCCGTTTTTAGGTTTTGGAACCAGTCAATATATGCTGTTTCAAAGACAGGATTAAATTAAATAATCCCCATAAGGGGACGAAAACCCTTTCGGTATTCTCCAACCACTGGCACTAATGCGGCTTATCAGTTAAATTTATTGATTCCCAATAGGGGACGGAAACTTACGTTCATTCGTTGTAATGATAATATTAGTTCTAATATTATTAAATTAAACAATCCCCTAATGGGGACGGAAACGCGGTAACAACGCTATTACTATTATCTGATGTGACTATTGTAGTTAAATTAAATAATTCCCCTCTTGGGGCCGGTTCTTATCTCAAAAACTCATATGAGTACAAAAATATAGCCAGTATATTCTTATTTAGGAATATACTGGCTTTTGTATAAATTAGATATTTTCTATTGGTTTTAATCAAGGCTAAATATATAATGAAAACGATAGAGTATAAATGTTATAGATTATGTTATAAACATAGAGGAAAGGAGGTATTTTATTGATTGATAATGTAGAGATTATGGCTATAGAGTTGGTTATATCTACAGATCCATCTATCAAGATTGTACAGTCCATAGGTAGTGTTTTACATGGTGTATTGATGGAGCTCGTTGGAACAGATTATGCAGGACAGTTGCATGAGGCTGGTTTGCGGCCTTATAGCCAATATGTTTATTTTGATAAAGCTAAAAAGCAATATATATGGCACCTTTCAGCTGTAACAGCTGATGCAGTTAATCGTATAGTAAGACCAATGTTAGAAATACCTGATAAAATCTACTTAAAGCAAAAGCGTGGCCATTTATATATTAAAGATAGAACTATTTTGGAAGAAACCTCTTATAAGGCTTTGATACAAAGGTTTTGGAGTAGTGATGTATTCTATACTCAAGCCATATTACAGTGCGTGAGTACTACAAGTTTTAAAGTAGATAAGCAATATACAATATTCCCTGAAGCATTTCGTATTTACCGCTATTTATTACGCCAGTGGAATCAATTTAGTACGTTTGAGGCAATGGATAATGACTCCCTATTAGAGCCTCTTGAGGTTGGCGTATTTATTAGAGATTATAATCTACGTATGGGCATATATGGACTTGAAGGTATAAAGATAAGAGGGTTCCGTGGTCAAGTTGTTATGCAATTTAAGCGAAATGAAGAGCTGCAGCGAGTCTTGGCTCTATTGAGTTACTATAGCCAATTTACAGGGCTTGGTATTAAAACAGCACTTGGTATGGGTGGCGTAAAATGCAAAGTCATAGAATAGGCTTCCTTTAGGTATATGAACGTTAACACTAAATACGCTTATAATATTAAAAGGCTTTACCTTGTTATAGAGGTAGAGCCTTTTATGTGTCGTTTTCTCCTCATTTATCTTGATATAGTAAAGTTGTAATAGATGATATTTCACAGTCTAGTTATGGTACTGAGTGAGGGGGAAGTTATATGGATTTGAATGTAAAGTCTCAGATTGATGGTATTATTAACTCCTATATAGGTAAATGGTTGATGATGGTTATACCAAGTCAGTTCGTAGGGATAAATACTGATATAGCACAAATCAATAGCTCTGCACCAGTAAATAAACAAATATCTCAAGGTTTACCTTATTCGTATACGACTGGTCGAGATTGGCATCGTCATTGTATCCATGGTACTGTGGATGATAAAGCTTTTACCATGAATTTGATTTGTTGGCAGCCCGATAATTTACTTGATCTACAAGACATAGCGGCATGGTATGCACAGGAATATGGCTTTCACCATGTCCTATTTATATCTCTGAAGGGAGAAACTAGGATTTGGCATTATGAGGGGCATCGTATTAAAGGTCAGATTCGACTAGATGCATGGCAACCGGAGCATATGGAAACCTATGGGCAAATGGTAGTGAATGATTCAATTCATTTGGGGGGAACCTATCAATGTACATCTATTGAGGCAGACTATCGGGACATTCGTGCTCCTCGTTGTGAACGCTCCCATTTGGAAGATTTCGGGCAGCTTTCAAATCATTTAGGTGCAGATCACATCCTATTTGTGCCGGCTTTCACCCATGTGGTACACGGTCGCACGATGCAGCAGTATCTGGCATTTCTTGATGTACCCTATGACAAGATATATCATGCCTTTGATTCTGGTGAAAGTATCGTGTATTACGTTTTGTATGTCCGTCAGTGCAAATTAAAAACAGTATTAGATGTAATGGCATTGCTGTTTGAAAATGTTAATATAAATCCTGTAATCTATGTTACACTAGAAGGTAATCTATATGAATTAGGATCTGATATGTCGATACATAGAAACTGCGGTGTGTTTTCTCGATCTAACTATGAAAGTATCTTTACTCAATCCGGTAAAAACGGATTTCAGATACAGATAGATGAGGACTTTCAATATAATCGACCATCCATGTTTATGCGAATAGGTGGAGCAACGATACTTAGCCGATTGATTAACTAAATAGATTAATGGTAATACTGGTGGGTAAGTGAGTTAATTCTTTTGTGAAGGTAAATGAAAGGAAAATGAACTTAATTATTGACGCAAAATCTATAAACCCTTATAATAACTGTAACCTTAGAAAAATCATTTACCACCAGTATTTACCTATGCTCATCGGCATTTTTGATCAACTGGGAGCCCAAACTGACCGTTTACGGTGTGAGGTTTGCCAAAACCTAATTTTAAGCCCCATGAATACTGGCTTTCTGAGGTATACTGTTGCAACAGTGCTTACCGTTTACGGTATTGAAACGTTGAATATGGTCCCGTATGCGGGCGACTGCCACCGTGTTGCAACAGTGCTTACCGTTTACGGTATTGAAACCTAATCCATTGAAGCCTTTAAACTTAGCAGACTTACGTTGCAACAGTGCTTACCGTTTACGGTATTGAAACCTAGTTGCTGAAAAAGCAGTAACAGCAGAATCTTTAGCGTTGCAACAGTGCTTACCGTTTACGGTATTGAAACACAACGGTATGATAGTCGGCGTCATCATTCCGTTTGTAAAGTTGCAACAGTGCTTACCGTTTACGGTATTGAAACGCTTGCAGCTACTGGTAATAGACCAGCGAACTCTTTCAGTTGCAACAGTGCTTACCGTTTACGGTATTGAAACTTAATGACATATGACAGGTCAATCAATTTTACTCCTGTTGCAACAGTGCTTACCGTTTACGGTATTGAAACCAAGTCATATTTAGGACTTCAAAGATAGAGCCTTTTTTAGCTTGTTGCAACAGTGCTTACCGTTTACGGTATTGAAACCATAACAGATTTATTTTATTTGTTTAATGTTAATATAATGTTCGTTGCAACAGTGCTTACCGTTTACGGTATTGAAACTCTAACACAGCTATTACATCTTGAACTTCTCGAAGGGTTGCAACAGTGCTTACCGTTTACGGTATTGAAACAGTTAATAATTTAATAGTCTCTGGAGATAACTTACGATACGTTGCAACAGTGCTTACCGTTTACGGTATTGAAACTAGCTTAAAGCGAAACCACCGTTTTTAGTACCGCAAAGACAGTTGCAACAGTGCTTACCGTTTACGGTATTGAAACCCCTTAATGTTCTCATTAGAGGATTTACGAATATCCGTTGCAACAGCGCTTACCGTTTACGGTATTGAAACTCGTCAATTTGATAGAACGTAGGGAAATTATTTTTAGTTGTGACAGTATTGCCGTTTATAGTATTGAATCTTGTATGCTTGACCGGGGATACCGGTGATATTCTTAGCTTTATAATGGTGCTTGCTATTAGGGAGATATAATAATGGTTAGGTTGATTTTAGCGACTATTATCACTTGTATGCTGTGTGTACCTAGTACTTTTGCTAGGTCCTTTGTAGTGCCTTTACAGGCTAATGGAACTGTACATCATATTGATAAGGATTCGATTCAATTAGCGGGTCAAAGTAGTACAATGAGAATGGTTAAGGCTACAATGGCAGTAAAATCACCTAAGTATGAGGATATTGCTTATATCACTTATTTTTACAAATATGATTTAATTAATAGAACTATTCAAAAGAAACCAATTATTTTGTATATGGGGACTAAAATGCCATATACGTATAATTCACCTTATTTAGATGTGAGCGTAGTTGGTTCTGTAGATTACATCTATGCTAATTATGCCTATTACAAAGAGTTTGGCTCGTATTTCTCACAGGATATGATTGATCGTTACGGTTCTACAGATTTAAGTACTAACAAGTAAGGAAAGCCCTCTAAATAGAGGGCTTTTTTGTATGTAATAATATTTAGTTGGTTTATTGTTCTGATTATGAAGATAAGATGATACAATATGAATATATTACAGTATAGGTGTATATGGGGGTAGTATGTTAACAATTGCATTAAATGAATATGGGGACTTTCACCATTTAGGGCAGCAAGAAAATAGTTTGAAGCACATCCATTTTATTACTGGTATTGTGTATGATGATGAAGGTAGCGAGCAGGATTTGCGTAATGAGCAAATTCGTTTAGATCGATTTTTTAGAGCTGTAGCAGAAGCCTCAAATAGTGATTATCCGCAGGGATTCTTTGGTGATACTAAAGTGGATGATTTTGAAGTGGCTATTGAAAAGGGCGCTAGCCTTCAAAATACATCACAGATAAAAAGAAATATGAAACGTTATCGAGATGCACTGGATGCCGCTTTACCAGAGTTTCTTGCTGATGGCACTTATAAGGGACGAAATCTCGTGGAGATGCCACGTATTGGTCATTATGCTATTACGCTTATGTTAAAGAGTGAAGCTGGGAAAACACAGTTTCTTCAACCTTATATGAGTGAGTTATTACATGATGGTGTGGCAAGTAATTTGTATTGGCATATGGCAGACAGTTTAGTGTCTCGCCTTGTACTATCTAATCCTTTTGCGTTACATAATAATCGTGTTCAGTTGCATTTAGCATCGCAATTGGTAGATGTTAAAGAAACCGAATATGACCGTTTGGCAGAGTATTGTCGTTTAGGTTATAAGCCATATGATTTTCAGAATGAGCAATTAAAAAAAGAGGGAATTATTACCTATCAAGTAGGAAATGATTTTACCTATCGTGCTACCTTAGATCGACGTATGGTTGAGTTTAATCGCCCTGATTTAGAGATAGTACAGTTGAAATCTGTTTCTGTTCAGTACGACGATGATAGTCCAGAGACGACATCTAATTTTGCATTCTTATACTTAGCTGGACATATTTGTGGTAATTTTATTTACTACGGAGCTGAACGAGATACTAAAGATATATTTAAATTCAAAACACTCGTGGATTTTGCTAATCAAATCAATCCGAAATATCCTAATTATATGTTTGTGTATGATGATATTGATACCTATTTTGAGCAGGCTATGGAATCATATCTAAATGAGGATTATTATGGTGCGCTGTGTCATGTTTACGATGCGAAATGCTGTGGTAGTAAATTTAAATTCTATTATGAAACGAATTGGTTCCCATTTGTGGAGGAACTCATTCATAGTGCAGATAATAGAGCGGCTATAGAACGAGCGGTTCAGTCGTTTGTGAATTATGCGAATCAGAGTCGTCTTGATGAAGGTAAATTACATTATCTATACAAACAGCTTGAGTATATATTAGAGGATATCAAGGATAGTTCCTGTGTAGATAAAGCGTTAGTATATGCCTTTTATGATAGTGGTATGACGGCCTTTAATCATCTTGGTGAAAGCGATTTAGCTGTAGCTTGTTTCAACAAATGTCAGGTACTAACCCATACGGTGCCACTTGAAACATATATGCAGACTGTTCGTCGTCGTATTGTTGCAAAAATAGATGGCTATGACTATGAAGAGGCTTTAGAGCTTGCTAAGTACGTTGTTGATGTAGAGGAACAAATCCAAGCTATACGTGCTCCATTACAGATGGGAAAACGGGCTATCAGTTTGGGACAATCCTATAGTCAACTTGGGCAGGTTTACGCTTATATGAAACGGCATGAGGCAGAGTCTTATTTTTTACAAGCGATAGATATATTTACTGTGGATACAGCTGATTACTATAGAACAGTATCCTATTTGTTACACTACTATATTGATGTGAATAAGCAGGCTGCCTATGAACAATGGGCATCTAACTATTTTGATGGACACCTTAATATCACAGATCAATTATCATTTTTGCTGAATATGATTGGTGATAAAAAAATAGTTCAACACGAAAGCTATGCATTAAATGTATATATCAAGGCGTTGTACAAATTTTATAGAGCTGAAATGAGTAATGAACTCATGGAGAGACTTATTAAGTTAGGACGTACCGTAGGGACTACTTTAGACATAGCACCTAAAGGTCATCCGTGGGAATTAATATTTACATATCTTGCTATGCTAGCTTATGAAAAGGGTTATAAGGTAGACGCAGAATACTTTAGATCTTGTATAGGTCGATCTGTTGTGAACGCAGGTCAGGCAATTAGTAATATCATGATTTATGGTGAGTTGAGATTTGCTCAATGTAAAGGAAATCAAGATAAATATGACACTTTATATCGTGAACTTGCTGATAGGGTTGGTGATGTAGAAAAGAGTATGACCTATATGTTTAGATAAGTATATGATTACTAATCATACTTTTACATAAATAGATAAAAGAATCCTAATAAAAGAACCCCCTAATGGTTGTGCTTGTTAGCTTATCATTAGGGGGTATTTTATTGGTGTGAACCTGTTTCTTAAATTTAGATGATTTGATTATTCGTGAGCTTTAATGTGTTTTGATAGTGTTTTAATAAGATTTATACAACGATCCATTTCAGTATGAATTTCATGGCTAGTAGTATATTCGCCTTGTTTTTCCTCATTGGCATGAGCCGAATCATTACGTGTCTTTTTAAGAATGCTATACGATGTGAGTAAATCGATTACATCATTAGACTGAGAGGCAGTAAGAGCTTGATTGAGTTCTAATCCATCAATTTCAAATAGATTCTGAGGGAAGTCCTTTTCATAATCATATTGGTATAGACTTTCCTTGCTAATAGTTATACCAAAGATTAATTCTAATATCTTTTGATTTGATTTGTTTTTAAGCACATTAAATAAAGCACTTCGTACAGTAAAGTATTTTGTGCCTGAGCCTAGGGAGATACGAGCATATTTTTCATCGATAGTTAGGATAGTCTTAATATCTTGGTTCTCAGATGTAATTAAATTAATAAGTAGGTGACGAATAGAGGACGGGAATGTATTAAGTTCAATAATATTGGCACTGTTTATAACGAGATTACTTAAGAAATCAATAAATTGAGTGTAATGATAGCCGTTAGTATTCTCCTTGATAGTCATGTGATTAGATAGCACAATTTCATTAACGTGATCAATGATGTTTTTATCTAGGTTAGTCAAGTTGGTTGTTTCTTTAGTAATTGGTGTATCACTCTTTTTTAGTAACTTTCCTATAACCTTAATCTCTGTGTTTAATGCATCAATATGTTCAGTTAACGTATCCTTGATATCGTCATAGAATGGCTCCAAATGACTATCACGTAAGTCAGCTAAGAATTTACCGATTTGCTGGTTAACCTCATTGAAGTTTTGCATTTCAACCTTACGTCTATCTCCTTTTGTAGCCGTAAACTTTTGAGGATCTAGAGAGATGATTTTCTCTTTTAAAATGGTTCGAGGGATGTACTCAACAAATAAGGCTAGTGCTTGTTGAAGATAATCGTTTTTTAAACACCAATCGATATATACTAGGTCATTATCTTTATCCTCTAGTATAGTTTGGTAGCTGTCTTGAATTTTGTTACGCATTAACTTCAAGATTTCGGACTCAAATTTATTGTCTTTTGGTTTTCCTTTTTTTATATCTGTTAATACAGAATCTAGTTGTTCAATAGCGGATTGGAATAGACCGCGGCTAGATAAACTAATGGCTTCAGAAAAATCACCCATTGTAGCTAACAATCGGTTCGTTAGCATATCTTTAGTAGGAACCTTTTCAAAATATTCTTGTAATGTGTGAACACTACCGTATCGATTGAACTCAGAGAAGCCAGCAATCATATCGAATAATAGGTAAATATCTTTGCCTTCGTATACATTTACTGTTTTTGCTTTATTATCTAAATTCGCATAAGATATAGAACCAATTTGGATTCCTTGGTATGCCACGAGACGAATAATGGCGAGCATCAGCATAATTGCAGTACGAGGGCCGCCTGTTAAATCTACATGTAACACAACTTTACTATCTTCGCCATTGTTTTTTAGGCAATCGTGATAGTACGTCATGATTTGACGAGACATATTAAGGATGCTTTCTTTTAAGTTATTAATCTCTTCAATATTGTCACAACGAATATAATTGGCACTTGCATCCCAATCTAGATTTGTGTTAAAGGCGTAAATGAAGTTTTTCATTTGTGATTCGAAGATGGCTTTAGTAGTGATTGTTGTATTAGGATTATCTTCATCGATAATCTCATCTGTTAATTCTTTTGTTTCAAAGAAGAACATTTTATCTAAGGTAAATTCATCATCTTCGAGCTGTCTGTTGTATAGTAGTTCCTTTAATGCAGATTCGCTAGTTTGATATATTTCATTAAATGGAGGAAAGATGTGAGTTTGTACAATTGTTCTAGTTGCTTTCTTCCGATTAAAAGGAATATCACTTCGTAATGCACTAAGGAATGTGAGATAGATATGATGTTCCATGTTTAGTCTCCTAATAGTGAAATAGCTTGTGTGTAAATAGTATTGAGTTGATCTTTAATGATGCTTGGTTCTTGCACACGAATTGCAGCGCCCAAGGATAAGAGGATACGTACTATATCTTTTTTTTGGAATGGTAGGTATTCTACGGTGAGTGTAAATGTATTGGGCCCTGTTTCAGAACCTACAATTTCATAGTTACAGAATGCGTTAAAGCATCGATCGATAGCGTTATTCAAGTCATAAATAGAGAAGAGAACCGTTTGGCGGTTAGTTTCTTGATATTCCTTGTATAAGGCGTTGGCATCGATTTCTACAGGCACGTTCCCTACAGTCACTGTTGGCAATGTGTCTAGTGCGTAGTAATGGAAAGTTTCGTCTGCTACATGGTAGCAGATAAGTGAAAATCCATTTGTTGCCGTATTATATTCTAATTTACACGGAATAACTGTGGTTACGCCTTCATGCGTTTCCCAAGATAGAGTTTTTTGCTCTATCATTGCTTGTGTACATAGCCAATGATTTGTATAACTGTCAACGGTTCTATCGACAGCAAGACTTTTATTAGCCCATGCATTTGCCGGTAAAGTTGTGGGTACTTCTGCAAGTGTTTGTTCTAAATGTTGCTGTATATCGATAGGCAACATCCAGTTGATGCGGCGATCTGTTAGCAAATCTTTGAGGAACATGCGTTCTGCAGTGGTTAATACTAAATCTGGTAAATGAGGGAATAAAGGCTGTATGCCTTGATCAGATGAAATGACTAAATAACTAGGTAAGGTTTGTTCATATTGGTCATTTTCCTCAACGGGTGCATAGCTATCTAATAATGGTCTATGATTTATAATGTACTGCAAATCATCTAGTGTATATGAAATGCCGTTGATTAAATCTTGCTGGATTCGGTATTGCGTGCTACAAGTAATCGCTGTCATCTCATTTAGTAGGGGTGATCCTGCGGCATTATCTGAATCAGTAGGTTCTGGTGAAAGTAGATTCCAAGTAGGATGGATTTTCTTTGTGTAGCTACTTGGTTCAGATACTATTTCATGTTGCGTATGATGCAAATTGTCGTTAAAACGTGTTCGGATACTTTCAGGAATACTATGCAGAATTTGGATATATGGTAAGAATGTACGCAATACAGGTAACAGAACTTGACCATCCTGCACCTGTAACTTTATATCTATATACTGCGAAGTATCTTGCTCAACAATCATCGTCACATGTCGGAGTGTATTGTTAAAATCATTCCATACGGGCTCGTATTGAGGTAATTTATAAAAGCGCACGTGTAGTGTTGTTTTATATTTAGAGTCCTTTTGTGGTATTTGATTTGCCTTTGTGAAAGCACCTTTTGTAACAATAGTATCAATTGAATCAATGCGAAAGGTGACAAGCGTTTGTTTATGATACGCGATTAGATAATCTCGATTGCCAATGTAATCTGATTCAATTCGAACTGGTTGGACGAGGACCTTGGGACGACGTTTATTATAAAAGCTAAGCTCTAGCATTCTATCATCTTGTAGTGATTGGGCAATAGTATAGAGCAAGCTTTCATCAATCACATGAAGTGGATTGTTATAGGTAAATAAATACTGCGATTCGTAAGCTTGTGTAGTTGGCTGTTCGATTTCATCTAATAGAGATGTATTAGTATGTAATGGCTGAATTTTCTTTAATAACGTATTACCTGCCGTACTAAAGAGCGATATATTTTTATATACAAATATGGCTCTAGATAATAACTCAAGCTGTTGATCTGTTAGATTTTCAATACCTGATGGCATTAGCCGATATATATAGGTATTCCGTTCAGAAATTTCATCAATTATACCGATTGTTACTAGCCTTTTAATGAGGCGGCTTATCATCTGCTTTTCGATGATATCGGGCAACGATTTATTAGTGTGTTGGTATTTTTCTGCTAAAAAATCTTGATATGCTGAAAGTATATGAGGATGGTCGTTGATGGCCTCGTATATGTCTGTAATAGAAGCCGTTTCGAGTTCGCTAATTGTGTCGATAATGGCCAAAATAAGAATGATTGTCTCAGGTTTCATCGCATAGAGAGAATATAAGGAAGATAAGTAATTGTGTCCCCAGTAAAAGTTTTGTTTGGCGATAGTGTGTATATGCATTCGCCCAATTTGTGTATCTCGGATTTTAGAACCCATATTGAAATAGGCGAGGCGCTTGAGATAATCATCATGTAAACTTTTCTTTATGCCTCGCTTGGGAGCTGTATTTCTCGTGTGCAAACCCATGGCCAAGCTACGAAAGAACAAGCGTATATTCTTAAAGTTTTTTAGGTAATTCGTTACACTTGGCATAGATCCTCCCATTGTAGAAAAATGAAAATATCATGAATATTATACCAAACTTTATGGGCAGGATATAGAGGTATGATGTTTTAAATAACTCCTAGTTTTTCTGAAATGATAATCATAGATAGACAAATTATACTAACAGTACAAACAAAGTAGCCATAGTTAAAAGATTAGGAGTGGATTCCAATGGGTTAAACTAACTGATTATGTAACTGAGTAATTTATAGTTTGTAATATGGAGGATCGGAAATGGATTGGTTGTTAGCAGTACTCATTAAAGTCTTTTTCTTAGACTGGTTTGATAATTTATAAGAAATATAACTTCAATTATAATAAGCCTTATATACACAGAAACTGTGTGTATAGGGCTTATGTATTATGTTTGAGGTATCATTTTAAATAGTAACTTACTATTAAAAACGCAATCAAAATTTGTATATGAAAAGAAAATGAATTAAATTATTGACGTGAAATCGAGAAAACCTTATAATTACTGTAACCTTAGAAAAATCATTTACCACCAGTATTTACCTATGCTCATCGGCATTTTTGATCAACTGGGAGCCCAAACTGACCGTTTACGGTGTGAGGTTTGCCAAAACCTAATTTTAAGACCCATGAATACTGGCCTTCTGAGGTACGCTGTTGCAACAGCACCTACCGTTTACGGTATTGAAACCTTCTTGAACTTTTTCAAGATTTTTTCTAACCTTATCCAGTTGCAACAGCACCTACCGTTTACGGTATTGAAACCTGAGGTGGTATGCTTTTCGCGAATTAAATAAAAAAGTTGCAACAGCACCTACCGTTTACGGTATTGAAACTTTGTTTGCTGCACCAGCACAAACTATAGGTATTGATTTAAAGTTGCAACAGCACCTACCGTTTACGGTATTGAAACTATCTCTTCTCATAGCTTCACCTCCTGTTCTATGTAATAAGATATGTTGCAACAGCACCTACCGTTTACGGTATTGAAACCAGAGCCAGTACAAACAAACCCAGAAATAGGGATCATTTTTGTTGCAACAGCACCTACCGTTTACGGTATTGAAACGGCGCACGGTCTTCCGGCTTTTTTAAAAAAATCCAGTAAGTTGCAACAGCACCTACCGTTTACGGTATTGAAACAAATTAAGATAATCTGCTAATACAACACCAATCATATTAGTTGCAACAGCACCTACCGTTTACGGTATTGAAACTAAGAATTTTCAGTAAGTTGTTGAATGCCGATAATAGAGTTGCAACAGCACCTACCGTTTACGGTATTGAAACCGACAGCGGATTCTTTAACATCTTCCATTGTGATGGTTGCAACAGCACCTACCGTTTACGGTATTGAAACCTACTTTTAATGTTGTTGTATTTAAGAATGTTGCTTTTGCGTTGCAACAGCACCTACCGTTTACGGTATTGAAACCTGGAGAAATGTCTTCTCCTAATACCCAGGAAGTTGCAACAGCACCTACCGTTTACGGTATTGAAACTCTCTTGTACTTTCTTTTGTTTCTACAACCAATGTTTCGTTGCAACAGCACCTACCGTTTACGGTATTGAAACTCAAGAGATACTACTAAATTGTCTAACATAATAAGTTGCAACAGCACCTACCGTTTACGGTATTGAAACTTTTACGTCTTTCATTTTTGAACTCCTTTTCTTCGCTTTGTTGCAACAGCACCTACCGTTTACGGTATTGAAACTATAAAACTCTTTCCCAGTAAAAACCAGGCAAGTTATGTTGCAACAGTCCTTACCGTTCACGGTATGCGCCGCAGAGTGTGAGGAAGCAGAGGAACGAAGTGACGATGAGGTCCACACATTGCAAGTACCTGAGCAAAGCGAAGGTAAAACACAGGTAATCTGACAATAGTACCTACCGTTTACGGTATTGAAACAAGCCATGATGGCGTAAACTTTTGTATTCAATTCTTCGTTGCAACAGCACCTACCGTTTACGGTATTGAAACTCTAAATAAATGACTCAGCCATATTTTAGGCAAATCTGCCGTTGCAACAGTCCTTACCGTTCACGGTATGCGCCGCAGAGTGTGAGGCAGCAGAGGAACGAAGTGACGATGAGGCCCACACATTGCAAGTACCTGAACGAAGTGAAGGTAAAACAAAGGTGAAGAGAAAATAGTCCTTACTGTTTACGGTATTGAAACTCCGCTCTTATTGCTTTTTTACATCTTCAACAGGATTTGTTGCAACAGTCCTTACCGTTTATGGTATGCGCTGAAGGGTGCGAGACAGCAGAGGAGCAAAGCGACGATGAGGTCCGCACATCTCAAGTACCTGAACGAAGAGAAGGTAAAACGAAGGTGATCAAGAAACAGTCCTTACCGTTTACGGTATTGAAACTTAGCAGCTTCATACTTATCTTCAGCATCGCTAAGATACGTTGCAACAGTCCTTACCGTTTACGGTATTGAAACAACCATCCACTCATATCTCGCATTGGTGTAGATCCTGTTTGTTGCAACAGTACCTACCGTTTACGGTATGCGCCGAAGGGTGCGAGACAGCAGAGAAGCAAAGCGACGATGCGGTCCGCACATCTCAAGTACCTGAGCAAAGCGAAGGTAAAACAAAGGTAATCTGACAATAGTACTTACCGTTTACGGTATTGAAACAATCTAGGATCGGCTAATACTGCACACTCAATGCCAGTAGTTGCAACAGTCCTTACCGTTTACGGTATTGAAACTTTTTGGTAATGTTCTTGGCTATATCTTTGCCTTTATGGCTGTTGCAACAGTACCTACCGTTTACAGTATGCGCCGAAGGGTGCGAGGCAGAAGAGGAGCAAAGCGACGATGGGATCCGCACATCTCAAGTACCTGAGCAAAGCGAAGGTAAAACAAAGGTGATAAAGGATTATACCTACTGTTTATGGTATTGAAACTATAAATTTGCATTAGCATAAAAGTTGCATATGTCAGTTATAGCAGCACCTACCGTTTACGGTATTGAAACGCTTTTAGCTTTTTCTCATTTTCCTGTGCTTCAGTAGATAGTTGCAACAGCACCTACCGTTTGTGGTATGCGACGATGAGATCCGCACATCTCTTACCTGAGCAAAGCGAAGGTAAAACAAAGGTAATCTGACAATAGTACTTACCGATTACGGTATTGAAACTTAGTGAAGTTGTAATCTGTAGGAAACATCATAGTTGCAACAGCACTTACTGTTTACGGTATGCTTCAAAGCTTGCTAGTTATCAAACTTTAAAACCACATAACCTAAAAGAACTGTATTTTTGTGTATATCACAAAGATACAGTTCTTTTTTGATTCCTAGTTTTTCTGATTAGTTCACTTTCAGTATCGTTCGTATAATGAACTCAACAAGTTTGATAGATCGTTTACAGGAGGTAATATATGGCAATGTTGTTGTTAACTTTATTAGTTTGGTTTGTATTGCCATCACGGCATGACTATTAAGGAGGGTATAATGGAAAACTTTCAACAGGAATTGAAATCTATGTTGTCCTTATCAGGACGTATGAATCGTCGGTCTTATTTTATGAATTTACTAATGATCTTTGGTATCGGCTATATTGGCGGTGTCTGTATTAGCCTTGCTTATGTGTCAAAATTTTTCTGGATATTAGGTTGGTTAATTATCGGTTATTCTGTTATTCGTGAATTAGCGATTGCATCGCGTCGTATCCATGATTTAAACGGATCTACTTATTTAGCTATTCTTTATATTGCGGCGGCCATCATAGCATTGTTTGTGCCAACGCTCGCTAAGGTTATGCTTTTAGTGAAAGTGGGATTAATTCTGATGCCAGGGAATAAGGATAATAACACCTATGGTGAAAGACCAGCTTCTATGATTGTTGTTTAGAAAAGGGGAACTTAAAATGACTGGATTTGTAGCTATATTTTTTATAGGGGTTTTACTTTTAATGATATTTGATGCACTTACAGGTGATAACGATAGAGACTAAATGCGGTTAGGAGGTTCTGATGCGGTATCTTATTTCTTATGATATTTCCGATACTAAAATTAGAAATAAGGTTGTTAAGTATTTAGAATCCTTCTGTTACCGTGTGCAGTATAGTGTGTTTTTATGTGTTCATGCTCATGTTAGAGTAGAGACGATTGCTAAAAAGCTTGAAGTATTAACGCAAGGTGATGAAACGCGGAGACTCCTTATCGTCTCTATTTCTGATACAGCCAAGACACCTATATGGTGTAATGAAACAATTCCATTAACAGAGGATACGATGTTGATTATTTAATTAATGGTAGGAGGTTGTGATGTTAGAAACTCTATATGTAATGACGCCTGGCATATCGATACGACAAGATGGAGGTCTATTAGTACTTGAGAAGGACCATTCTATTATCAAAGAAATTCCTATGGCGACCGTATCAAACCTTGTATTAGGTAGAACAATACAAATTTCTACACAAGTGATGTTTTCTTTAGTAAAGCAAGGTTCTCTCATTCAGTTTGTGGATCATAAGTATCAGCTTATAGGAACTCTAGGGGATGAACATACAACATTGCAACGCTTGTTGTGGCAAGCAGAACGCTTTCAAAATCAAGAATTTGCCTTAGCCGGTGCTAAGTATATTGTGCGATGCAAGATTAAAGGACACATATCCTTGTTAAATCAGTATAAGAAAAGTAAAGGAATTCCTAATTTTGAGTCTGTACAGAAAACGTTGAAAGCACTGTTGAAACGTGTGGAGCGAACCCAAAAGGTAGATAGATTACGTGGTATAGAGGACCTAGCATCTCGGACGTATTTTTCTGTATTAGGGCATGTATTATCTGAACCATGGGAATTTTCAGGGCGAAAACGGCATCCTAGTCCAGATCCTGTTAATGCTATTTTGAGTTATGGTTATTCCTTCTTAGAGCGTGAAGTTCGTGCCTGTTTACTGACAGCTGGTTTAGATGTACGCATTGGGGTTTTACATAGTACCAATAATCGGAAGGATAGTTTTGTGTACGATGTGATGGATATATTTAGACAAGATATAATTGATCGTTTTGTATTAAAGCTATTGAATCGTCACATGATAGTCCTTGAAGATTTTGATATATCAGACAGCGGATGTTTTTTATCAAAAGAGGCCAATAAGAAATGGATAGAATTTTACGAAGCCTATATGACAACTGAGTTGTCTCGCTTATGTAATATAACACCACGAAAATGGATTCAACGGGAAACACAAGCCTTTATGTCGTATCTTAAATCATTAGATGAAGCAGTAGTCACCACAGAATGTGAGAATATATCTTAATAGTATAGGCTGATACGTATATGAAAATATAATATCAGCCTATATATTCGTATAATTCTATACGATTTATAAACTGTGAAAAATCTTTCATAAATCGTATATTTATGGGTGCTTTTTTTTACACGATTTGCTATTATTAAAGATGAATAAAAAATGAATTTTGTGGTTTGCATAGCGAGGAGTGGTTATGTTTATCAATCATACAAATCATCCTTCTCAATATTGGTCGGATGAACAGTTGACAGCAGCTCATCAATATGGCGAGGTGGTAGATATACCATTTCCTCTCATTGATCCAACATTATCTTCTAATGAAATAGGTCGGTTCGTACAGGAGTATGCAGGGAGGATAATTGCTCTCAATCCACAGGCTGTGTTGTGCCAAGGGGAGTTCATATACTGCCATGCGTTAGTGGAGCGATTGTTAGCGGTAGGAATCACTGTATTAGCTGCGACTAGCGAGCGTTTGGTCAGTGAATCTTACGAAGCAGGCATAAATGAGAAAATCGTCAACTTTCAGTTTGTTCAATTTCGGGAGTATTGTCATTTATAAATGTTGTGTTAATAGGTAAGGAGTGAGCCTATGCAAGTAAATGCTATTTTGTTTGATGTGCAGTCTATTCAAAAGTACATTTTTGCAAACAATAAATTGAAGGCCAATGTAGGAGCCTCGTTTATTGTGGATAGATTGTTTGAGGATGTATTGTGTAAAGAAATCATCGAGAAACTGGGGGTAGAGGCAGACGCTACATCTTGGTTGACTCGTAGTGATAGCATTACATCTCTTCCAAAACCTGTATATGTTGCGTATATTGGTGGTGGTAATGCTCTCGTTCTCGTAGAAAATGAACATGAAAGTTTGGTTGAAGACATCGTTAAGAAATTTACCACCCAAGTCTTGGTGCAATATCCAGGTCTAAAAGTAGGGGCTACAACTGGTTATATTACTCTTGACGGAACACAATTTTCCACGGATCTTGGTCAATTATATAAACAATTGAAAGCCAACCAATTTACATTGAATCCAATTGTACATCCTGCTAACACAGGTTTGACAACTATTTGTGATTTCAGTGGTGATGTAGCGGATACTACGCAAAGCTTTGGTAATGAAAAGCGTTTAGTAGCCACATCCTTTACATCTAAATTTGAAGCCTTTGATGCAGCCAACAGCCGTCTGAAAACAGATTTATTTGGTACAGAAGAGACTGACTGGATATTCCCATCTGAGCTTGAAGACTTAGGTCAAAATAAATCCACTGAAAAGAGCAAAACCGGTATCAATGATATTGCTATCGTTCATATCGATGGTAATAATATGGGTGCTCATTTTAGACAATGTAAAACATTAGAGGAACGCAGTGCTCTTTCTAAACGGGTAGCGACTAAAACATTGGAAAGCTTTAAGTCTTTGGTGCAATGGATTGTTGATAAATACGATGTTCTTGATGAAAATCTTGAATTGTCTAAAAATATGTTGCCAATCCGTCCAATCATTGTTGGTGGTGATGATATTACGTTTATCTGTAATGCTCGTATTGCAGTACAAGCCTCCCACTACTTAATGCAACAGCTTTTGAGTGATAAAGATGGTATGTCTATTTCCTCTTGTGCAGGTATTGCGGTAATTCCAACATCTTATCCATTCTTTAGAGGCTATGAGATGGCAGAGCAGCTTTGTGATAATGCTAAATCTAAAATGCGTGAATATAATACAGCACACAAGGTTAATGAATCTTGCTGGATAGATTTTGCCTTCCTTCATGGTGAAACAGCACCTACCTTAGAGCAGTTCTTCGCTAATGAATACAGTAGCTTAACAGGTAATATGCACTTTGGTCCATATCGTGTATATGTTGGGACAGACAGTGCAGCAACAAAAGATATGGAAGCTTTACATCAATTATTAGATTGTACCGCTCAATTTAATGAAGGCAAGGTTATGGCGCACAATAAAATTAAAGAATTGCGCTCCGTATTACAAGATAATGAACATATGTGGACTGTATTCCTCGAGCAGTTGCGTAATACTAATAAGTCTATGCCTACTGTAGCTGGTTGGGATGCTTTCCAAGAAAAGCTATGGGCTAAAGTGAATGGTGAAATGCGTACGCCATATGTAGATGCTATTGAATTAATGGATTATATTTTGCCTGGATTGGAGTAAGTATGTACACATTAACTATTAAATTATTGTCGCCAACGATGCTTATGTCCGGCCAAGGCGATGTGAATACGGACAGCACCATCGTTCATGATCGTTATGGAATTCCTTTTATTCCTGCTAAACGTGTGCGTGGTGTTTTATATGAAAGTGCCCTTGAAGTAGCTGAAATGATGCACGCTGCAGGGTTGAATACTTTCACCATTGATGATGTAAAGGTATTGTTTAATCGTCTTGAAGGTGCAGAGGATAACCCTAGATTATCTATTTCTAATTTAACCATTGTCGACTATGATGTGGTAGCTACTGAATTGGCGGCTCTTGAAGCACAATACCCTGCCGTATTTACAAAGGATCGTGTTCTTGAAGAGTACACATCTATGCGTTATTACACATCTATCGATCAAGTAACAGGTACAGCTTTAGAAGGCACATTACATAACTCTCGCGTTCTCAACAGAGGTCTTGCCTTTAGTGGTCAAATCGGTGTGGAAGATATGACAGAAGCAGAACGATTGATTTTAGCATGTGCAGTACGTAATTTGACTGGTATTGGTGGCAAACGTAACCGTGGCTTTGGTCAAGTGGAATGCACAATTGATGATACATCTTTTGATTTAGAAACTTTAGGGGGTACATTATGGAACAAGTAAATATTACGATTACCGTTAAATCCCCAACACTTATTGCGAATTCCTCCACAGCAGGTGTATTAACATCTACGCGTGGCTTCATTGATGGTCGAGTATTGCGTGGCCTTTTTGCATCTCAGTTTATTTCTTCTCATAAACTTGGTAGAGAAGCTCATAAAAACCAAGATTTTATGAAGTTGTTCTATGGTGATTTACGCTTTGTTGCAGCCTATAAAGATACGCCAAAAGGTACGTCTTTCCCAGCACCGTTGAGCTTACAAAAGAACAAAAATGCAGACGGCTATGCCAGCGATGCTGTAGTGGACTTCTACACAGGTAAAGATCTTTTAGGCTTTAAAGGTGTTAAAGGTTTTGTCGTTGTAGATGGTAAAGAATGCAGCCCTGTACAAATTGAAACGGCTATTAAATTGCATATGTCTCGTTCCTTAGAACAAGAACGTGTACAAGGCCGCAGTAAAGATGGCAATATTTTTAACTATGAATATCTTGAACCAAATCAAGTGTTTGTTGGTTCTGTAGTGGGACCTAAAGCAGCATTAGAGGAGTTTGTTCGTCAATTCCCGAAACAGTTAGATTGTCATATTGGTCGTTCTCGTCGTACTGAATATGGTCACTGCCTCGTTGAAATTGGTGATATTACTGCTGTTCCAACGCCAGTAAACAATGGTAATTCTGTATATGTACGCCTTCATACGCCATTAGTATTAGGTAATGAATCCATTGGTCATGTAGTGGCACAAGTAGTTCAACCGCTTGGTACAGATATCTCTGTAGGTGATGTGTTTGCTTCTTACCAAGAGGAGCAAAGCTTCAATAGTATTTGGGGTGTTCGTAGTAGTGCTGAAGCGTCTGCCTCTGCTGGTAGTATCGTAGAGCTTGTAAAGGCATCTGGTTGGTCTCAAGATGATCTAAATACATTACAACATATCTTGTATAACGGCATAGGTACACGCCTTCAAGAGGGCTATGGTCAAGGTCGTTTGTGGACTCCTGGCGAATTCAAGATGGTGAAACTAGGTAAGCAAGAAGCGCCTAAGCTCAAATCTTTACATGCGTCAACGCAAGATATCGGTAAAAAGGTATTGGAAAAACAAGTTATTGTAAATGCTCGTTTGCGTGCTGCTCACGATGTAGATGCGTATATTAAACGCACCATGATTAGAGCAGGTGTATCTAAGCATTTTGCATCTGTACTATTAGCTGAGCTTGGCACAAATCATGAAACAGGTCATAAGCAATTACAACAATTCTTGGAAGATAAGAAGGCAGAAGGCCAAAAGAAGAATGAGCCAAGAGTGATTGAAAAGAACTTGCGCGAGTTCCATTTAGAGCATGCCTATACACGTAGTGAAACAAAACGAGTTAACTTGATGGAGTACATCATCGATTTTGATGCTCCTACATTAGTGGCGGCTTGTTTGGCAAAATCAGGTGAAAGTGGTACATATTACGAAATTCCTACTGAATTAGTTGATATGGTAGGTCTCGATAAACAAAAACTTTCAAATGTAGTGGCCTACGAATATTGGACATATTTCTTTAGACATATTAGAAAGATTAAGTAAGGAGGACCGTCGTATGTTAAACTCTGCAAGTGTAATGGGGCGGTACACTCTAACTGGTACTGTCAAACTTACAAGCCCTCTCGTTATTCGAGCTGGTGTTAGTAATGATATTTTAAATGATACGGTAGATGATATTGTAGTAACCTATCACGATGGTCAACCATTCATTCCAGGCACATCCTTAGCTGGTGTGTTACGTCAAGCGATTCAAGGTCTTGAACCTATTTCTGAAGATGTATTGTTTGGATCTATTGATGATAAAGGGACACAAAGTGCATTACAGATCAACGATATTTCATTAGATAATACAAATATTATCGTTCGTGACGGTATCCGTATGGACGATGTGCGTGGTGTTACTGAAGATGGCGCCAAATATGACTTTGAAGTTATCGAATCTGGTGCGACTGGTCAGTTGCGTATCGATTGCATAATCCGTCAATGCCACGAAAATCAGGTAGATAAAATTGAGCGAGCTCTTGTGGCACTAGCAAATCTACTTAAAAATGGTATCTCCATTGGTGCTCGTACGGTAAATGGTTTAGGCCGTGTAGCATGTAAAGATATTTCTTTAGAGCATTATGATTTCACTAAGCCAGAACACGTAAAAGCGTGGTTACTACGCAAAGCTGGTACAACTGTTGCTATTCCTGAACGACGCATGGTTGCCGATAAAGATCTTGTTATCGATATGGAATGCTGCTTAGAAGATACCGTTCTTATTAAATCTATCTTCGAAGAGGCTTGGGAAGATAAGTCCGTTGCTCTCTTTATTCCAGGTACATCCATTAAGGGCGTACTACGTCACCATTGTAGCCGTATATTACAGGCATTAGGGCGTAGCAATCAAGCGGTAGATACACTCTTTGGCTATAGCATTGAAAAAACAAATGAAAGCCGTAAAGGTCGTGTCATGGTAGATGAAGTTTACTTTGATAAATCCTTTATTCAAGAGGAACAACCTCGCATTCGCGTGGACCGTTTCACAGGTGGTGCCATGAACGGTGCTTTATTCCAAGACCATCCTGTACGTAAGGGGAAAGGTAAACAGTTAGCATTCCCATTGCGTATGACTATTAAAGACTGTAGTGATAGTGAAGCGGGCCTTGTGCTACTCCTCGTAAAAGACCTTATGACCGGTCAAATTACGTTGGGTGCTAATCGTACAATCGGTTATGGCCGTATTAAAGGTAACTCTGTTACTGTTCAATATCATGGTGAAAGCTATGGTATCGATGGTACTGGTAAGGTTACGGAAGGTGAAGCCACTAAACTTGAAGCTTTGGTTCAAGCGTTACATCAAGCTACAGAAGATACAATGTTAGCTAAGGAGGGTGCTCATGAGTAAACAATTACATAGCCATGAAGGTGTATATACACGTACTTGTGGCACATGTGGTCCTACAGCTAATGTGAACGTACTAGCTGTAGCAAAAGAACAGATGAAACAAGATGGCCTAGTTATTACGTGGTCTGTTCATGAAGTTAAATGGGGCTATTACAAACAAGGTGGGTTCCAATTTTCTGATGGAACAACTGATATAGACTTGGCATATCTCCAAGATATGCGTGTCTTTAATGAAACAGAAGAATTGCGTCTCACCGTACAACATGGTGAGATTGTGTACCGCTATATTAACGATGAAGCTGGTGAACCTGTAACATATGTTGATTCTTCATCTCGCATGATTGGTGAAGTTGATGCCGGTCGTACGCAGCTGAACCGAGTAGAAGACTTTACAAGCTTAGTCGATACAGGACGTAAACTTTCACAAATTATCCCTGTGTCTACTACAAAACAATACTGCTATTTAACGACTCGTAATTACATTGGCTATTTAGATAATCATCAAGCTAGCTATACAGATTATCGATATGTCAAAATTGAAGCTAAGGAGGTCTAGTATGGCTGGTAAAGGTAAAAGTAAAAATAGACATGCTGCTAGTGCGGCCTTCTTTGCACGAAATAACCCAGGGATGGATGTTGAAAAAGTAGCCAATGAAAGACATTCCGGTGGCAATCGTGGCGGGCAAAATCGCTCCGGGGGCTATAATAATTCCTACAATAATCAAGGCGGTAATCGCAGCGGTGGTAACAGCAAATACCCAAGTGAGCCAGCAAGCGCAACGTACAACTTTGTTCGTTTGCCAGAACATGTAATTCCAGCTGAGTTTTACAATGGTCACTTTGAAGGGGTTACAAAAGATGTACTCAATGCATACTGTGATCATGTACAACAAGCTGATACACATACAGGCTATATCGACCTTACGATTACGACTGAAACACCATTATTCATTGGTGGTCCATCTAAACAAGACGAGGATACACCACTTGAATTTTATGGTGGCCAAGATAACCCTATAATTCCAGGGGCCAGCCTTAAGGGTATGGTAAAACAAATCTTCAAGATTGTTACGGCTAGTAGCTTTAGACCTTACCAACGAGGCACAGGTCTTGGTGATTTCGAAGATAGACATTTGTATTTCCGTGATTTTGCCAGTTCTATTAAATCCCTTAAAGAGTACTACGCTTCTCGTATGGTAGGGATGGAAAAGAATGGCAAAGGTGAACTGAAAGCTGCTACCAAAGCAACACCTGGTTTTATCATTCAGACTGTAGACAATAACTATTTTGCTGTACCTAGTGAATCTAGAAAAATGTCGTATTCTGACGATTATGAAATGCAAAAGAAGAAAGATACGCCATCTATTGACTGGAATGATCAGTATGTAAATATCCATACAGGTAGAATGAACTCTAAAAAATCTTACATGCGCATTACTCGACCTGGTAATTTTGAAGGTAAGCGTATTCCGATTCTTCAAGAATGTATCGATAGTTACAAAGACGATAAAAACCGTGGTACATTAAATCTATTGGATAAAAAAGTTGGTAAATCTGGTGACGCAGCCAAGAATTATACACGTTGTAATGATGTTAAGTTTGTAGTCCCATGTTTCTTCTCTGAAAAAGATGGTATTGTAGAGCATTTTGGTCATGGTCGTTTCTATCGTATAGCATATGACTTAAAAATTAGTGACCACTTGCCAAGTACATTAGAGCAACATAATAATGGTGTAGATCTTTGTGATAGTGTATTTGGCTATGGCGATAATTGGGCTGGTAGATTATCCTTCTCCGATGCTCATGTTGTGGGCCCTGTGAGAATGTGCCAATCCGACTATCCGCATCCATTGATGGGACCAAACCCAACATCCTTCCAATTATATTTGGAGCAAGATGTAGATAATCACTCTACTTATAACCATTGGGGCCATGAAGGGGCATCTATTCGCGGTTATAAAATGTACTGGCATCAACCATTAGCTAAAGCAAAAGCATGGACTCGTACAGAAGAGGAAAAAGCGATTAAAGGTACTCGTAAAATCCGTCCAGTTGATACTGGTGTTACCTTTACAAGTCGTATCCATTTTGATCGGTTAAGCAGCGTTGAGTTAGGTGCATTATTGATGTCTTTAGATTTAGACCATTACTCTGGTGGTACTCGTCGTACATACTATAAACTCGGTATGGGAAAATCTATCGGTTTTGGTAGTGTAAAACTCGAATCTGCTGTAACCGTTTTCGATAGTAATGAGCGCTATGGTAGCCTATTTGGCGGTGATACTTGGAATACTGGAGAGAGCACAACTACGACTAGTGAGTATGTAGATGCCTTCACTCAATACAGAGATAATGTACTAGGTTCTAATGTATCCTCTTATAAGGCTATGCTAGATGATTTGTTCATGATGTTAGACTGGAATATTGCAAATGGTCCAAATGCAGCTAAAAACTGGATTGATGGTATTTCTATGATGACTATTAAGAATAATAAAATGGATCCTCGTATCAGATTCCGTAGTAAGTTAGATACGCCTAAAGCCTTTATTGAAAAGTGGTCTAAATAATGCTTGGAACAGTTACAATAGCTTTAGAAGCCCAGAATAGAGGCAGCTTGCCTGCCTTTCCTGGGCGATACCTACACGCGGCACTTTTCTCTATTCTTAGTCATATAGATGCAGATGAGGCTACATGGTGGCATGATATGGAAGGGATAAAACCCTTTAG
>OLFT01001213.1_pt1 | contig 28290 bp, 26 predicted proteins | sample 1604921 | NCBI WGS metagenome assembly OLFT01 (sample SAMEA3888897, study PRJEB22519) | human gut metagenome | biome: human gut; feature: human-associated habitat; material: faeces | place: Denmark | collected 2013 | reverse complement strand
AGATGACCTTCGGCTTCAGCCGCGACGACGCCGGCAAGTTCCTGGATGCCTACTACGCCAACAAGATCTACGAGAGCGATCCCTTCGCCCGCCTGGATCAGACCGGCGTGGGCCGTCTGGTGGAAATGGCCTGCAAACTGGGCCGCCAGACCCGCCCCGACCTGAAGCTGGGCATCTGCGGCGAGCACGGCGGCGACCCCTCCTCCGTGGAGTTCTGCCACAATGTGGGCCTGGACTATGTCTCCTGCTCCCCCTTCCGTGTGCCCATCGCCCGTCTGGCTGCCGCGCAGGCTGCCATCAAGAACCCCCGCAAGTAAGTTTTTGCACAATATGACAGCAAGCACCCCCGGTTCTGCGGAACCGGGGGTATTCTTGTTTCGTTGCATCTGCGCCGCACTTGTGATATGATGTTCAGGATATCAACACAGGAGCGGCTTACATGATTATTTTCGACTTAGAGTGGAACCACGGCTATAAGCCCCGGCTCCCGGATGAAATTTTACAGATCGGCGCAGTGAAGGTGGACCAGCTGGGCGGGCGGATCATCGACACCTTCAACGCCTATATCCACCCCTCGGTGTATAAAAAGCTCTATCACAAGGCCAAGGAACTGCCGGACAAGGACCTGTATCTCGCCTCGCCCCTGGATTTTCCCGCCGCCTATCGGGCCTTTTACGACTGGTGCGGCCAGGACGCCGAGTTTGCCGGGTGGGGGACCCAGGACGTGCCCACCCTGGCCAAGAGCGCGGAGTATTATCACCTGCCCCAGCTCACGGTGAAGCAGGAGTACGATCTGCAGGCCGCCTTCTCCCGCACCCTGGGGGTGAACAACTGCATCGCCCTGGAGAAGGCCGCCGCCTATTGTGCCATCCCCTATACCTTCGAGTTCCACAACGCCCTCCACGATTCCCTCTACACTGCCCTGGTGGGGGAGTTTGTGAGGCCGGACTGTCTGACTGTGCCCCCTGCCGAGCCTACCCCCTTGGCGGAGCTGGCCCCCCTGTGCCAGCCGAAGGCTCTGCCTGGACCGTTTACGGACAAGTCTCTGCTGCTCAACGCCAAGGCCGCCCGGCGGGTGATCTGCCCCACCTGCAAAAAGATCTATGGGGTCAGCGTGTGGCACCCCTTTGACGACGACGTCTACTACAGCCGGGTGAAGTGCCAGGAGCATGGCCGCCTGCTGTGCCGGGTGGACGTGGCCCCCGCCCCCGGCGGGAACTGGAAGGGCACCCAGCTGGTCCTGCCGGAGCTGGACGCCGAGACCGCCGCCTACCGCGCCGCCAAAAAGCACGAGCCCATCCTCTGCGTCAAGGCCCGGGGCTACCACCGCCGCCGCCGGGGCCCCCGTGGGAACCGGGGAAACCGGTCCAATCGGGGCAACAACCGCAAAGCGGGATAAAAAATCCGCCCCCAAGCCGTTCCGATGGAACAGCTTGGGGGCGGTTCGCGTTTTGCTTTACTGCTGGCCCCGGGCCAGCTTCACGATGTCGCCCACGCCGGGCAGGACCACAGAGGGGCGGTAGGCATAGGTGTTCAGGGTCTCCTGGGTGGACACACCGGACAGGACCAGCACGGTGGACATGCCGCTCTCCAGGCCAGAGATCACGTCGGTATCCATCCGGTCGCCCACCATCACCGCATCGGCAGAGTGGCAGTTGAGCAGGCGCAGGCCGGTGCGCATCATCAGGGGGTTGGGCTTGCCGCAGAAGTAGGCCTTCTTGCCGGTGGCCAGCTCGATGGGGGCCACCAGAGCGCCGCAGGAGGGAGCGATGCCGCCCTCCACAGGGCCGGACACGTCGGAGTTGGCCCCGATGAGCTTGGCCCCGTTGTACACCAGGTTGGTGGCCTTGGTCAGGGTGTCCAGGGAGTAGGCCCGGCCCTCGCCCACCACCACATAGTCGGGGTTCACGTCGTTCATGGTGATACCGGCATCATACAGGGCGTTGAGCAGACCGGCCTCGCCGATGGCAAAGACGGAGCAGCCGGGGGCCTGCTCCCTCAAAAAGGCAGCCGTAGCCAGGGCACTGGTGTAAAAGTGGTCCTCAGACACGTCCAGGCCCAGCCGAGCCAGCTTCTGCTGCAGTTCCCGGGGGGTATAGCCGCTGTTGTTGGTCAGGAACAGGAACTCCTTCTCCTCGTCCTGGAGCCACTGGATAAACTCCGCCACCCCGGGCAGCACCCGGTTACCGTGGTAGATGACACCGTCCATATCGCAGATGAAACCGCGCTTTGCGTTAAAATCAAGATTCATGATGGTTCCTCCTAAAACAGGGGAAAGTCTGTCACAGACTTTCACAAAATGAAAATCGGTAGGTCCAGCATATACCCTTTCCACGTTCCCGTCAACCGGGCTTTGGTAAAAAAGACGTAAAAAAAGCAGCATCCCCCGGTTTTTGAACCGGGGGATGGGCATTTCCTGGAGCTTTAGTTCTTCACGGCATCCATGGCCGCATTCACATCCTCGGCCACCACCAGCAGGACGGTGTTCTCTCGGGCGGAGGTCCAGGCGCTCTCCAGCTTGGGGATCTCCTCGGGGCGATAGTCCTTGTTGGTGTCGATCTGCTTCTGGAGATAGCCGTCCAGGGCAGTCATGGCCGTCTGGGCGGCATCCTCGCTGTCCAGGATCAGCACGGCTGCCTCCTCACAGGTGGCCCCGGCGGAGCGCAGCACGGCGCAGTCGGTGAGCTGCGCCCGGTCAAGGCCCGCGTCGGCCAGTCCGTACAGGGCAAAGGCGGTGTCTCCGTCCACGCTCTCCAGCTCCTCGGAGAAGGCCCCGGCCTGGGCGATCTTATCTACGTCGCCGGTGGTATAGGCGCTGCCGTCTGTTCCGCTGCCGCCGCAGCCGGTCAGCGCTGCGGCGCACAGGGCCGCCGCCAGCATCATCCGCAAAAATTTCATGTTGAAAACTTCCTTTCTCTCTATGTCTATCGGAATGGAACACGATCAGACCTGGGGCTGCTCCCCGGTGGGATACAGGGTGTCAAAGTCCACGGTGTGGGTCTGGAGATAGGTCAGCCACTGCTTGCACCAGTCGCTGCGCAGATGGACGCCGTCCTTGCTGGCCTCGGCGGGCAGCTCCCCGTTCTCGTTGACAAATTCAGAGTACAGGTCCAGATAGGCCACCTGCTTCTCCTGGGCGGCCTTTTTGATCAGGTCGTTGTACACCCGCAGGTGCTCGTTGGTGAGATAGGACCGCTTGGTGGTCTGGGCAATGACCTCCTCGTTCAGGGGGATCAGATTCTGGATATAGATGACCGCGTGGGGCTGGATGCGGCGGATGTCGTCAATGGCCTTGCAATAGCTGTCGTAAAAGCCCTGGTCGTCGTAATAGCCCAGCTCGTTCACCCCCAGGGAGAGATAGACCTTGCCATACTGCTGCAGGGCCAGGGCCTCCAGCAGGGTATATTCTTTTCCGTCGATGGTCAGGGCCTTTTTCTCCTCCAGCTTGAAGATGGACAGGCCGTTGGAGGTCAGATTTTTTCCGGTGCCGATGCCGCTGTAGATGAGAAAGCCGTCGGTGCGGGAGTCGCCCACAAAGGCGGCATCGTCAAAATAGCGGTTGTCCACCGCCTCCCGCTCCGGGGCGGGCTGGCTGAAGTCATAGCTGCTCTGGGCGCTGATCGCCGGGGCGGACCCGTCAGGCTGCTGAGACTGGTCCGGCTGGCTGGCATCGGGCTGCTGGGTACTCCCGTCGCCGGAAGAAGTGCTCCCGCCGCTTTGGCTGGCAGAACTGGCGGAGGAGGAGACACTGCCGTCCGCACTCTGGCTGGAGACGGCAGGCTGGGTCTTGCCCCCGCAGGCAGACAGGGTCAGGACAATCGCAAGGGCGGCGGAAAGTGCGCCGCAGAATTTTTTGGTCATATTGGTCATAAGGGGGATACTCCTTTTCGGTTACAAACAGAGATAAAACAGATGTACGCGTTTCGTACCTAAAGAGGATACCACATTCCCGGCAAATTTCAATATGTCTTTTCTTAAAAATCTCTGAATTTCACCCCTGATCGTACACGCTCACCATGCAAAGGGACGAGGGCGGATATTTTTTTGTGCCTGGGGCGGAATTTGTGAAAATTTAGGGTGGCAAACGGAGACAAACGTGATAAAATGTAATCTGGATTTTTGTGTTAGCGGCGTGGGCTGTATCCCAGTCTATGCGCTCAATTGCCATGAAGAGAGAAAGTGATGAACGCATGAGTATTGAACTGCAAACGAAAACCAGATCCCGCATCCTTATCGTGGACGACTCCGGCATGAACCGGATGATGCTCTCTGAGCTGCTGGAGGATCGGTATGACATTCTGGAGGCATCCAACGGCGCAGAGGCCCTGTCCCTCATCCGCCAGAATCTGAGCAGTCTGGACCTGGTCCTGCTGGACATTGTCATGCCGGAATTGGATGGCTTCGGCGTGCTGGCCAACATGAAAAAGCGCCGCTGGCTGGAATTTATCCCCGTTATCATGATCTCCTCCGAGGGGGACTCCGCCTCAATCGAGCGGGCCTTTAACCTGGGGGCCTCCGACTATATCCAGCGGCCCTATAAGGGCTTTTTGATCCACCGGCGCATCATCAACATCCTGGGGCTGTTCCAGCGCCAGCGGCGGCTGATGGGCCTGGTGGAGGAGCAGGTGTATGAAAACGAAAAGAACAGCCGGATGATGATCGACGTCCTGGGCCACATCGTGGAGTTCCGAAACGGCGAAAGCGGGATGCACATCCACCACATCCAGGTCATCACCAAGCTGCTGCTCCACCACCTGGTGGAAATGACCGATGCCTATTCCTTGAGCGAGAGCGACATCGCCATGTACTCCACCGCCTCCGCCCTCCACGACATCGGCAAGATCTCCATCGACGGCGACATTCTGAACAAGCCCGGGCGGCTGACCCCGGAGGAGTTTGAGATCATCAAGACCCACGCGCTCATCGGTGCGGAGATGCTGGAGCAGCTGCCCTTTTACTCGGACAACCCCCTCATCCACGCCGCCTATGAGATCTGCCGCTGGCACCACGAGCGGTATGACGGACGGGGCTACCCCGACGGCTTGAAGGGCGAGGAGATCCCCATCTCCGCCCAAGTCACCGCCCTGGCCGACGTATATGATGCCCTGACCAGCGTGCGCTGCTATAAGGTGGCCATTCCCCACGAGAAGGCCATGGAGATGATCTTAGACGGCCAGTGCGGCGCGTTCAACCCCCTGCTGCTGCAATGTTTAAAGGACGTGCAATATCAGGTGGCCGATGCCATGCGCAGCGACGGCGCTCAGGAGGAGCCGGACCGCCAGGCGGTGCTGCGCACCACCGAGGAGCTGCTGGAGCAGGCCCCCGGCGAACACGTCCTGTCCCAGGTCAAGCTGCTGGAACAGGAACGGCTGCGCCAGGAGTTCTTCACCGCCGGGGTGCAGGAGATCCAGTTCGTCTACGATGCCGAGCTGAAAACGACCGCCATCTTAAAGGGGGCCAACCAGTTGGGGACTGGCGAGGTCGTTGTGAACTGGGCCGACCAGGATCAGAGCTTTCTGGGGCCCGAAAACATGGAGCACATTCGGGAGAAGGTCCGCGCCGCTACCCCGGAGCAGCCGGAGGTGCATCTGCGCTGTCTGCTGCGCGGGCGCAACGGAGCGCTCCACTGGCGGACCATCCTCCTGCGGGTGCTGTTCACCGAGCAGGGAGGCAAACCGGTGTATACCTCCCTTCTGGGCCGTATCCTGGCCCCGGAGCCGGAGCCCGGCCTGCCCAGCGCCGGCAAGGTGACGGACCAGTGCTATTCGGATGACCAGCTGCAGGCCCTGATGGGCCAGCTGCGCTGCGTGTTCGATGTGGTCCGCCTGGTGGACCCGGAAAAAATGCAGGTGCTGGACGACGGTGCCGGCGGCAGCACCCGGGGCTGCAGCTATCCGCAGTGCTACGCCATCTGGGGCCGGGAAGGCCGGTGCAAAAACTGCATCTCCATGAATGTGCTGAACACCAGAGACCGGGCGGCAAAGCTGGAATCTGTGGACGAGAGCGTCTATGCCTTCTTCGCCAAATATGTCCAGCTGAACGGCCAGGGCCGGGTGCTGGAGATGGTGTGTAGCATCCGGTAGGAGCTGCTGCTGGAGGCCTATGGCCACACCACCTTTCTACAGTATGTGAACAACTATAACCAGCAATTCTATCAGGACGTGCTCACCGGGGCCGATAACCAAGCAGAACAATCGAGGTTCCCTGCCCCCTGCCGTGAACAGGAAGCAGATATGATACAGAAAGGACACGTTGTCATGAATTTAAAAGAGCTCTATGCCTGCTGCGGCGGCGACTTTGATACTGTGATGGATATCTGGCGCTCGGACGAGCGGGTGGCCCGTTTTCTGGGCCGCTTTCTGGAGGACGGCAGCTATGCCAACTTCCACAAGTTTCTGGATGCAGGCAACCTGCCCGAGGCCTTCCGCGCCGTCCACACTCTGAAGGGCGTGTGCCTCAACCTGTGCCTGACTCGTCTGAGCGAGTCCAGCGCCACCGTCACCGACGCTCTGCGCGGCGGAGCGGATCACACCACCCCCGCCATGCTGGCCCGCTTTGATGAGGACTATGCCCAGGTGACCCAGTCCATTCGGACCTATCTGGCGGAACATCAGGTCTGATCCCGGCACGTTCTCTGCGCCCGTATCTCCCCCGCAGCATTCATATACATACAAAAATATACTATATGTATATATTTGAAAGGAATTTGATTTGCTTGGAGCAAGTATTCAACGCAACCAAAAAACATATCCGCATAGGAAACCGAAACGTCCTGCTGCTGCTCATCACTGTGGCGCTTCTTTTTCTGGGTGGACTGTACAGCACCTATCGGGGCCTGATCGCCAACTCCACCCAGATGGGAGAGGAACTGGTGCAGAGCTATGTGGCCGACGAGGAGCGCAACATGCTGCTCTATCAAAACGTGGTCAAGGTGGGCGTGACCTACTTAGACCAGCTCACCGACCAGGGCCTGTCCATGGCGGAGGTCTCCCGCCGCCTGTTTGACTATATGGACACCACCTCCCACGCCCTCAGCGACACAGAGCTTTCTTTGTCCCTGGCTATGAACGGGCATCTCCCCTATAACACCGATGCAGTTGTGCCGGATGACTATAATTATCTGGACTCCGTCTGGTACGCCCAGGCCGCCGCCGTCCCTGGTGAAGTGGTCTTTACCGACCAGTTCGTCTGCCCCATCGAGCATATCAACGAGGTGGTGGTGGCCGCTGTCTCCCCCAAGACGGGCTATGCCGTGCTGCTCAACCTGCATCAGGAAGACTTTATTCATTGTCACCGGGACCTGAACCTGGGAGAGAGCAGCGCCTATTATCTGTTCGACAAAAACGATCACCTGCTGTATGCCAGCACCCCCTTCTCCGATGTCTCCCCGGAACAGATCGAGGCACGTTGCGAGACCATGCGGCGCAGTTTTAACGTCCAGAACGGCCAGGACATCACCGATTTTAATGGCAAGACCCGCACCTATTTCTCTGCCCCCATGAGCAACGGCTGGAGTTGTGTCCTCACCGTGCCCCGCTCCGCCCTCATCACTGGGATGCACCAGGTGCTGGTGAGCTATGTGCTGATACTTCTGGCCGCCCTGGCGGTCATGTTCTTTTTGTGGCGCAGGGGCCGCCATCTGCGGCAGCACCTGATCCGGGTGAGCGCCATGGTCCAGGCCCTGTGCAACTCCTTCTATGCCATCTATTGGGTGGACATCAGAAATGAGCGGTACAAGGTGCTCAAGCAATCCCACGACAGCCGCTTCCATCTGGAGAAACAGGGCCCCTATCAGGAGATGCTGCAGGCTTTTCTATCCGTCATGCATGAGGAGACCGCCAGGGAATTTTCCGACTGCTTCTCTTTGGAGCACCTGTCCCAGCTGGCTCAAGACCGGGTAAAGAACTTTGGCGGCGACTTTCAGCGCATCTCGAACGACGGGTTTACGTGGATCAATGTAAACGTCATCGTGGACCAGCCCCTCAGCCGGGGCGAGGCCCTGCTGGCCTTTCGCCTGGCGGACACAGACCGGCAGCAGCACAGCCGCCTGGTGAAAGAGGCCATGGCGGCCGCCGATGCCCACGAGCGGGCCCAGCATCAGTTCTTCGCCAGCATGAGCCACGACATGCGCACCCCCCTGAATATCATCCTGGGGATGAATCAACTCTCTGCCCGCTCCGACTGCACCAAAGAAAAGCGGGCGGAATACACCCGGGAGATCGACCAGGCCGGGCGCCAGCTGCTTTGTCTCATCAACGACATTTTGGATCTGTCCTGCATGGAGCAGGGCCAGCTGTGCCTGGAAACGCATGAATTTGACCTGTGTCAGGCCCTGTCCGGCCACGTGGCCCACTTCCAGGCTCAGGCGCAGCAGCAGAACAAATCCTTCACCTTCCGCATGGACGTGGAATACCCTATGGTCCTGGGGGACAAGGTCCGCCTGCTCCAGATCATGGACAATCTGCTGTCTAACGCCCTGAAGTATACCCTGCCGGGGGACAGCATCTCCGTCACCCTGTCTCAGGCGGGGGCGGACAACAAAAACTATCTCTTCGTGGTAGCGGACACGGGCATCGGCATGTCCCAGGAGTTTTTAAAACGGCTCTATGACCCCTATGCCCGGGAACGGCGCTTCGGGGCCAATTCTGTTATGGGCAGCGGCCTGGGGCTGACCATCGTGAAAAATCTGGTCAGCCAGAATGGGGGCGACATCTCCGTGGAGAGCGCCCCGGGGAAGGGCACCTGTTTCCGGGTCACCCTGCCCTTTGTCCACGCCAAGTCCGCCCAGGCCGGCCCCGTTCCGGCTCCCGCCGCTGCCGACTACTCTCTCAGCGGAAAACATGTGCTGGTGGCCGAGGACAATCCGTCTAATCGGGACATCCTCACCGAACTTTTAACGGAGGATGGGGCCATTGTCACCGGGGCCGCCGACGGACAGGAGGCGGTGGATGCCTTCTCCCGCTCGGCCCCCTTCTTCTTCGACGTGATCCTCATGGACCTGCAGATGCCCCGGCTGGACGGCTGTCAGGCCGCCCAGGCCATCCGGGCGCTGGACCGGCCCGATGCCAAGTCGGTGTTCATCCTGGCCCTCACGGCCAACACCGCTGCCGAGGATATGGGCAGCTCGGTGAAGGCGGGAATGGATGCCCACCTGTCCAAGCCTGTGCCCATTCCCGTCATCTGCCGGACCCTGGCCCGCCTGACCGCCAAACGCGCGGCCAAAACGGCCGGAAATGAGACGAAAGTGTAAACTTTTGTCCCTTCCTCTGGACAGTACCGGACATTAGGATTATAGTTATGTCGTTTATAGCGCTCAATCGTCGTTGCGGGCGGACCCGGAGGTCCGCCCCTACGGCGTATTAGGGTGAATTTTCTGTTTGTTTTATCTGCGCGGTCTCTCTGCAAGTATGTAGGGGCCGACCTCTGTGTCGGCCCGTCGTTGATAGAGCGGATGCAGAAGAACGCTTTTTTCTACATCCATGACTTCTTTGGAGGTCTTTTCATGTTTCATTCCTTCTTCGGCGGGGTCAATCCCGCCCCACACAAAGAGAATACCCGGCGTAAGCCCATCGCTCAGCTGGAGCAGCCCCCTCGGCGGGTCTATCTGCCCCTGACCTCCGGCCGGGACCAGGCTCTGCTGCCGGCGGTGAAGCCGGGAGACACGGTGCAGGTGGGACAGCCTGTGGCCATCAGCCGGGGGCTGGAGTCCACCGTCCACGCCAGCGTCTCCGGCAGGGTGACGGCCATTGAGGACTGCCCCCACGCCAAGCTGGGCACTGTCTCCGCCATCGTCATCGAGAACGACGGCCAGGACACCCACTGGTCCGGGCGGCCCGAGCCCCTGATCCCCGAGCAGGTCACCCTGGAGCTGCTGCTGGGCCGGGTGCGGGAGGCAGGTATTACCGGCATGGGCGGCAGCGGCTTTCCCACGGCGGAGAAACTGCGCCAGGCCGCCGGCCGCGTGGACACCCTGATCGTCAACGCCGCCGAGTGCGAGCCCTATGTTACCGCCGACTATCGTCTGCTGCTGGAGCGCAGCGACAAGATCCTCCTCACCGCCCACACGCTGGCCCGGGCCCTGGGGGCCCAGCGGGCCGTGCTGGTCACCGAGGGGGACAAGCTGAAGGCGGTGGAGGCGGTGGAGCGCCGTCTGCGCCGCAGCAGCGGCAAGGTGGAGCTGCGCACCGTGGGCACCCGCTATCCCCTGGGGGCGGAGCGCCAGATCGTCCAGACGGTCACTGGGCGGGAAGTCCCCCCGGGCAAGCTGCCGGTGGACGTGAAGTGCGTGGTGCTGAATGTGGCCACCGTGTTTGCCATTCAGGAGGCCCTGTTCCAGGGCCGCGCCCTCACCCACCGGGCCGTCACCGTGTCCGGCGGGGCAGTGGCCCGGCCCCGGAACCTGTGGGTCCCTCTGGGCACCCCCCTGAAGGACCTGCTGGACTCGGTGGGCGGTCTGCGGGAGCAGGCGGACCAAGTCCTGCTGGGCGGGCCCATGATGGGCCTGCCTCTAAATGATCTGTCCGCCCCGGTGACCAAGGGCACAAATGCCCTCACCTGCCTCACCCGGTCAGAGCGCCGGGGCGCGGGGGAGCAGACGGTGTGCGTCCGCTGCGGCAAGTGCGTCTCTGCCTGTCCCATGCACCTGGCCCCCGCCTTTATCCACCGGGCCCTGGAGCAGGACCAGCCCCACAAGCTGCCCGCGCTCCACCCCCAGGACTGCATCTCCTGCGGCTGTTGTTCCTTTGTCTGTCCCGCCCGCATCCCCCTGCTGGAGCAGGTGGAGCGGGCCAAAGCCCTGGTATCGGAAGGAGGGGAACCCACATGAGCGAGCTGACCCGTTCTCTCCGGCTGCCCCCTCCGGCGGGCCACCCGGACTCTGCCCAGGCCATGATGCGGGACGTGCTGGTGGCCCTCACCCCCGCCCTGGCCATGGCCGTGTTCTTTTTCGGTCCCCGGGCCTTGCTCCTCACCGCCGTGTCGGTGGTCAGCTGCGTGCTGTTTGAAGGGGCCTACCGCCGCTTTACCCATCAGAGCGACACCCGCAGGGACCTGTCTGCCTGCGTCACCGGGCTGCTGCTGGCCCTCAGCCTGCCCGCCTCCGCCCCCTATTGGGCCCCGGTGCTGGGGGCCGCATTCGCCATTGTGGTGGTCAAGCAGTTCTATGGCGGGCTGGGCAAAAACTTTATGAACCCCGCCCTGGCCGGACGGATGCTGCTGGCCACCTTCCCCATGCTGATGACCAAGTGGCCCACCCCCCTGCACTGGCTGGGACTGGGCCGGGTGGACGCGGTGGCCTCCGCCACTCCTATGTCCTATCTCCACAGCGGGACGCTCCCACCCTTCAACCTGGGTCAGCTGCTGCTGGGCCAGCAGGGGGGCTGTCTGGGAGAGGTCTCCGCCTTTATGCTGCTGTTGGGTGGGGGCTATCTGGTGCTGCGCCGGGTGATCTCCCCCCGCATTCCCTTGGCCTTTTTGGCCACGGCGGCCTTTTTTGCCGCCCTCACCGCCCCGGCGGATGTCTCCGTCGCCCGGTGGGTGGCCATGGAGCTGCTCAGCGGCGGTCTGCTGCTGGGGGCCCTGTTTATGGCCACCGACCCCACTACCTCCCCCATCACGCCCCGGGGACAGCTGCTCTTTGGGGCGGGCTGTGGGACTTTGACCATGCTGCTGCGTACCTGCAGCTCCTATCCCGAGGGGGTTGGCTGGGCCATCCTCACCATGAATTGCTGCGTGTGGCTGCTGGACCGGCTGGGTATGCCCCGGCGCTTTGGCGCGGGCCGGTTCTATGCCACCCGAAAGCTGCTGCGCCGCATCCGCCGCAGCGTGGGTAAGATCCACTTTGTCAAGCCCCAGCTGTCCTTCCACTTCGGCCACGGGGGCAAGGCCCCCGGCGAGGATCACCTGGACCAGATCCGGGAGCAGGCCAAGGTCATCGGCCACCTGTGCGTGGTGGTGCTCATCATGGGTGCAATGATCTTCTTCGTCCACCGCTACACCGACCTGGACACCGCCCGGACAGAGGCCGAACAGCAGACCGAGCGCCTGGCCCAGGTGATGCCCGCGGCGGCTTCCAGCTCTGAGACGCCCTATCGGGCCAACGGGGCCCTGAGCATCCTGGCGGGCTATTCTGAGGAGAACGAGCTGGTGGGCTATTGCGTGGAGGTCCAGGCCCAGGGCTTTGGCGGCGTCATCACCATGGAGGTGGGCGTGGACTTAAACGGCCAGGTCACCGGCGTGGCCGTCACCTCTCACAAGGAGACCGCCGGTGTGGGCACCCGGGCCATGACCCCCGCCGCTCTCAGCCGCTATGTAGGCCGCTATGGCACCCTGCGCACCACCGGCGAGAACGCCGTGGACGCCGTCAGTGGGGCCACCGCCACCTCCAACGCCATCACCGCAGGCGTCAACCGCGCCCTGGCCATCGTGGCCAATCTGGATGCGGCGGACGGCAGCGTGGACTATGTAGACGGCGAAGTGTAACGCCCGCAAGATAAAGGAGACTTTGACATGGCTGTGATCGAGCTTGCCGGGGTGGCGCTGGCCGCCCTGCTGTCTGAAAATTTTGTGCTGGTCAGCTGCATGGGCATCGGCACCCGCCTTCGGGCCTTTCAGGACCCCATCGACGCCCTGCGCACCGGCTATTGCCTCACGGCGGTGATGATCCTCTCCGCCCTGCTGTCCTGGCTGGCCGACTTTCTGGTGCTCACCCGCTTCGGCTGGCAGCACTTCCGGCTGCTGTTCCTGTGCCTGCTCATTCCGGGCATCATCGCCGGGCTGCGGCAGTTTGTCCGGGTGTGCCTACCCGAGCTGTCCCGGCGGATGGACGACAACCTGGCCAGCATCGGGACAAACTGCGCCGCCCTGGGCTGTGCCCTGCTCATCAGCCAGCGCAGCTATGGCCTGGGCACGGCCCTGGTGTTCGCCCTGTTCGGCGGCGTGGGGGCCACGGTGGCCATGGCCAGCTTTGCCAGTCTGCGGGAGGAGGTCAGCTTTCACCACTGCCCCCGGTGCTTCCAGGGGCTGCCCATCCTCCTCATCACCGCCGGGCTGATGGCCCTGGCCCTGGTGGGTTTTTACGGGCTGCATATGCCCTAAAACAACAAAGAAAACCGCTCAGGCTTCCAACAGAAACCTGAGCGGTTTTTTGCGCACTATTTTAAGAATATCGCCGGTCTAAGATGTCCACGATGTCCCCGATGACGCCGTCGTCACAGTGACAGAGGACTTTGGCCCCCCAGTCCTTCACCTCTTGGGCGCAGTTGGCGGGGGCAAAGGGGATGGCGGAACGGCGGAGCATGGACAGGTCGTTCTGGTTGTCTCCCACGCAATAGAGGTTCTCCGGCCGGATGCCCAGCATGTCCGCCACCTTGGCCACAAAGTCCCCCTTGGTGCTGCCCTTGGCGGTGATCTCCAGATAGTAGTTGTTGGAGAAGATGGCCTCATACCGGTCCCCCCACCGCTCCAGCAGCCACTGCTGCACCGGGCGGAGCACGTTCCGCTCCTGCTGCAAAATGGCCTTGGTCCAGGGGGTGGGCATCTGGTCGAAGGGGAGGACAGTGTAGCCGCCGCCCACCTTTTTCATGTGGGCCTCGGTGATGTAGTTGGGGTTCCAGGCGTAGATGTCCTCGGCGTGATAGACCTCAGCGCCCACCGAGGGGAACTGGGCCAGAATGGCGGAAAAGTCCGCCGGGGCGGAGGGGGGCAGAAAGGTCTGCTCCAGCATCTCGTTTTTGGAAAAATCATAGATGGCCGAGCCGTTGGACAGCACCACCGGGGCGTCCAGAGGCACTAGGTCGTGGTAGGGGGCAAAGGTCCGTCTGGCCCGCCCGGTGGCCACGGTGAAGCGCCCGCCCTGGCTGCGGAAATAGTCCAGCGCCCGGCGGTTGCGCTCGGGCACCCGGTGGTGGGAGTCGTAAAGGGTGTCGTCAAAGTCGCTGACCAGCAGCACACCATCAAATTTTCCCATAGGGTCTCTCTTTCCCCCCGCATTCCGGGGACGTTTTGAACAGTACAATAATAATTTAATTGTATGGAGTTTGACCGGATTTGTCAAGAGAAGGGCATAAAAACACGGACCTGCGGCAGGAGAGAACCGCGGGTCCGTATTTTTATATGGCTTTTGATAGGTTTGGATGGAACCTGCAAAAGCAGTTCGGCCAGATGGCCGGAGGAGAATGCTCGCTTCTTACTTGGCGAAGGTACGGTAATAATCCTTCAGGAACTCAGACAGCTTTTTCATATTGAAAACTTCCTTTCTGTTGAAGAAGATGGATTTGAGGGGAGCGGGTTTCTTATTTTGCGAAGGTACGGTAATAATCCTTCAGGAATTCAGCCAGTTTTTTCATATCAAGACTCCCTTTCTGTTTGAAGTGAATGGCGGAAATGAAACATCAGAAATTCTCAGCGAAAGTCTGATAATACATCCGCAGCATCTCAGTGAGTTCGTTCCAAATGTTCCGTTTCATGAATCAAGACCTCCTATTTCCTTTGTTTCATGTGGTTTTTGTTTTGGAATTTTTGTATTCCCTTTTGATGGTCTTATCATAGCACCAGTTCAACGAAAAAGGAAATACATATTGCATTGCCTTTATCATATCTTTTCGATATAATAAGCCCAAGGAGATGAGGCATATGGAACTGCGGCAGCTGCGTTACTTTTTGACCGTGGCACAGGAGCTGAATATCACCCGGGCGGCGGAGCGGCTGAACATGAGCCAGCCCCCTTTGAGCAACCAGATCCACGGCCTGGAGGAGGAACTGGGGGTGACGCTGTTCGTCCGGGGTAAGCGGCGGCTGACCCTGACGGAGGAGGGCAGCTTTCTGCTCCAGCGGGCGGCCCAGCTGCTGGACCTGGAGGACAAGACCCGCCAGGAGCTGACCACCATGAAGGACGGCATCTCGGGCAAGCTGTGCCTGGGGATGGTGGAGGGCCGTGCCCCCTATCTGTGCGCCCGGTGGATCGCCGGGTTCCGGGACGAGTTCCCCCGGGTGCGCTACAGCCTGTGGAACGGCAGCAGCGACGACGTGCTGGACCGCCTGCGCCGGGGCCTAGCCGACCTGGCGGTGATCGCCGCCCCCTATGACTCTGAGCATCTGGAGGGTATCCCCGTGGGGCAGGAGCCCTGGGTGACTATGATCCCCAAGGACCACCCCCTGGCCAAGCAGCCGGGGAACGAGCTGCCGTTAAAGAGCCTGGTGGGCTGCCCCCTCATCGTGCCCAGCCGAAAGTCAAGGGTGGAGGCCATCCACGAGTGGTTCGGGGAGATCGGGGCAGAGCCGGACATCCTGTGCGAGATGTCCAACTATATGGACGCGGTGGCCCTGGTGGAGCAGGGAGTGGGGCTGAGCATCTTCCCCCAGACCACCTATACCCCCAACGACCTGCTGGTGTCTAAGGTCATTACCCAGCCCGCCCGCAAGGCGGAATATGTGCTGGTGTGGGAGCGGGAGCACCGACTGTCCCCGCTGATGGAGGCCTTTGTGGACTATGTGCGGGACTTTTTGCAGGAGGATATGATCCACTCCCAGCGCTTCCGGGCCCGGGAGGAGGAGTATGCCCTGCCCGGAAATACCGTGAGCCTGTGACAGAGAGAGGAGCGCGCCACATGGAGGAAAACGAGATCGTCCGCCGCTGCGGCGTGACACAGGAGGAGTGGGCCCGGATGCTGGCGCTGTCAAACGCCAGACGGCGGCGCTATGGCAAGGGGGAAGCGGTGCTCCGCTGCGGGGACCGGGGGAGAGAGCTGGGCCTGGTGGAGCAGGGCAGCGTGAACATCGAGACGGTGGACCTGTCCGGAAGCCGCAGTATTTTGGGGTACATCCCCCGGGGGCAGGTCTTTGCCGAGACCTATGCCTTCTGCCAGGAGGTGCTGATGGTGGACGTGACGGCGGCGGAGGAAAGTCAGATCTTATTTTTGAACATCCAGGCCCTGCTGCTGCCCCAGTACGCTGGGGAGAGCTGGCAGCGGAAGCTGCTGACGGGGCTGCTGGCCATGTCCACCCAGAAGAACCTGGCCCTGTCCCGGCGGATGTTCTGCGTCACCCCCAAGACGGTGCGGGGGCGGCTGACCACCTATCTCGCGGGGCAGGCCGCTTTAGAGGGCCGCCGGGAGTTCTCCATCCCCTTTGACCGCCAGCAACTGGCCGACTATCTGAACCTGGACCGCAGCGCCCTGTCCCGGGAGCTGAGCCGGATGCAGGAGGAGGGCCTGCTGGAGTACCACAAAAACCGCTTCAAGCTCACCGGAAGGACGGAATAAACAGGATAAAAATCAGCGTGGCTGTCAGAAACGCAGCCACGCTGATTTTTTGTGCTTTTTTAGTTGTCCGCGCCCTCACGCCGACGCTCCAACGCGAACACGGTCAACTGGAACAGGACGATGACCGTCCAGCCCAGGCCGGTGGCCAGGGCCACGGCGTCCAGCCCCAGGCGGCCCACCAGGAGATAGGCCCCCACCACCCGGACGACGATCTGGATGGTGGTGCCCCAAAAGGTGATGTTCATCCGCCCGGTGCCCCGGTACCAGCCCACAAAGGTGTGCCCGGTGAAGGACAGCCAGTAGAACCAGCCCATCAGCCGCAGATAGGAGCTGCACAGCGCCAGGGCTCCGCTGCCCGACTCCAGAAAGACGGCGGAGAAGGCGGGGGCGAACAGGTGGAGCAGGGCGGAGAAAATAAGGCCGGTGGAGATGACCAGGGCGCCGCCCCGGACAAAGCCGCTCAGGGCCCGGCGATGCTTCCCCGCCCCCTGGTTCTGGGCCACGAAGATGGCGATGGACTCGCAGCCGCTGATGCCAAAGGCCTGGGTGAAGTTCTCCACCCGGGTGGCGGCGGTGAAGGCGGAGATGGGGGCGGTGGAGGCGAGACTGATGCCGTTCACCGCGCTTTGGATCATCAGCTTGCCCAGATACAGGCTGGACTGCTGGAGGGCGGCCACGGCGGCATAGCTGCTGGTGCGGTGGATGAGGACGGGGTCCATGCGCATGTCGGCCCGGTGGACGGCCAGAAAGGGCCGCATTTTGCGGATATAGACGAAGCACAGCCCGGAGGACAGCAGCTGGGCCGAGGCGGTGGCCAGGGCTGTGCCCAAAATCCCCAGTTTTAACACAGCCACCAGCAGCCAGGCCGCCGCCAGATTATACCCCAGGGAGAGCAGCAGAAAGTACAGGGCGGACTTGGTGTCCCCCACCGCCCGTAGGGTGGCGGCCAGGTAGTTATAGGTGAAGGTGAACAGCATCCCAATTAAGATCACCCGGAGATAGAGGACCACGTCGGCCATCAGCTCCTCTGGCGTCTGGATAAGGGCCAGGAGCTGGGGGAGAAACAGCTGGACCAAAATGACGGCAGCCAGCGTACAGCCGCCGATGAGCACGGCGGAGACATACAGCTGCTGCCGCAGCCGGGGCAGGTTCTGCTCCCCATAAAACTGGGCGATGAGGACGGATGCCCCCATGCAGGCCCCAGTGATGACATAGATGAACAGGTTCATCACGCTCTCCGCCACCCCCAGGGCGGCAAAGGCGCTGTCGCCGATGTAGCGGGTGACCACCAGGGAGTTGATGATGTTGTAAAGCTGCTGGAGCACGTTGGCGCACAGCAGGGGCAGACACAGCTGAAGCAGCTGGGGCAGGATGGGACCGGAGGTGAGATGAAGCTCTTTGGACACGGAGCGCGCCCCCCTTTCCCTTTTATCATAGGGCAGAATGAAAATTTTGTAAAGCGGAAGCGAACAACAGACAAAAAATGGCAGGTTCAGACAGGGGACTTGTCCTATAATGGGCGGGAAAACAGGCGGCAAAGGCCGCATTTTGAAAAGGAGGGGAACGCTGTGCCGGTGGTGTGTACAGAGGAGGGCCGCGTGCTGCGGGCGGAGCTGTCCGGAGAGCTGGACCACCATGGGGCCCGGACGGTGATGGAGGAGCTGGACCGGCAGATCGACCTGGCCCTGCCCCGGGAACTGGTGCTGGACCTGTCGGGGCTGACCTTTACCGATAGCTCGGGCATCGCGGTGCTGCTGCGGGCCTGGAAGGGCATGATCCACATCCGGGGGGCCATCAAGATCGTGAACACCCCGGACCAGGCGGCCCGGGTGTTCCGTGCTGCGGGCCTGCAGCGGATGCTCCGGTTCGAGTGACCGGGGCGGCAGAGAGGAGGTACATACATGAAAGAGGAGAACCATGCGTTTTTAGAGTTTCCCAGCCGCTCGGCCAACGAGGGCTTTGCCCGGGCGGCGGCGGCCTGCTTTGCCGCCCAGCTGGACCCCACCCTGGAGGAGGTGAACGACGTGAAGACCGCCGTGAGCGAGGCGGTGACCAACGCCATCGTCCACGCCTACCCAGACACCCTGGGCAAGATCGTCCTGAAACTGCGTATTCGCCAGGACAACGTGCTGGAGATCGTGGTGCGGGATTGGGGCGTGGGCATCGCGGACATTGAGCAGGCCAGAACGCCCCTGTTCACCACCGGCAGCCAGGAGCGTTCCGGCATGGGCTTTACCATTATGGAGAGCTTTATGGACACGGTGAAGGTGCGCTCCACTCCGGGCAAGGGGACCACAGTGACCATGCGGCGGAGAATCGCCCGCCGGGCGGGGCGATGAACGCCCCAGCCTTGTCTGCGGGGGAGCTGCTGGCGGCGGCCCGGGCGGGGGACAGCGCGGCTTGCGAGCAGGTGCTGCGGGAGAACAACGGCCTGATCTGGAGCGTGGTCCGGCGGTATTATGGCCGGGGGGTGGAGCCGGACGACCTGTATCAGCTGGGCTGCCTGGGCTTTTTAAAGGCGGTGCGGGGCTTTGATCCCGCTTACGGCACCCAGTTTTCCACCTATGCCGTGCCCAAGATCGCCGGGGAGATCCGCCGCTTTCTCCGGGATGACGGGCCGGTGAAGGTGAGCCGGGGGCTGAAGGAGCGCTCCGCCGCCGTGCGTGGGGCCCAGAGCCGCCTGTCCGCCCGGCTGGGCCGGGAGCCCACCATTAGCGAGCTGTCGGCGGAGACGGGACTGGAGCCGGAGGACATCGCCGCGGCGGAGACGGCGGCAGAGCCCGTCCTCTCCCTCCAGAGCGAGACGGGGGAGAACGGCCTGACTTTAGAGGGGATGCTCACCGCCGGAAACGAGGAAGAGGGTCTTATCGAGCGCCTGGCCCTCCGCGCGGCGCTGGACACCCTGCCGGAGCGGGAGCGGGAGGTGCTGCTGCTGCGCTATTACCGGGGCATGACCCAGGTACAGACCGCCCGGATCGTGGGCGTGTCCCAGGTGCAGGTGTCCAGGTTGGAGCGCAAAGCGCTGGGGAGGCTGCGGGAAGTGATGAGTTAGGAGTTAGGAGGGATGAGTTAGACGGATTGCCACGTCGCTCCGCTCCTCGCAATGACATATCCGGGTCAGTTTTGCTGTCATTGCGAGGAAGGGCGCAGCCCTGACGCGGCAATCCGTTCCCAACGTCCAAAATAAAAGCCGCGAAGCACACGCTTCGCGGCTTGAAAAATAACCTCTTAATCCTCCAGCATCCGATAGCCGATGCCCAGCTCGGTGTATATGTACTTTGGCTCGGAGGGGTTCTCCCCCAGCTTGCGGCGGATGTTGGCCATGTTCACCCGCAGGATCTGGTTGCTGCTGTTGCCGCTGTAAGGGCCCCACACGTGCTGCAAAATGAAGTCATAGGTGAGCACTTTCCCGGCGTGGATGGCCAGCAGCTCCAGGATCTTAAACTCGTTCTGGGTGAAGTGGATCAGCTGGCCGCCCAGGGTGACCTGGTGCTTGGAGATGTCCACGACCAGGTCCTTCACCTGATACACGTCCCGCTGGATGCCCTGGCTGACCTTGATGCGGTCGGCCCGGCGGAGAGTGGTGCGGATGCGGGCCAGCAGCTCGGACACGCCGAAGGGTTTGACCACATAGTCGTCCGCTCCCATGTCCAGGGCCTTGACCTTTTCAGACTCCCGGTCACGGGCGGAGATGATGATGGTGGGCACCTCCTGGGGCAGGTCGCTGAACTGCTCCAGCACCTCCAGCCCATCCATGTCGGGCAGCCCTAAGTCCAGCAGGACCAGAGCAGGGCTGTGGGAAAAGAACAGGGACAGGCCCTCCTTGCCGCTGGCGGCGGGGATGGCCTTATAGTCGTTGGCGGTGAGGGCGCGGCAGATGAAGTTGCTGATGGCGTGGTCATCCTCTATGACCAGAATGGTGCGTTTTTCAGGCATGGTTTGTTTCCTCCATAGGGAGACCGAAGCGGAACACCGCCCCGCCCTCCGGGTTATTGCCCGCGGCGAAGAAGCCGCCGTGGGCCTTGATGATGCTTTGACAGACGGACAGGCCGATGCCCATACCCCGAGAGGTGTCGCCGGAGAGCTTTTTGTCCAGCTGCTTGCCGGCCTGCACGGCCTGGCAGATCTCGGGGGACAGGCCCTTGCCCCGGTCCCGGACCTCTACCACCGCCCAGTCGTCCTGGCGGAACAGGTGCAGGGTGATGTGCTGGGTGTCGCCGGAGTGGCGGATGGCGTTTTCCAGCAGATTCACCATCACCTGCTTGACCAGCATGGGTTCCATGGGAAAATATAGGATGTCCTCGGACAGGTCCAGCTCCACGTGGCAGTCGGGAAAGCGGCGGCGGGTGGTGAGGATGGCGTCCCCGGCCACCTCCTCCAGCATCTCCTCGTGCTTTTTCAGGGGGATGTTGCCGTCTTGAATGCGGGTGATGGACAGCAGATTCTCTACCATAATAATGAGGGAGTCGGCGTCGTTTTTGATGTCCCGCAGCATGGCCACGTTCTGGGGGGAGACCTCCGGGCTGCTCAGCAGCACCGAGGCGGCACCGGAGATGGAGGTGAGGGGGGTGCGCAGGTCGTGGGACACCGCCCGGAGGATGTTGCCCCGGATGGTCTCCCGGGCGGACTCCAGCTGGATGGCCGCCTTTTCAGCGTTGAGCCGCTCGTTGAGCTCGTACAGGGATTTGGTGCGCTTCTCCTGACGGATGGCCTCCGCCCGCTGGTTCTTCGTCCGGGTGGTCAGGGCGCACACCACGCAGGAGATGGCCACCATGGAGATCATGGCCACCGGATAGCCCGCGTAGCTCAGGGAGAAGGCGGCGTATGGCACCATGAAGAAGAAGTTGATGCAGAAGCCGCCGATGATGGAGGAGACGATGCCATAGGCATACCCCTCGGTGAGCAGCGAGATCATGACCACCGCCAGCACAAAGACCAGGGCGGAGTTGTTTTCGCCCCCGGTGTGGTTGATCAGAATGCCGCTGGCCAGATAGGCCCCGCACAGGAACAGGGCGGAGACGATGAGACTGCGTGGCGTCTCTGGGATGCGGAGAAACTGCTCCCGGACTCTGCGGTAAATACGCTTTGCCCAGCTGGGGATAGACACGGCGGACACCTCCTGATGAGATGGAAGATCACAGCAGGTCCCGGCCCGTGGGCCGGGACTATTTTCTTTATTATATCAGCAAACAAAATCGCCGTAAAGGGGGAGAAGTCTGAAAACCGCCGTTGAAAACCCCACCCGGATATGATAGCATGGGAAAAAGAAATAAGAAGCCCAGCCGGATGCTGGGCTTCCAAACAGAACGATTGTAATAGGGGGTCTCCGCCATGAACGAAAAGGAACGCGCGGTCCAGTTTCATATCCAGTGCGCCCAGGGGGACGTGGGCAAATACTGCATCCTCCCCGGCGACCCGGGCCGGTGCAGGGCCATCGCCCAGCGGTTTGACGGGGCGGTACATGTAAAGACCAACCGGGAATTCGAGACCTGGACGGGGGAGCTGCTGGGGGAGCGGGTGAGCGTGGTGTCCACCGGCATCGGCGGACCCTCCGCCGCCATCGCCATGGAGGAGCTGGCCAATCTGGGCGCCCACACCTTTATCCGGGTGGGCACCTGCGGCGGCATCGACCTGTCCGTACAGAGCGACGACGTGGTGGTGGCCACCGGGGCGGTGCGCATGGAGGGCACCAGCCGGGAGTATGCCCCCATCGAGTGGCCCGCCGTGGCCGACTATCAGGCGGTGGACGCCCTGGTCCGCTCCTGCAAGGCCCTGGGCAAGCCCTGGCACGCCGGGGTGGTGCAGAGCAAGGACTCCTTCTATGGCCAGCACTCCCCGGGCCGGATGCCCGTGTCCTATGACCTGGAGCAGAAGTGGCAGGCGTGGAAGCGGCTGGGGGTGCTGGCCTCGGAGATGGAGGGGGCCGCCCTGTTCACCGTGGCCGCCGCCCGCCGTGTGCGCTGCGGAGCGGTGTTCCACGTCATCTGGAACCAGGAGCGGGAGGCCGCCGGACTGGACCAGAAAGAATCCTTGGACACCTCCGCCGCCATCGATGTAGGCGTGGAGGCCCTGAAGCTGCTGATCCAGGAGGATAAAAAATAAAAAGCGGGGTGGTTTTATGTGGAATGTCACCTGGCGGATTTATATACGGATCGCATTTTTCCTGGCCTGTGTCAATGTCTTTGCGGCGGGAAAGAGAAAGCAGATGATGTCCCATGTCCTTACATTTGGCAGTTTGATGTTTGGAGCGCTGGCAGCTTTCACGGAGCTCAAGATGGTGAACATGTGGTATGAATTCGGAGAAGTGGTGGAGCTGGAAATGCTCCCTAAAATATATCACAGGCTGACGATAGAGATCCCTTTGCTGCTGCTGATAAACCTTATCCCCTTGATCGTTCTGTTTCTGTTAAAGAAAAGAGACAAATAGAAGCATTTTACGCAGGAGGCAATCTATAATGAACACGCAGGACCCGAAGTTTTTGGAACAGGTTGAGCAGGCGGTGCGGGAGGCCGGACAGATCTTTTATGACCGGACCAAGGCCAGCCACATGAAGCACAAGGGGGTCACCGACTTTGTCACCGAGGTGGACCTGTCGGTGCAGACCTTTTTAAAGGAGCGCCTGGCCCAGATCGCCCCCCAGGTGCAGCTGATGGGGGAGGAGAAGGACAACAGCGACCTGGACTTTGAAAAGCCCATGTGGATCCTGGACCCGGTGGACGGGACCATGAACCTGGTCCACGGCTTCCGCCACAGCGCCGTGTCCCTGGCCCTGGCGGATAAAGGGCAAGTGGAGCTGGGCCTGGTGTACGACCCCTATGCCGGGGAGTTGTTCTCCGCCCGGCGGGGCGGCGGGGCCTTTGTAAACGGGGAGGCCATCCATGTCAGCACCGCCCGGCGCCTGGCCGACTGCCTGGTGGATGTGGGCACCAACCCCAGCCAGCGGGAGCTGGCGGACCGGAATTTCCGGTGGCTGCGGGCGGTGTATGACCGCTGTCACGACGTCCGCCGGGTGGGGGCGGCCTCGGTGGATCTGTGCTATGTGGCGGCGGGCCGGCTGGACGCCTATGTGGAGAGCGGCCTGAAGCCCTGGGACTTTGCCGCGGGCCTTCTCATCGTTCAGGAGGCCGGGGGAGCCGTTTTGACGGCGGATGGAGCGGCCCCCTCCCTGAAAATGGGCGGCGACGTCATGGGCACCAACGGGGCCGTGACGGAGGAACTGCTGGCGGTGCTGCGTCAGGCAGCGAACGGGTGAATATAAATACAGAACAGAGTTTTCTAACAGACCGGCGGAGTTCTCTTCTCTGCCGGTCTGTTCTTGTATAGACGATATCGCAATGCAGTGTACTAGTGAATCACCTAATTGCTGTGATGTTGCATAAAGAATAAAGTAAAAATCGAAAAGTTTTTATTGAATTTATCTAAAACATCGGTTATAATAAAAATCGTTAAGAACAGAGGAGAGGAGACCCGATAGATTTTAAGCCTCTCAAAGCCCGGTGGTGCTAGCCCGCGCGGGAGAGAGATAAGGTCAAAGGGTCGAATCGCAAACGCATGAAACCGCTGTTTTTAGAAGAAGGGAAAAGAACGAATTGAAAAGAGGGTAATAACATGTCATTATTAACGAATCCCGTTCTGGTATCCGTCGTTGTCCTTTGCGTCCTGTGCCTGCTCAAGCTGAACGTGCTGATGTCCCTGATCATCGCCGCTATGACCGGCGCTGTTCTGGGCGGCATCTCCATCCCCGACGCGATGGGCATCCTGTGCGACGGCTTCTCCGGCAACGCCAACACCGCTCTGGCTTATGTGCTGCTGGGCACCTTCGCCACCGCCATCGCCTCCACCGGTCTGGCCGACATGGCCTCCAAGAAGCTGTCCCAGATCATGGGCGGCAAGAGCGCCTCTGTGCTGCTGCTGATCCTGGCCGCTGTGGCCTGCCTGTCTCAGAACCTGATCCCCGTGCACATCGCTTTCATCCCCATCCTGATCCCCCCCATGCTGGCCATGTTCAATGAGATGAAGGTCGACCGCCGCGGCGTGGCCTGTGCTCTGTCCTTCGGCCTGAAGGCCCCCTACATCTCCATCCCCTTCGGCTTCGGTGCCATCTTCATGGGCATCATCGCCGACAACATGACCGCCAACGGCATGGAGACCTCCGTCAGCGAAGTTTCCCACTACAACTGGATGCTGGGCTGCTGCATGCTGGTCGGCCTGCTGATCGCCGTGTTCGTCACCTATCGCAAGCCCCGTGAGTACAAGATGGTCGCTGCCGACACTGCCGCTTCCGATGCCGCCTCTGACCGCTTTACCGCTGCTCACGCCGTGACCCTGGTCGCCATCCTGGGCGTGGTCGTGGTCCAGGTCCTGGCCGACTCCCTGGCTCTGGCCGCTCTGACCGGCGTTGCCATCATGATCGTTGGCGGCGCTGTTAAGTGGAACAAGATCGACGAGCAGTTTGACGGCGGCGTCCGCATCATGGGCCTGATCGGCTTCATCATGCTGGTCGCTGGCGGCTACGCCGAGGTCATGAAGGCCACCGGCGCTGTCAACGAGCTGGTCGAGGCCGCTATCGCCGTCATGGGCGGCAATAAGTGGATCGCCGCCACCGTGATCACCCTGATCGGCCTGCTGGTCACCATGGGTATCGGCTCCTCCTTCAGCACCGTGCCTGTCGTTGCCATCCTGTACGTTCCTCTGTGCCAGCGGATGGGCTTCTCCGTCCCCGCCACCATCATCCTGATGTCCGCTGCCGCCGCTCTGGGCGATGCCGGTTCCCCCGCTTCCGACACCACCCTGGGCCCCACCTCCGGTCTGAACGCCGACGGCCAGCACAACCACATCTGGGACACCTGCGTGCCTACCTTCCTGCACTATAACATCCCCCTGATGATCGGCGCCATCGTCCTGTCCCAGTTCGTGTAATTCCTTAAAATGCTCATGTATCCCGCCCGGATATTTTCCGGGCGGGATACCAAAGCTAATTACTGCAAACGAAGGCGGAACAACCGCCCTGATTTGGAAGGAGTAATTTTAGAATGCTGTACAATCCCAAAGCTATCAAGAACGTGGTCCTGGACGGCCACAGCCTGACCCTGGAGAGCTTCGTCGCTGTCTCCCGCTTCGGCGCCACCGTCGAGCTGGCCCCCTCCGCTCTGGAGGCCATGAAGAAGTCCCGCGCCCTGGCCGAGAAGATCGCCGCTGAGAAGCGCGTGGCCTATGGTATCACCACCGGCTTCGGCGACTTCCAGAAGGTGGCCGTCAGCGCCGAGATGAGCAACCAGCTGTCCACCAACCTGATCCTCAGCCACTGCACCGCCATGGGCGAGCCCTATGCCGACGAGGTGGCCCGCGGCATGCTGCTGCTGCGCGCCAACGCTCTGTGCGTGGGCGTGTCCGGCGTGCGTCCTCTGCTGGTCGAGATGATGATCGAGATGCTGAACAAGGGCGTCACCCCCATCATCCCCCAGAAGGGCTCCCTGGGTTCCTCCGGCGACTTGGCTCCTCTGGCTCACATGTCCCTGCCTCTGCTGGGCCGCGGCCGCGCCAAGTTCGACGGCGTGGAGATGTCCGGTGCCGAGGCTATGGCCAAGGCCGGCATCAAGACCCTGGACACCCTGGTCAGCAAGGAGGGCCTGGGCCTGACCAACGGTACCTGCGCCATGACCTCTGTGGGCTCCCTGGCTCTGTATGACACCATCTGCGCCGCTCAGATGGGCGACATCATCGGCTCTCTGGACTTTGAGGGCCTGACCGGTCTGCGCAACGCTTTCGATCCCCGTATCCACGCTGTCCGTGGTCAGAAGGGCCAGATGCTGGTCGCCGAGAACATGGCCAAGCTGCTGGAGGGCTCTGAGATCATCGACAACTGCCAGCACGACCGCGTGCAGGACGCCTATGCCCTGCGCTGCATCCCCCAGCTGCACGGCGCTGTCCGTGACGCCCTGGACTATGTCCTGGACAAGGTGGAGATCGAGCTGAACGCCGTGACCGATAACCCCCTGATGTTCCTGGAGGACGAGGCTGTTATCTCCGGCGGCAACTTCCATGGCGAGCCCATGGCCATCCCCTTCGACACTCTGGGCATCGCCGCTTCCGAGCTGGCCGACGCCTCTGAGCGCCGTATCGAGCGTATGGTCAACGCCGCTCTGTCCAACGGCCTGACCCCCTTCCTGACCGTCGAGGGCGGCGTGAACTCCGGCTATATGATCGTGCAGTATGCCGCCGCTTCCATGGTGTCCGAGAACAAGATCTATGCCCACCCCGCCTCCGTGGACTCCATCCCCTCCTCCGCCAACCAGGAGGATATCGTGTCCATGGGCACCACCGCTGGTCGTAAGGCTGGCATGATCGTGAAGAACACCCTGGATTGTCTGGCTCTGGAGCTGATGACCTCCTGCCAGGCCATCGACATCCGCCGCCGCCTGAACAGCCACGGCCAGGGCATCACCCCCCTGCACCAGGCCATCTACAACAAGGTCCGCGAGAAGGTCGCCTTCTTCGAGATCGACCGTGAGATCTGGCCCGACATCCAGGCTGTGAAGGAAATGATCTACAGCGGCGAGCTGCTGGAGCTGATCAAGGAGTATATCCCCGACTTCCAGTAATTCTCCCCTTACACTTGTTTTCCCCTCGGGGGCAAGGGCTTTGCCCTTGCCCCCGTTTTTTTCTCCCATTCTTTCTGTATTCCCTGCCCCCGCAGGGGGCGGGGAATACAATGTTTTCTATTGATGGTCAGAACTTAAAAAAAGAAGGAGCGTGTGTCATTATGAAGCTGAACGTACTGCGCGCCGACCCGGCGGGCAACATCACCCTGTTTGTGCTGGACCCCGTGGAGAAGAGCCGCCGGGCGGACGTCGCCGCCCAGCTGATGGCCGTGCCTGAATATAAAGCTGAGCAAGTGGGCTTTGTCTGCACCCCCCAGGAGGGGGGCGACGGGCGCATGGAGATGATGGGCGGCGAGTTCTGCGGCAACGCCACCCGGGCCTTTGGCCTGCTGACGGCCAAGAAGTTGGGCGCCCCCGCCCATGTGCGCATCGAGACCAGCGGCTGCGACCACATCGTCACCGTGGACACCGACCTGGCCGCCGGGACCTCCCGGGCGGAGATGCCCCTGCCCCAGTGGCTGAAGAATGTGGAGTTCGCCGGGCACAAGGGCACCCTGGTCCACCTGGGCGGCATCGCCCACCTGGTGCTGGAGAACGTGGAGCCCAGCAAGGTCATCTTTGACCAGGCCGAGCCTCTGTTCCAGGACATCCCCGGCCTGGACGCCTATGGCGTCATCTTCCTGGACACCAACACCCTGCACATGACCCCCCTGGTGAAGGTGCCCGCCACCAACACCCTGGTGTGGGAGGGCAGCTGTGGGTCCGGTTCCCTGGCCTCCGCCCTGGCCCAGAGCCGGGACATGGCCGACGGCACCTTCAGCCGCAGCTACATCCAGCCCGCCGGTACCGTCACCGCCACCGCGGTGCGGGAGGGCGGCAAAGTGGTCAAGACCTACATCGGCGGCCCCGTCACCCTGGGCGAGCCCTTCGAGACCGAGGTCAAGGGCTGAAATCAACTCTCTTGCAGAAGACAGCAAAGCAGCACCCGTTTCGGCGGGTGCTGCTTTTGCGCGCTTATTGGGGGTGTTTCCAGTGTTTGAGCGTGGGCAGGGTGGCCTGTAAATAGGCCCGGACCTGCTCCTCCGGCCAGGCTGGCCCGGCCATGTGCCCGACGCAGACATCGATGAGGGTGTTCAGGTCTGTGTAGGCAAACTCTCCGTCGGCATAGCACCACTGGCAGTAGTCCTGGTTGAGGGTCCCGTCCGGCTCGCGGCTGAGGATACTGTCCTCCAGGGGCATCCCGCAGCACTGGCAGATCAGCTTTTCCGGGGAGCCCAGCAGGGTGTTGATGGACACATTGAACAGCCGGGAGAGCAGCTTCAGCGTGTCCGGGCCGGGCACCGTCTCCCCCGTCTCCCTTAATTAAAGATATTGTTGGGTAAAAAAGAAAGGTCAGTCGATTTTGCCGATGAAGCGGTAGTAGATTTCT